>WNFJ01555366.1_pt1 | contig 36866 bp, 35 predicted proteins | sample 5400461 | NCBI WGS metagenome assembly WNFJ01 (sample SAMN13153349, study PRJNA577476) | soil metagenome | isolation source: 115 cm saprolite on Douglas fir-dominated hillslope | place: USA:California | collected 2013-09-17
GTAATGACCCACGGCGAATATTTGCTCGCTGGGAGTGATCCAGGATGTCAACTGATCCCACTGCAGCGTCACACGGTCGGGATTCGGAGGTGGCGTGCCGAGAAACGGGATCACTTTTTCGGGTTCGTCCGCTGCCCAGAGCATTCCGTCTTCGAGCAGCGCGCCGGCGCCAATTGCCGCCAGTGCACTGAGAAATTCACGCCGGCCGGAATTCAAATGCACAATCGCACCTCCCAAGTGGACTTGTCGCACTACGATCCGGTGTGTATGATACATCATTCCCCGCTCGGCGACAATGCGGGTGCGAGTGTCACTTCCCGACCAAGTGCTGGATGTCCTTGTTGTTTTCCTGGCAGATGTATTCCATCAGCTCGCCCTTCAAGAGTTTTGGATGCGTCGTTACCTTCCAAGGGCCGGTGTACGCTTTCGGATCGTCGATGGTGATTTCGATTTCCATGTGGCCCAGGTCGACGCGATGGTAACGCTCGATCACGTGCAGCGCCTCGGTGTGCGGATGGCCGGCGGCATCGAGCCAGGATTTGTCATTGAAGCCCACCGTGTCGACCACCAGCGTGTCTTTGTCCCAATGGCCGATCGAATCGCCGAGCCAGGTCTGCTCTACGTCCTTATCGTGCGGCCGTCCGTCAGTGAAAATTTCGCGCCAGACGTGAGCGCCGCCTTCGTAAATGATGAACACGCGGTCGGGGGTCTGCACGATCCTCCACGGATACGGAGTTGTCTCCGTGCGCGGCACTCCGGGCGGCATGCAAAATCCCTCGGGATCGTCTTTTCCGAAAGTTGCCCGGCGCTGCTGGAACAACTTCTCCGCCCACGGCTGGAAAGGAACTTGAACGCCGCCGAACGCGATGTTGAGATTCTGCTGGAAAGCGTTGGGCTCCCAGGCGCCCGAAAGATCGGGCTTACCGTCGGGCGTTCGAGGCAGCGGACCCGACGGCGGCCAGCCGGGCACGGGCTTAACTTCGCCGATCCCGGGCGCGGCCGGTCTTTTTTCCTCCGACCGCGAGCCGACGGGCACTTGTTGAGCAGCGATTGGCAGAATCGCCATTACCGCGATGATGAATTTCATGCACTCACCTCTTCTTGCCACCGGCCGAGAGCTCGGGCATAATCGAACTCACGCCTTCCAGAACTCTCGTGATCATGATATCACCGGGGGTACAAAGTGTAGCAGGAACGACACCGCCTCGACGCTTCCTGCAAAGCCCAGCACAAGACTCGACACGAGTGTCGAGTCGGCAGGCTGAGAGCCTGCGCCACGAAAGCACATGTGACCGTATTGGTGAAATTGAGCCCCTCCAAGCCAAACTGATGTGCCAGTTTCTATTATGATGGACAGAATGCGATTCTTACCGCTCCTCGTCGCGCTCGCCGCCGCGTACGCGCAAAACGGCGCCGATTGGCCGCATTATGGCGGTTCGCAATCGGCCTGGCGATACAGCGCGCTCGATCAGGTGAACACCGGTAATGTAAAGAATCTCACTCCGGTCTGGATCTTTCAGACGGGAGATTATGCCGAGAACCTGCAGTCGACGCCGATCGTCGTCGACGGCGTGATGTACATCATTACACCGCGCGCGCAGGTATTCGCACTAGACGCCGCGGCAGGCCGCGTGCTGTGGCAATACAAGTATCCGACGCCCCGGCCGGGCCGTCCGGGTGGCATGACCTTCATGCAAAACCGCGGCGTGGCGGTAGCCGACGGCAAGGTCTTTTTCGGAACCATGGACAACACGCTGGTGGCGCTCGATCAGAAGACGGGCCGGGAAACGTGGAAGGTCAACGTGGACGATCCGAAGCAGTGCGGCTGCGATATCACGGCCGCGCCGCTGGTGGTGAAAGACAAAGTGGTGGTCGGCGGAACGGGAGGCGACGCGGCGCATCGGGGATACCTGACGGCGTTCTATATCCAGACGGGCCGGCTGGCTTGGCGCTGGTATGCCATTCCCGCGCCCGGCGAAAAGGGACACGAAACGTGGAAGGGCGATAGCTGGAAGCTGGGCGGCGGCGCGCTGTGGATGACCGGCTCGTTCGATCCCGGACAGAATCTGATTTATTGGGGCACCGGCAATGCGGCCGGCGACTTCAATGACGACGATCGCCTGGTTCCCGACGGCAAAGGCAAGGAAGCCAACCTCTACACCGCAACCGTCGTGGCGCTGGATGCCGACACTGGCAAATTGCGCTGGTATCACCAGGAAGTTCCGGACGACGTGTGGGACTTCGATTCCGCCTACGAATGCATCCTCTTGGACCGCGAAGTGAAAGGGCAGATGCGCAAGCTCCTGGTGCACATGAACAAGAGCGGGCTGACGTTTGTTTTGGACCGCACGAACGGCGAATTCGTTAGAGCTTTTGCCGTCCCCGAAGTTCAGACGTGGATCTCCGGCATCACCGAGGATGGAAAGCTGGTGGGGCGCAAAGAGCCAGAGGCGGGCAAAGTGGTGAGCGTGTGTCCGAGCCTAACGGGGGCCAAGAGTTGGAACCAGATGGCCTACTCGCCGCGAACCGGATTCATCTACGCGCCCTTGAACGAAGTTTGCAACGACATTACGGCAACGCCGACGGAGCCGCAGGAAGGCAGGTTCCACGCGAACGGCTCGATCATCCTTAAACTTCCGCCCAATCGCACCACTTACAGTCACGTGGATGCATGGGATCCGATCACAGGCAAGCGCATGTGGAGCTATCCCTACAAGTACATTCTGCTCGCTTCGGTGCTCGCCACGGGCGGCGACTTGGTGTTCACGGGCGATCCGGAAGGAAATTTCTTCGCGCTCGACGCACGCACGGGTGCCAAGCTGTGGAGCTATCCAACCGGCGCGGGACACCGCGGATCGGCGATCTCGTATTCGGTGAATGGACGCCAATACGTCGCGACACCAACTGGGTGGCAGCAGTCCATTACCGGATCGCAGTTGGCCCCGCTGTTCCCCGACCAAGCGTGGCGCGGAGGCTCAGCTTTGGTTGTGTTCGCGCTTCCGGAGGGATCGAAGTGAGGGCTGCGTTGCTCTTGTTGGTGCCGGTGCTGGGCTGGGCGCAGAACTTGCAGAACGTGCTCAAGCAGGGTGAGCAGGTTTTCAACAAGTCGTGCGCGACCGGATACTGCCACGGACCGAAGGGCATCCCTGCCGGAGCGCCGCGGCTTGCGGGTCGCGGATTCGAGCAGCCGTACATCAGTGCGGTAACGGCTCGCGGCGTGACGGGAACGGCGATGCCCGCGTTTGCCGGATCGTTGTCGCGGCCGGATCTGACTGCCGTGGTTGCTTACGTTGCGGCGTTGAATGGGATTGCGAATCCGACGATCGCTCCCATGGGCCCTTTGGGGCCTATGGCGCCCACGCCTCCGGAGCAGCAGTTGCCTGCGGAAGCGGTTCGCGGCCGTGTGCTGTTCTACGATGCCGTGCGTGGCTTCGGCAGGTGCGCGACGTGTCATGAAATAAACGGCGTGGGGATTTCGGTTACGACGCCGATGGTTAAGCTTCCGGCGGATGTCGCTGCGTTGCGCGCGCTGACGACGCCCGGAGTTTCCACGGTGACGTTGGCGGGAGAAGCAATGCCGGCGCTGGTGGTGAGCAAGGCAAGCCGTGCTGTGGTCTTCTACGATCTGACGATTCCGCCGCCGGTGCAGCGCACGGTTGATCCGGCCGCCGTGCAAATCGCCGAGGGCAGTGGATGGCGGCACGCATCCGTGATCGGCGCTTATAGCGACGCAGAGTTGGAAGCGATTCTGGTCTTTTTGCGCGCCGCGGTTAAGCCTTAAGTTCGGTGGACGTGCGGTTTAGGAGGATTGCAATGGCAGTCGATAAATGGAACGAAGCAGGTCGAATCTGGGAAGACGATCACGGCTGGCTGGACGAGCAGCAGATGGCTCAATGCGCCAAGGCGAGCGAGGTCGATCCCTGCGCGTCTCCGGTCCCAACGCGGATGGTGTCGAACGGCGAGTACATGCCGGTTCCACAGACGGAGAAGCAGAAACAGGTAGAAGCGCGCATTCAGGAACTGGCGGAATCCGCAAGCAAGAAACTGGGGATGGACCGGCGGCGATTTCTGGCAAGCACGGGCGGCATGGCCGCGGCGTTCATCGCGATGAACGAAGTTTTCGGACGGTTTTTCAACGTTGATGCGATCGAGATGTTCGAGCCGGTGGCTTATGCCCAATCCGGCGCGCCACGCGATCTGTTCGTGCTGGACGATCAGCTACACATGGTGCGCAGCAGCCGGCGTGGCGTGGGCACGCCTTTGCGCGCGATCGCGCAAGGCTCGTCAGCCGCGCCCCCTTTCAAATCGAATCCGTTTAACCCCAAGGGTGTCACCGATGAACAAGGTGAAGTCTGGGGAGCGTGGAATCCGGCGCTGGTCGGCTTGCCGGTCGGCGATGCGAGTTTTCAGATCGTGCAGTTCATCAAGGATGTTTATCTCGACAGCCAGGTGACCGTTGGAATCTTGAGCAACGTCACGGCGTCACTGGTGAGTGTAGGCGGAGGGCAGGAGCGGCGTCCGCCGCGGAACATTCAAGAAGCGATGCGCGCTGAGATTTTGACCGCTGCCCAGACGGCTGCCGCGCGCGACTTCGTCAACGAGATTTCGGGTTCGACGCGCATGCTGGCGCACGGTCTGCTGTACGTCGGCAAGGGCAACCTGCCGTATATCGAGGAACAGATCGAGAAGCACCAACCCGACGCGTGGAAGGGTTACAACATTTCCTATGCCGCCAAGGTTGACACGGACCCGGTCAGCCCCATGCGGCAGTGGCGGCATGACGACGAAGCTGTGGCTTATCCGACCTTCGAGCTAATCCAGAAGCATTATCAGAAACAAAAAGATAAAAAGCCTGGCTTCAAGAATATTTGTGTCCACAAAGGGCTGGCGCCTGGACCGCCGCAGGCCGAGCGAGGCCATCCGGCGGATCTGCCGAAGGCCGCCAAGGACTGGCCCAACCTGAACTTCATCACCTATCACGCGTGCATTCAGCCGGCGTTCTTCATGGGCGAGTCGCTGCAGGAGTTGAAGGCCGGTAAGATGCGTGAAGGAGTGCCGGACATCAGTTGGACCACCGAGTACGCCATCCTGGTGGCTCCGTTCAAAAATACTTATGCCGAGATCGGCACCACATGGGCCTCATCGGTGGTGACATTCCCGACGGTCGCGGCGCACATCATGGGACAACTGATGAAGTTCCTTGGCCCGGACCGCATCGTGTTCGGATCGGACTCGGTATGGTATGGCTCGCCGCAGTGGCAAATCGACGCGCTATGGCGATTTCAGATTCCGGAGGAGTTGCGCAAGAAATACGGCTACCCGGAACTCACCGATGATGCGAAGCGGAAGATCCTGGGCTTGAATTCCGCGAAGCTGCATGGCATCAAGGAAGTCAGCGCGCGCGATCTGGCGAAGTACAAGCCGGTGCCGAAAGACTATGAGCGGCGCATGTCCAAGGAATTGAAAACGATCATGGAGTTCCCGGGATTCACGGCCGACAACATGTCGAAGGTCAGAGAGAAATACGCGGCAAGCGGCGCGGAGCGGAGCAATGCGCGCTATGGCTGGATCCGAGTCTCTTGAGGTGGCGTCGATGAAACCGCCGGATGACTACGTGCCACGCCGGGCTGTCGCTGGGCGCGGACTGGCGCCCCGGTTGCCGCGCCGCCGGCCGGCAAGCCCATCCCGATAATTCTGCTTCACAGTACAATGGTCGATCACGCAAAGGAGGGATGCAGCATGAAGTCTTGGTCGAGGCCCTTGCTCTTTGCAGCCACCGCACTGGGCATTGTTTCGCTGCTCGGGCTCGCGTTAGTGAACCGCGCTGCAGCACAAGCCCGCCAAACTCCCGCGCCGGCGAAACAACAAACCGCCGGAGAAGCCTTCAAGAATGTCACCACCAGCACGCTCAAGGGGCTCAGCGTGGACGATTTTATCGCGGTAATGGGCGTGATTTCCGCCGACCTGGGCCTGGACTGCGCGGACTGTCATCCCGGCGCCGGCTCCGACAAAGTCGATTGGGTCGTAGATACTCCGAGAAAAAAGACCGCGCGCAAAATGGTGGAGATGGTGGCCGTCATCAATCGCACCAATTTCGGATCGGCACAGCTTGTGACCTGCTACACCTGCCACCACGGCCGCGACATCCCTTCGACAACAATCGCTCTCGATACTCTCTACGGTCCTCCTAACGAGGAGAAGGACGACATCGTTGCATCCACGTCCGAAGGGCCCTCCGCCGGCCAGATTCTGGACAAATATCTTCAGGCGCTCGGCGGGCCCCAACGGCTGGCTGGCCTCACCAGTTTCATCGCCACGGGAAGCAGCGCCGGCTATGGCGGACTGGGCGGCCGTGGACAACTTCAAATTCTTGCGAAGGCCCCGGATCGGCGCAGCGTGCTCATCACGTTCAAGGAACACCCGGAACGCGGCGAGAACACGCGGGCCTTCGACGGCCGGGCGGCTTGGGTAAGGTCGCCGCGTGGGCTATTCGCGGAGTACGACGTGACCGGAAGCGAGCTGGACGGGCTCAAGCTGGACGCGCAGCTATCCTTCCCGGGTCAGATCAAGCAGGTGCTCACGAACTTGCGCGTGGGCAATCCGGACAACATCAACGATCGCGATGTCGACGTTGTTCAGGGAAGCGGCCCCAGGGGCATTCTCGCGACGTTGTACTTCGACAAGCAGTCGGGCCTGCTCACCCGTCTTGTGCGCTACGGCAAGTCGCCGGTCGGACGCATTCCCACGCAGTTCGACTTCGCAGATTATCGCGACGTCGACGGAATCAAGTTCCCCTTCAAGATCACCGTCAAGTGGATGGACGGAAAAGATTCCTTCGAGGTGAGCGAGGTGAAGACAAACGTTCCAATAGACGCGGCGAGGTTCAGCCGGCCGTCCGCGGGAACAATACCATAGCTCGGACAAGCCATTCATTCTGGTCGACTGAAACTGTGGAGTGTCCGGCTTCCTGAGAGAAATGGCCGTCTCCAAACCGAGTCGTACACCCGAAGTCAATTCAGTCAGTTCTCGGATGGGATCCAGTGTCGATGGTTGAACGATACGCTCACCTCGTCGATGAGATGCGGAAGGACGCTGCCACCAAGATGGACGCCACTCTGGAGCCAGCGGCTGTCAATCTGACTGTCAAGTCCCAATACGAAGGTGAGCTGAGGAGGAACTCCCGTTGGAAATGTTGGAGCCACCCGCCGGGATCGAACCGGCGACCTGCTGATTACGAAGCCACGCGTGTCTAGTCCCATGCGTAATTTATTTTCGCCTTCCGTCGCACTTTCAAGGGCTTGCGGAACGTCGTAACCCCGGCGGCAACAGTTTGGAACACATGAGACGGAACCTCGTGCTGACAAACTGCTGACAAAGAGACGACTGGGCAACGAAATTGCTCCCGCTAGCACTTCAAGCCGATTTTAGGGCGTTTCGGCGCTATTCCCGTTAGCACCGATTTTGCGCCCAACCCCCTCCTTTGGAGACGTTTCTTTCAGCCTTTCATCGGGATCGGCTTCGACGGGACACGTTTTCTCATCACCGCACATAACCCAATGAGCATGAGGGCGCCTGAGCCCGGCTCAGGGGTGGTGGATTCGAACCCCCCGTTGGTGTTGTTGATTGGGGTTCCGGTGCCATTAAAATACTGGAAGATTACGTGGTTGAAGCTGGAGGGCCCGGTGGTAGGGACGGTCTGGAAATCGAAGGATGTGTATCCGTTGGGGTTGATGTTGTTGTTCGCCAGCCATTGGGGTGGGCTGGTGTAGTACGTGGGGTTGGCGTCATTTGAACATGTCGTCAAGAGTAGGAATACCTCTTGTGCGCCAGTTGTGCTCCCGGCATAGCACGGGTCTGGTGTTGAGGTGAATGCGGTCGCGTTCGCACTGGTGGTGAGATCAAATGTGTCGCCGTCCCACACCACTACGAAGCCCGTGAAGGTGGATGTCGAGGGATCGTAATTGAAGGACCCAGAAGTCGGCAAGGGGGAGCCCGAAGTGAGACTAAAATTGATCGTGTAGTATACCGCCGTGGCCGACGCCGGGAGTGCACCGATGGCAAATAGAAGAGTGATACCTCTCATCGCGTGTCGCATTTGTGAACCTCTTAGGATGCAGTAACCCATTCCTCGAACAAGGAATCCTCAAGAATCCGGGCCTAAAGCCGTCGGATCTACTATAGGGCTCGTTGGGTCATTCAGGAAGCTTTGTGGGGTTACGCAACGGTTCCGCGTGGCAAAATTACTTCCCTAGGTTTCGCTGTAGCTTCATCTTGTGATTGGTGTTAGACTCAATCTTCGCGATACTTGCCCAAGGCTGGAGCAATGACAAACGCCGAGGACGCTCCGATCGGAAACTTGCCGACCCGCGAAGCCATTGAAGCTCAACTCGCCCGGATCTTGAACAGCGAGACCCTCGCCACTTCGGACCGCTCAAAGGCTTTTGTCGCCTTCGTCGTAAGGCAATCGCTGCTAGGGAAGGGAGCCGAACTGAAGGAATTGGTGATCGGCACCGAACTCTTCGGCCAGTCCGGTTTTGATCCCAAAACAAACTCTTCGGTACGCTCCGCCGCCAATCGTCTTCGGGCAAAGCTGGCGGCGTACTATGCCGGGGAGGGATGGGATGACAACGTCGTCATCACGCTGCCCGAAGGGGCTTATGTTCCACGATTCTCCCTGAAGCCGCTCTCGATTCAAAGCGGCCCGCCTTTGGACGAGCTCAAAGAGCCGGACAACGGATCAAATGGAGGCTCGGCAAGAAAGCTCGCGCCTGCTCGTTCGGTTCACCGAATCCTCCGGTGGGTTGGGCTCACCTTCGGCATGGTCCTCCTGGCAATTACGGTCGGGGTGCAGTTTATTCATCTCCGGACGCCGGTCTCGAAGCCAGCATCGCCGGTGGTTCCAAAAATCGGCCGCCTTTTCGCGGAGTCCACCTCGGAGGGCAAGGCACCCACGCGTATCGACTTGGGATATCCAACCGCATGGCTGTTGGTCAAGCCCGGTGGCCGGATTCTTTACGCCATCGAGCCGTTCGGGCGAAACGTCATCGAGTTGGGGGTGGACGATCTGCGGATCAAACGAACATTCCACTTGCCCCATCCGGCGCGCGGCGCTGCTCTCGGCGGAGATGGGAAGCACCTCTATATCGGCTCCCCGGATGCCCTCGTGATGGTGGTGGATACAAGCTTGGGAAGCCTCGAGCGGTTGATTCCCAGTGGACGCCCGGTCTTCGATCTCACCGTGACTCCGGATGAGAAGAAAATCTTTCTGGCCATGGCGAGCGGCGGGCTGATACGCATCATGACGGCATCCGGCGAAGCCGCCACTCTTTCCGAGTTTGCCTGCCCGTTGTATGTGGCCATGGATGGTGAAGGAAAACGCCTCTTTGTCAGCTATGAATGCGGGGGGCCGGGCGGACGAGCCGGTCACGATGCGTTCGAGATCTACGACACGTCCTCCGAGCGAACGGTAGGAGTGATCCGCGATCTTCCGATGGTCGGCGGACGCCCCAGCGTGTCGCCCGATGGCAAACTCCTGCTCCTCGATGGCAACGACGCATGCATTAACGAAGCCTATGACCACGCCGGATGTCCTGAGGTGCCGGGTCACGTCTTCCACCTGGTCCGCATTTCAGACCTAAGGGTACTCAAGAGTTTTTCCCGGCCGCAGGACACGTCTCATGCGGCGGCGTTCTTGCCGGACGGAAGCCGTTTGATATTCGGAGGCGCCCCCTTCGTGGTCATGGACTGGGCGAGACAAACGGTGGACGAAATCGCGCCGATTGGGGATCAATCGTACTCGGTCTTTGCCTTCTCTCGTGCGGGCGCTCGAACTTTCGCCGCCTCCTCCGTGACGGGCGCCACGGAACTCCTGGTCTTTGATATGGAGAAACAGGGGTGTGGGCTATCGACGGAGAAGCTCGTGAACCATTATTCGGGCGATGGCACCTTGGATGATTCCGTTGGCGTGTCGGCGCTGAAGGCTGCCGGCGCCGTCCAGTTTGCCCCCGGGCTTGTCGGGCAAGCGTTCCAGTTCAACGGCACGGCCACGCTGGAAGGTTCTGGGGACGCCACTTGTTGGCCATGTGCGGAGAACTGGACATTATCCTTCTTCGCGAAGTTCGATTCGATCGACGGAGAAATGACGCTTCTGGATCGTTGGGGCAGCCCTAGTAGCCGCTGGCGTCATCGAATCTTCAAAGCCAAAAATAATCGCCTCGTGGTGCAAGTTGGAGAACGGTCCGATGGGCTCCTGATTTCCGGCTCAGCTCCCGTACAGGTCAACCAGTGGTATCACGTGGCCTTGGTAACAGACAGGACCCGCGGGTCTCTCTACATCGACGGCATTTCGCAGGGGTACGTGGATCTCGTCGGACCGGACGCCGCGCCGGAGAACCGAGGGACGGCGACCTTCGGTGCGAGTCGCAGCAAGCGGGCGGTTTTCCACGGGCTCCTTGATGAGATTGCGTGGTATGAACGAGCCCTGGATGCCCGCGAGGTGATGACGTTCGCCCGATCCCGGAGCCGCAGCGCCTGTCGACCCTAAGGTCGGAAAGGGGGATGTCCGGCCGGCACCTGACCGCAATAACAGGTGAGGCGTATGGAGCGGTCAACAGCGTGAACCTCATCACCGATCGCGACACCGGCCAAGCCCGCGGTTTCGGCTTCTTCGAGGTGAGCTCCAACTCGGATGCCGATCGCGCGATCGCCGAATTGAACGGCCGTGAACTCGACGGACGCGCCCTCTACGTCAACGAAGCGCGCCCCAAGTCCGATCATGGCGGTGGCGGCGGTGGCCGCGGTGGCAGCCGCTGGTAAATAATGCAGTGCGCGCTAAACGGTTTCACTCAGGAACTCGGATTTCGTGTATTCAGTTTTGAATCCCTGAGCGAAGATCGCGTCCCGATGCGGCGACCAGCCGCGGCAAATGATTCTTGAAGTGAGAGAGCGCCGCCCGCTCGTTCGAACTAGCACCCTCCGGCAGCGTGTTTTGTCGACAGTTCTGATGTTCTTGCCCGATTTGCGGGCGTAGCGATCAATGAAGTATTCGACCAGGAGGGGAATGTCCTCCCTTCGTTCCCGCAACGAAGGCATCTCCAGGGGAAATACGCTTAGCCGATAATAGAGGTCCTCCCGGAAAGTTCCGCTAGCCACGGCTGCCTCCAGATCGCGATTCGTTGCCGCGATGACGCGGCTTTGAAGAACTGGAGCCACCCGCCGGGATCGAACCGGCGACCTGCTGATTACGAATCTCACGCGTGCCGCCTAAACGGGATGCTACCCGTTACGACGTAGTTGTATTTTCAATTGTTTGCAAGATCGAGTATAAACCGGTAGAACCCCGTAGATGCACAGGGTGGGCACAAAAATGGGCACAGTTTTCTGTTGCCATTTCGGGCGTGCTGCAACTCCGCGACAAAGACCAGATGCTCGGCTGACCGGTCGAACAAGCCCTGTCTCGCAGCATTCGGAAAACCGGGCCGACGAGGACTGAAGTCGGTGCTGCGCGGGAGAGGACGATGGTTTCCGCGCGGTGGTCATGGCTGGCGGCTCTCGGCGGCGCGGCGATCAAGCAAGGCGACAATGCTCGGCAAACGGAATTCTTTCACGCAGCCGTTTTCGCCAAGGTAGAAGAGGATGCGCCCCTGGCCCATGACACGGCGCACAAGGTGCTGCGGATTCAGAGCGCGGGCCTCAAGGAAGAGCCGGTCCGTCCGTGAGGCCAGTGGCAGATTGTCGAGTAGGAAATTTAGCGGATTGTACGGATGGTTGTGGAAGATGAGCAGCTCATTGTCGTCGTGCTGCCCGTAGTAATCCCACATCGCACGAGCTACGGCGTCGGGTAGACGGACCGAGCTGGCGCCGCCCATCACGTGATGCAGGCTCTCCACCTTCGTGGTCGAGCCGTGGCGGAAGCCGTAACCAATGAGGAGATGCTCCTGTGGCCTTTCGTCGGCGTAATCGCGGCAGGCCACGAGAAACGCATTGCGGTTCACCTGCTCACGGAAGCGCGCGAGCTTGCCGTCGCGGGCCCGGAGGATGGCCCTGCGCACGCGCGGCAGCTCGTCGTCGTAGCAACTCGATATGGGTTTCGGCTCCAGGCAGCCGAGGACAGCACTCTCGGCGATTTCCAGAGCGAGGCGGCCGAAGACTTCCTTGAAGGGCTGCCAGTCGATACCAGGGGCGGCGAGCGTGCTTGTTGTCATCTGGCCCATATCTGAATGATAACGTCCTGACAGGACGAATGACGACCGCTTCACCTCTCAGCCGCGCGATCAGGCTCCTCTCCGTCATCGTCCGAGGCTGACCCTGGAGGCCGCTTTGGAATTCGTCGGAGGACTTGGTGCAGCGGCTCTTTCGATCTCGCGAATCCAGCCACGCGGTTGACCATCACCTCTATGCGGCTACGCGCTGACGGCTCACGGCGATTGGCTGCGATTTCGATAGTAGTGTCTACAGAGTTCGGCGATTCATTAAGAATCAGGAGGGAGTAGTCGCCAGTCTCCTTGACACAGTAGTCAATGGCAACCGAAGCCACGTCGCGTTCGTAGACCAACGTCTTCAGCGCATCGCTCTCGAATCCGCGGGTCACCCACTCGTGATAGGCGTGGGCATCGCTGATGGCGACCGTGACATTGGCGGTCGCGTGAACCCTCAACTTCACCTCTTGACCCGCGCACAAGAAACGGATGTATGGAAGTCGCTCCCAGCCCTTCAGCGGCAGCGTCTCCATTGTGTTGTACTCTTCTTCCCAGCGCGCAAGAAGGCACTGGGCGAGAAGGTCGTACACCCTTCGCATGACCATGGTGACCCCCGAGTACAAAAAACGGACGCGGGATTGGATTCACTGACCGTCGAACAACTGGCTCCCGTTTCGACAATTCGGTCTGATTTCTTCCAGTCTTTTCTCTATTTGATGCGGGGGGCCGGGATTTGGTTCCCGTTCGAACGAATCCAAACAACCTTAGTAGGCGCGGAGAATGGGTCTTCCTCTTTTTCGAATGCCTCCGTTTGCGCGGGCTCTGAATACTTTGGTGCCGGTGCCGACAATTTCTCCGTGAACCGATCTCCAGGCGACGCTAGTTGCGTCGCCGGCGCTCGGCTGCTGGCTGCCAAGACCCTCTCGACGTAGCCGTTCTCGAAACCAAATGTTAACGAGCCGCTGTTGTAAGAGGAGATCGCAACATGCAGGGCAAGTTGACCTTTCCCGAGAACTCCCGCCGCGCGTTGATACTTATCGTTCAGGATCGTCCACCCCGCTCGCAGGTTCGTGCAGGGTTCAAAAGCCTGTTCGAGCGAAAGGCCGAGTTGGGGTAGATGCTCCACGTTCACCTGCAATAGGCCAATGCTGACGGTGAGTCGGCGAGCGAGTAGCCATTTGGCCCAACTGACGGCTTCTTGAAGCGAAGCGGGTTGGCGCGTTAGGGCGATGGTACCTTCGGCTAGTCCGAGCGCGGATGCGGCCTTGTCTGGATTGTTGATCGAGACGGCCAACGGGCTGTAACCGGACTCGACTTTCGTGATTGCCCGGAGGGTGGTGAGTGGGGCGTCGGGCACGCACTCTTTGACGAGCCCTCGGAATTCTTGCTCCGACAGGAGACGCGGGGTCGGTTCCGCGCCGGGGACCAGCGCTGGGGGCAGGAGTAGGGTGAGTAGTATGACTCGGCGCATATGTCTTCCTTAATCCGACGGTCGCGGGATCGGGCCGTTGGTTGCCGACAGAACGGGGATTCGAAAAAGGCGGCTCCAGGCGGCGATACTGGATTTTTGGACGCTTGGAATCGGCGTGTGGTGTGTCCAGGTCGCATTTGAGACGGCGAGAATTGCGGAAGGATGATCCATGGCGGCCGTAAGAATCGGCCATGGGATGAGTTGCTCGTAGCAGATCAACGGCGCGGCACGCTCTCCGGCAACTGTGAGGATGGCAGGGCCGCGCAAACGTAGCGGTACTCGATCCTTCGCGGCGATCGGATTCCACATCACCCATGGCAGAGGGATGCGCTGAAAGAAGTGTTGCTTCTCCGCGCCCGCGACTACTAGGGCATTTCGATAGTCGCGGCTATTTTCAATAGGCAATCCGGCTCCGACGATGAGCGTTCGCCGTTGCTCTGCTAGCTTGCGGAGGGTCGGCTCCCAGAACGCTTCCGTGGCTTCGGTCCAGCGAGTGACGACCATCTCGGGGAAGACCAGTACGCGGACATCGGTATTCATCGCCGCCGACTGAATGAATTCGGAAGCGCGAAATTCCGCGGCGAAGTCATTCGGACTGCGAACATCGCCGAACTGGGTGTCTAAGACAACCCAGTTCTGGGGCGGTGCTGGGTCGCGATACATGACGTTCGTTGTGAAGCATGCCAGCGCCGCAAACGCCAGAGTTGGCTTCGGCCAGGTGATCATGAGGCTTGGCAGTAGTGCGGTGAAAGCAAGACCGAACCAAGCAGTGCCGGGAAAAAGCACGCCAGTAGCAGTGAGCGGGTTGGCGACGCCGATTATTCCCAACGGCGGCACTAGGGTCAATGCCATCGCGATGGCAGGAGGAGCCGGTAAGCACCACGGTAATGCCAGAAGCAGGCTCGCCGTAATCCAAAGCACGAGAAGGAAGGGGGCTGCGCCGGCGTGGTAGAGCCTGATCCCGGAGGGAATCACCGGCCACGTAGCTGCGGCGTAGTAGCAGGCCGCGATTAGTGCCTGGTCACGGCGCCGTAAAGCGGGGTGGGGCCAGCGGCACACCACTGGAAAGAGAAGGCTCAACGCGATCAGCGATGGCGGGCCTGACCATGCGAGCGCGCCAATGAGAGTCCCCAGCAGGAGTCGTTTGTGTATTGCCGGACTTTGGAACATGGCGCGCCCTCATTCAAATAACCAGAGCGGACGAAGGCGATAGAGAATCTGCCATTGATGGATTGGTCCGAGGTAGCGGCTGTCATAGCTGCCCGGATGAAAGGACGACGCGACCCACAACATTCCCGGCTCGACCGTATACTCACCGGCGGGCCAGGCTTGAAGTGGACGGCGCTTCGCATCGAAGGGCAGCGGAGCGGTGTTGGGCAGCAGCCGGTGTTCGACAGCGATGCCTTCCTTTCTAACTGTCACGTGTTGGCCGGGCATGGCGACCACAGGTTTCATCAGCGGCGGCGCGCCGTCTGGGCATCCGAAGCCGTAACTTTGACCCCGATATCCGCGGCTCGCGCTAACGTCCATCGCGTCCGGCGATGGACAGAAGGCCACGAGCCGCGCGTCAGGATCATGCGTGATCCGGTACAGCCCCAATGGAAGGGAGCGGGTCATGTTGATGCGGACGCCGTAAGCCCAAATGCCGAACGAAGCGCCTGCCAGAAACAGCCCTGCCAGAACGAGCAGGAGAGCAACGCGACGGAGATTAGCGCGGCCACACTTCAGCAGTCTCATTGTCTTCGACCTCCGGCTGCGCGGTGAGAGCTTCGGGATGGGGTTGCTCATCGGCCAGTTCGTTCACGCCCGGAATTCGCGTGATCAACGCCACGCTACGCGCGACGATCTCGACGACGCGGCGGCGCTTACTTCCATCGTTAGGCTCGAACTCGCGAACTTGCAGGCTCCCATCGACAAAGACATTGGAGCCCTTCGACAGCCGCTCGGCGATATCGGCAACCACTCCGTAGCAGACAACGTTGTGCCAGTTGGTGTGTTCCTGTTTGGCTTTGTTCCGGTCAGTGAAGGTGTAGCTTTCGGCCAAACGCAGATTCACGACCTTCGTTCCGGTGGGCAGAAAGCGAGCCTCGGCGTCCTTGCCCAGATAGCCCGCGACTTCGACTCGATTGCGTTGCATAGGTTATAGCTCCATTTGGTGTTCGTGATGTTCGACTGGGGGGCGGACCTGCTCGGCCCGCTCCATATCTTCGAGGACCGCGACGGAAGGCGGGCGAACACGAACCGCCGATGGGTTTGCGGCCACGGTTTTCGGAATGCGTTCAACGACAGCGTTCGGGGAGACAGGTGTTTCCGCGTCGCTCTCTTCAACTAGTGTGGTCTCTACCAGAATCTCTGGCCGGCTGACGACGTTTGGCGTCTTGTCGAGGGGGCGCTGGCGGACAATGCGGCCATCATCTTCGATGGCACAGAATACTGTGGGCGGTGATTCAATAGCTCGCTTCGCCAGCTCGGGATCAAGGAAGTAGAGAAGCTGCTTGCCGTAAATCGGGCGATGTCCGGCAACGAAGATCAACATGTCGCCGGGCTCGATGATTCGCTCGTTCTCGCCGTCACCGGCTTTGAGCGCCGGGCGCAAGCGGAGCACTTCGTCGGGAGTCATCAGCGGGCGCTCGACCTGTTCCAAGCTCGCGTTGACATGATCGAGAATGGGAGACATCCGCGAACCGCTGAAGTTGAATGACGCCTTCTGGAGCGTCCGAGTGCCGGTCATCTTTGAGAGCAGCTCGGCGGTGTCGTATTGGTTTGGCGCGTAAGCCACGCGGACATGGCAGTTCGAAACGATGCTCTCGTTGGGACCGTACTCATCCACGATCTGGCGGATGTCCTGCGTGATGAGATACGCCTTCAGGCCGTATCCGGCCATGTAGGAGAGCGCGTCGGCGAAGACCTCCATTCGTTTGAGCGAAGGAAACTCGTCGATCATGAAGAGCAGCCGGTGACGGTTGCGTTTCTGGTCCGCGCCCTGGAAGTCCATCCGCTCGGAGAGGCGGTTGACAATCATGGTGAAGATCAACCGGATGAGCGGACGCAGACGGATCTTGTCAGAAGGCGGAACCACAAGGTAGAGCGAAACAGGCCGCTCGTGGTTCACGAGGTCATTGATCGTGAAGTCGCTAGCGGACGTGTTCTTCGATACCAGCGGATCGCTGTAGAGCGTTAGCGCGGTCTTGGCGGTCGAGAGCACTCCGCTGAAGTCCTTATCCTCCTTGTCGAGCATCTCCTGGACTTTCTCGCCGACAACCGGATGCGTCTGTGTGGTGAGTCCGCCTCCCGTCTTCCAGCCATGCTGACGCGTGGGATCGTGAATGTAAGATGCGACGTTGTTCAGCGTGTCGCGGAAGCCTTGACCGGGCGTCGTGAAAACGCGGGCTAGATCCGCCAAACACGCGACGCGCTTCTCGGCGGCTGCGGCATAGCAGACATGGAGAATCATGCCGGTGGATATGGAGGCGGCGGCGTCTTGCCAGTAGCGCTCCTGCGGACTGTCCTCGCCGGTGCGGACGATCATGTCGGCGACGTTCTGGGCATCGGACACATCGCGCGGCGTGCCGATGCGAACTTCGGCCAGCGGGTTGAAGCGGCTGCCGTTGGCTGGCTCCACCGGCGAGAACTTGAACACGAGATGGCCGCTCTTCGAGCGATAGCCAGCAGTCTTGGCCCAGTTCTCACCTTTGATGTCGTAGATCACGGCACTCTCACTCCAGGCAAGCAACGTCGGGATGACCAAGCCGACGCCTTTGCCGGAACGCGTCGGCGCAAACGCGAGAACGTGTTCGGGTCCGTTGTGGCGCAGGTAGTACAGGCGGTGCGCCCGCTCCTCGAAGAATCCGCCGACGTAAACGCCCTGCGGATTCGCCATCAATCCGGTTTCGTGAACTTCTTTGGGAGTCGCCCACTTGGCTGACCCGTGGATGTCCTCCGAATCCTGTGAAAGCTTGCGCGTCCGGCGGATGTTGAGCGCATAGACCAGCACCAGAGCAAGTGTGGAAGTGCCGACGACAATCAACGCGCCGCCGAGTATTGGCAAGCGGATCTCGGGCTGTGGAGAACTGCCATGCTTCCACACCCAGAAAGCCCAAGCGAAGGGTTGGTAGATTGCGATGGATGCCGTTCGCAGTAGCGGCGGGCCGAGAGCTTTCTGATACTGGAAGCGCCAAGCGATAAATTGCGTGGCGGCGATGTTGGCCGTCATTAAGAGAATCAAGCCGAACGCAAGAGCGGTCCAGTTGTAGCCGCCCAGATGCTTCGGGTCCTTCGGCGTTCGATAGATCTCCGGCTGACGATAGCTCATCGCCCAAGCTCCTTGCCGCGGGCCTTCGGTTCGAGCGCCTTGAGCATGGCGTGCTGGTTGTTGTACTGAATCTGGAACGGCTGTCCCGTGTTTGGAATTGAAGGAAGCAAGTCCTTCGGGTGAGCCACCGCAACGCTCGGCGTCAATTGTTGGATCACATGGCCGTCGGTCGAGCCGATCACCGTGCCACGATAGATGCCGCTGTCGGTCTGCACCGGCTGAAGCTGCGCACTCTTGCCGAGCTTTTCTTCGATGAGCGCCTTGGCCTGATCGAGCGATGTCTTCCCATCTTTCGGATGCGACGCTCCAACCTCAGCATTGGAGAAGCCCACAACGTTGTCTTCGATGCGCTCCTGCTGGATGCGGACATCACCGATACGGTCTGGCCCCTTCCTATTTGCGGAGGGCGTGACGCTCCGGTGCTCTGTCGCGGTCGGCTTCTCCGTAATGTCTACCGTGCCGGAGCCCTTTTCGTATTGAGCGACGAACTCTGAAGTCTCTCGCCGGGTTCCTTCGTCCGACGGTGGGCCGGCGCCTCTGCGAGTACCCCTCGCAGGCCCGATAACTCCGCGGGCGGCGATGCCAGGCGCATTGATGCTGTCCGGTTTCTCCGTCTCCTTTTCCCGCGCAGCGCGCGTGCGGTCACCTTTCAACGCCTCCTCGACGGTGAGTCCGCGCTCAAGATCGAGCAACAAATCAGCCGCCTGATGCGCGTCTTTCGCCGCGCGGAAGATTTCGTTCTTGTCGTTCTTTAGGCCGTGAATCCAGGACTGCAAGTACGACGCATGCTGCTCGGCATTGTGCGGGATGCCTCGCTCGGCAGACAGAAACACGCTCGTAAGTTCCGCTCGAAGCTCCTCCTTTGCGTACTCCTGCGAACCGAACACATAGGAGCCGGGTTGCGAAAGCCGGTTCAGCCTATCGGGGTGCCCGGTCCAATGGCCGAGCTCGTGCAGCGCAGTGCCATAGTATTCGGCTTGTGTGGGAAACGCCGTTTTCGTCGGCAGGTGGATCGTGTCCGAGAGACGGCTGTAGAAGGCGCGGTCCTGCTGGTCATGATGGATCTGCGCGCCGGAGTTCTTGAGGATCGCTTCGCCGGTCTGTATGACTTCCCACTCCGGGTGAAGCTTCGGCTCATACTTAGCGACGCCCTCAATCTGAGCACCGTTGAAGACTGTGTAGACACGATGGATCAGTCCGCGACGCTCGTCGTCCGCGCGCGGCGTTTCATTTGGCGAATCCTTGGTCTTGCCGCCACGAGTTTCGTGATCCGGGAACTGCCAGAACTCGATCTGCGTGCCTTTTTCGCCTTTGCGGACCTGCCAACCTTGCTCCTGCGCCTGGAGATAGGTCATCCAGCGAGGGTCTTCGTAGCCCCGCTTGAGACCTACGGCCAGCAGGTGAATCGCGTTACCGCCGCGATATGCCTTCTCGGTGGTGGGATTGTGGGGCAGTTCGAGGGATGCCTTCGCCGGGTCCCACGGTTTTTGCCACGGAGCGACGCCCTTTTCGAGCATCGCAACAATGTTGTCGGTGACCTCTTGGCGGAAGTCGCGTTTCAGAGTCGCGGGAGCAGCGATGGGAGTTTCAGTCGATGTCGGCGTCATGACTGCTTCTCCTCGGCGGTGTCGGCTGTGGTGAGTTCGTCGGGCGTCTCGTCCTCGAACCCGCTGCCGTCCAGCCGTTCTCCGCCAAGTTCGGTCAAAGTCGCCTCCGCGAGCGCGTCGCGGACGGGAGCAAGGTCGCTGCTGCGAGGGGAATCAGATTGCATAAAGGCACCTTCCGATTAAGTAGCGCCTTCGCGGTCCCGCTCAGGCGGTAGGCGGTACTTGTAGTTTGGGGGTTTCGAGAGAACCTGTCAAGAGCTATGCCGCAATCGCGCAATGGATCGCAAGGCGTAGTAACAGGCGCGGCTCCTGTGTCGCTAAAGGTGATCTGGATGGGGGGAGTGACAGCGGCGACGCCGGAAAACTGGCACACTGGTAGCAACCGTGGACGTCTTGAACATGCTTTCGGAACTCCGCTCCGAACGGAGCCAGATCGAAGAGGCCATTATGGCCCTGGAACGTCTGGCACGAGGCCATGGCAAACGTCGAGGACGCCCACCGAAATGGATGTCCGACGCTCACCACGAGCACAATCAGTCGTCACCTGGAAAGCGGAGAGTCGTCAGCGCCGAAGCCCGCAAACGCATGGCGGAAGCGCAGCGAAAGAGATGGGCGGCCGTAAGAAAGGCGTCGTAGCTAGTAGCTCGCCGCTAGGGCCGGCGATTCTTAGGTCAAGGCCGAGGGTTGCCGTTGGCCCCGATCCCTAATTCAGTGTCGATCTCGTTCAGTAGCTCCCGAAGCAACAGGGCGCCTGCCGCTGTACGAAAGAACATCCCTTCAATTGTGAACGGGCCTTCGCAATCTGGATAGAGCGCCCGCTCCTCCCTGTAGCGTTTCAAGTTGTCCTCAAGTTGCTTGCGGAATAGTACCCGGTCGTCCGAGTTCTTCCCTTTACGGATGAGGTCGACCCGCACCCCGCGAATTGTCACCATCCACAGCCGGTCAGCTTCCCGGAACGCGACCGCCAGCCGGTTCAAGCCTGGAATCGGGATGTCCACTGAAGGATTGTCGTGAATCCGAATGACGTCGCATATGGCCTCGATGTCCTCTGCCGAGAAAGCTGGCTCGCCTAACGATTCATTCAATTCGAGCAGAATTCTTTGGGCCTTACTGCTTCCCTCGCGCATGTGAAGAGTGCGGTTCGACTTCCGGCGGACCTCCAGCGCGTCGGCCGCCCTGGGATCGATTTGCCTCAGCTCCGCGACCATGCCTTTCGTGATCTTTTCGACGTTGGAAACATCGTGAAGCATCGCGATCGCTGCGGCCTGCCGCAACTCCGCGTCCGAATAATCCTCGCCCGCGGCAATGGTCATGATGTGGCGCAGGACGAACAGATGATGATCCGGGGGGTTCCCGCCTTGCGCTGCATGATAGTCCCGGTAGACCAGCATCAGCAGCCGCCGCAGGACCGGGAGCAGTTTCGCAGCTCGCTCGGGGCCTATTGGTTCGAGAGCCCACTCGAGCAGCTCGAAGTATTCGTCTTGCGTAGCCGTAAAATGCCGAAACCCGGACGCAAAAGCCTGGAATGCACTGCGGAAAGGCGGAGCCGCGCGGCCGGAGAGAACCTGCTCGGCAAGGTAGCGGGCGCCCTCGATCACCAAGTTAGCGGACTTCGTCAGCCTCAGGTCGATAGCTGCGGCCAGATTCGCATCCATATAGTGCCCGCGGGTAAAAGCCTCGCGCAATGGGCGAAGGAGTAACTCCCCGGCCCCGCAAGCGATCCCGCCGCCGAGCACGATCGTATCGAGAGGGATAGGGTTTGCCACCTGCGAGAGCGCATGCGCCAATCTCTCACCCGCCGAAGCGTAAAAGGCAAGGGCCCCTTTGTCGCCCCGTTTGCCTAGCCTCGTGACCTCCTGTAGGTCCTTGGGGAGCCCCAACTCCACGGCCCGATCGCTCAACACATTGGCGCCGAGAAACATTTTGACGCAGCCGCGATGCTGCTTACCAGGGCACGGTGGGCCGTTCGGATCAAGCGTGAGATGGGAAAACTGCGACGTGAAAGGCCCCTCGACCGGTTGGCCCCTGTAGACGAGGCCGCCACTCGGTGATGACCCCACCATCGTCACAAAGGCGGTCTCACCAGGTTTTACGTCCCCCACTGCAATAGCGCCCCACGACGCAACATGGCCATCCTGCATGAACAAAGTGCGACAACCAAGCACACGGCCGAAATCCGCTTCAATGGCGCTGATCGGACCAGTAAGATAGTCGAATTTTGTAGACATAGGCGACAGGAGCCATCCTCCGTTCTGTCGCACCAGCGGTGCCGGAAACACGAGAACCACCAGAGACGTGTCAGCAGGAACAACAGAACGCAAAAACGCCAGCAACTCCTCGCGGGACGACGATCTGAAAGTTCGGGGGAAAGTCTCGATTCTGTGTCCTGTGTAAACATCGGTGCGGCTACCCCCAAAATCGACGACAACGATCGCTTTGGACATAGCGGCACTCTACCATATACTGTTGCCAGTAGCAACACTAACTCTTAGTTGAAATAGTAATAGTGTTTTGTAGAGCAACTCTAAATGTTAAGATACTGTTGTGTCGAACGACATCAACTGCTAACATGGCTCTTGAAGAAGGAAGAAAGTGATGACCGACACCACAAACAACACTTTGCCCTCCGAAACAGGCGCAAATCCCATCCGCCAGCTCCGCGAAGCGCTGGGCTTCGACACACAACGCGCCTTCGCGGATGCCCTTGACGTAAAGGCCCAGCATGTCAGCCGCGCCGAGGGCCGCGCCACGCTATCGCCCCAATTCGAGAAGCGAATTCGCGCGTTCATTGAAACACTGGACCCCGGCACGCAAAGGCGGGCTTTGGACCTCCTTGATGCGAGACTCGTATTCGGGCGTGATGCGCTGGAGAGCGGTGAAACGTCCATGGATAAGAGCGCCTGGGCATCACCGGTCCCGGAGCCGGCTGAACCTGAGGTATGGAGCTGGTGTCTGAGCCACCGCAACAAGACGCTGCTTGAGGAAACTGCCGGACAGGCGCTGCGCTCCGGTCGGCTCTCGTGCGAACTCAAGCACGACGCTTTGGTCCTTTCCGAAAAGGCTTCGTCTCGGGCAAACAAGCCGCCTGCGGAGGGACTCGTCTCCGATCCATCCGAGTTCGGGCTCCATGCGGGCACCGTGCTGATTCTCGGCATTTCCAAACGCCATTCGCTCGCGGCGCGCCTGTTGTTCCATTTCAACAAGCTCTTGGAACCGCACGTGGAGATCAAAGAGTTTCTCGAACACCCTTACCGCTACGCGTACTTTGGCTACCCGACGGTTCTAAAGTATCTCCGCGTAGAAGGCAAGTATTACCGGCCTGAGCGGTACGCGGAGAAGGACGCCATGGTTTATAAGGACATAGTCGCGATCTTTCACGCGCCATTTAGCCAGCTCTCGGTCAACTACTCGCAGGCTTTCGGCAAGCAAGCAAAGCGCCTGATTTGGGTAGCCGCTCTTCAGCGCCTCGGCAACGGCGTGGCAGTGCAGACCCTCCTGCGCGACGCAACTGCGCGCGCAACGTGGGCAAAGAGACACAAGGTCAACTACGACTTTGAAGGCGAGCGTCACGCCGGAGGCGCAGTTTTCGAAGTGACGGTTGCCAACGATGGATATGGAACGACGCTGCGCTCGCTCGACCTCGTGAAGATCCTCAAGCCCGCGCCCATCGGCTGAAGACCCAGAAGTGGTACAACCAGGGCCGATTTGATCGGGCCGACCCTTTGCTCCCTGACGCAGATCTCCGGCGGATCAGGATACTCCCCGAAAGTCGGCTAGCGTTTACCGAAACCGCTCCGGGCGCTTACGGAGCAACCGGAATGTCAACGTCGCTATGCGCTCGCTTTCTCTGATTGTTACGCATCGAATCCCCCCGCATCTCGATGCGAGGCATCGCGGATGGATTCCGGCAGGTTGCGGCAGAGCGGCACAAGAGGGACCAGTAGTCACGAAGACTGCCGAAGGTTCAGTGGATGCTTCCGGCGCAAGGAGCGTCTCGGGAAGCGGGATCACGCCCCCTCCGGCTTGAGCCGGTTCGACGCAATCGTGTGGTACCGGCTGTCGAGTTCGATACCAAGAAAACGACGGCGAAGCTGGCGAGCAGCTACTAGCGTTGATCCCGACCCGCAGAATGGATCGAGGACCAGATCGTCTTCGTTCGAGAAGGCACCGATCAACGGCACGAGCGCGGAGACCGGCTTCTCGGTGGGATGCAGGCGGTTTCCGGTATAGCGGAATTCGATGACATCGGGAATCGGACATGCGGGCTGGTTCGGGGAGCCTTTCGCCAGCAGGTACGCCAGTTCGTGCTGATACCGCAGCAACCGTACGGTCGAGGCATACGCCTTATGGAACACGATGTGTCCGACGATTCGGAAGCCTGCAGCGCGCCAAGCGGCCATGAACTTGTCCGCATGGGGCCAGCCGTAAAACGAGATGCAGAAGCGGTCGCGGCGCAATACTCGGTACGCCTCGGAAAAGGCAGGCTTGAGCCAGCGATCATTTCCGTCGTTCAGCAGCGTCCTGCCGTCGCGCGAGCGATAACCTGCGAGATACGGCGGGACGCTTGCGGCATCCAGGCGGCGCATCACGTCGATGCAATCACCTCGGAGCACAGTGTCTATGGGTGACTGGGTACGAGTCTCGGCATCACCGTTGACGAAGTCCGTTGAGGTCACGTTGTTGAGGTACATTTCGTTTCTCCTTGTGCCCCGTTCTCGGTCGGGGCACCTGGAAGCAAGCGGAGCCGCTCCCAAGAGCGAAGCGGTGAGTCGGAGTGCTTTGTTGGGGGGACCTGACGTGAATCTGGTGAACGCAGCGAACGAATCCGTAGGGCAGATTTCTCGGTTGGGGGAACCGACAAAGCAGAACGCAGACGAGCGCCGGGCGCGGCTAGGCCATCATGCCGTCAAGCGCAGCAGTGCCCGACAGTGGACGAGGCGGCAGGAGCACACCGTTGTGCCTCAGTGACCAATCGACATCACGCGGGTGACGCGGAACCGTAGTCCAGTGCCTCGACGGAGCGCTTCTGATCGTAAACAGGTTCGTGATGCCGCGGTGGTCATGAGCGTGGCTTCCAACCTGCCCCGGAATCGCGTCTGCACCTCCCTCACCGACGACAGGGACGGACGTGACGTTGAGAGAGCGACTGGGAAAGTAGGATTTTCAGGTTCTCCCCGTCTCGACGCGATTCAGCGTCCGCGCGATTCTTTTCCGCTGCCCGCCTGGGCGTATCGGTTTGGTTCCGGCTGATGTGAATTGTTCGCAAGTGTTCGATGGTATCGACCCAGCCAGCCGCTGTACTCGGTCTCGGTAGGGATGATGCCGCGCTGGATCAGGCGCTTTGCTGAACGCCGCATCTGATCTGACGACAGGAATGCCTCCGCGTCGCCGTGATCCGCAATTTTCAGAAACACCGCTTGGCCGTCTTCACCGGTGCGCTCGATGGAGACGAAGCTGTTTGGCTTGAGCTTCGCTTCCTGACGCATCGATTCCATCTGCGGAGTGTGGCGAATGAAGTGGACTCGGCCATCGGTGCCTTCGAGCAGCATCTGGGGTGCCCCGGTCAAATCGTCTTGGACGTGGGCCAGCACGCGGCCTTCGAGGTGCCCGATGTCGCGTGCTCGCGTCACTTGAGTTGGCAGGCGCGGATCGGACAGTAGGACTCCGTACTGGTGCAGCATCTTCTGGCGGTCGCCGGCCTGTTGCATCGACTTGAGCACTTGGAGGTAGTCCGACCGGAGTTGCCAGCCGGACTCGTGCGGTTGCGCGAGCCCCATTCGTCCAAGCGCCGCCATTCGGGAGGCGAGTAGTTGGAAGAACTCCCGGTCGCTGGTCGGCAGAGTGACCTGCAACTGTCCGCCATCGCTCGGCACGGCACGCTTCTGAATCTGGCGGTCGAGTGACGTCGGTCGGGCGAAAGCGACTTCTTCGCGTTGCGCTTCGAGGACATCCTGCTCCGTCCGGTAGCCGAGTGACAGAGTACAGAGGCGTTCGGCCTCCTCGCGCATTCCGTTCCTGATAAGTTCCTTATCCAAGCGGAGCGGCGCGCCGGAGACGGCACCGCGCAAAACAATGTGGACATGGGGATGCTCGGTGTTGTTGTGGACGACCGCCACCCACTCCAGCGGAGCGCCAACCCGCGCTTGCGTACGCTCCATGAAGTCTCTTGCCAGTTGTGGCAGATCCAGCCGGTCGCCATACTCGGGTGAGAGAATCAGCTTGAAGAGGCGCCGGTCCTTCGCCGACTGCCATTCGGCCAGCCGTTCTTGCAGGTTCACGCCGGACTCGGCCTTATCGAAGGCTTTGTTCTCGCCAATCGCGGAATCGCGTTCTAGATAACGCCCGTGGGCGCGCCATTGGCCTTTGGTTTTGCTGCTCGAATACGACACTCGGACGGCGCATCGCTGCGAGGCGTTGAAGCGCGGTGCCCTTGCTGCCGCGCTGTGTGAGCGAGCTGGCCGCATCGCCTTCTTGGCGGATGAGACGAAGAGCTGCATGACGCGCCGGAATCCCCCGAGGGCTTTCGTCTCTGATCGCGAAACTTTCGGCGGGCGCGGCCGGAGCCGGAACTCGGGCTCGCCGTCGCGTTCAGTGCTGCGAGTTGGCTTAAGTTCTGACATTCTTCTCAAGCTCCCGGAGCATCGCCGGTCCCTGGCCCTTCATGGTTTGCGCTACCGAAAGTAGCAGCCGATCATAGCGCCTCTTCGCTGCGGCGGTCGCCTGCTCGACCATCTGCGGCGACGGTTCGGGCAAGCATGTCAGAACCACTTTCGCCAAGCTGTCCACCAGGGAGTACGTCGCCAGCAGTTGGAGGCGGAGCTGGCCGACATCGCGGCTGAGCCGGTTGATGGTTGCGACGGTCTTCTGCTCCATATCTCCGATTTGCCGGTTCGTCGCCTCGCCGTCTACTTGGCGGGCTAGAAGCTGCCGGACATAAGCAGAGACGGATGCATACCCTTCCTTTGTAGCCATCTCCCCGAGCCGGACCTTCAACTCAGGCTTCAGTCGCAGGTTGAACCGTTGAGCACCGTTCTTGATACCGTTCTGACTGGATGACAAGTGGCACCGCCTATGGCATCTCTGGTTCACACTATAACGCATTTCTGGTCAACAGGCAAGAGGCGAGCAAGAAACACCACGTATGACAAACCCTTTATGTTCCACTACCGCCCTCTCTGCCTCGCCTTGTTGCCGTTGATGCTCGTCGATGCCATTTTCGTTGACGCTGGCGCCGTTCCTGGACAATGCGGGACGGCGAAACACCGTGTGCGCCACTCACAACGACGATCCGCGACTTGAAGCGACAGCGTGCGTCAGCAAGGGAATGCTTGCGCCAAGGTTCCCCTTGCTTTTTCGGCGTTATTGCGTTACCGTCTAAGTGGTACCGCCGTGAAAGACCAGCCGCGAGATCGCCGATCCAAAGCCAGGCTCATCCGCGATTGCTGGCCGGAATTCCGACCTTTCGTGGAATCCGGCTATCTCCTCAAGGATATCTGGGTCGAATGGAACGGCAAGTTGAACGTCTCCTACCGGCAGTTCACCCGAATCGTCATGAGCTTGCACAACAACGCCGGCGAATTGACCGCGCGCCACACGGTGCCGGGAAAAGAAACGACCGGAAAACCGGCGACGCAGCCTCGTGTGATAGCGAACGGGCGGGAAGTCGATCCGTTCGTGAACCTGAAAAAGACAGACGGCAAGGCGGGTTTCGACTACAAAGGCACCCGTTCGGTGGATGAACTTGTTTGAAGAAAGGACACCTCCAATGGCCAAGAGCGCATCATCTGAACAACACGCCGCAGAGTCCGTTTCGACTCCGGCGGGCGGTGTCCATCTGGTTCTGCAAGGTAAGGGCGGCGTCGGGAAGAGTCTCGTTGCCTCCCTGCTGAGCCAATACTTGCGGAGCAAGGAGATCGGGTGCCGCTGCGTTGATACTGATCCGGTCAACCAAACGCTTAGCCAGTACAAGGCGCTCGATGTCTGGCATCTTCAGCTCCTCTCCGACAGTCGGATTGATGCCCGCGCCTTCGACGAATTGATGGAGGAACTTTTCACTCGCGCGGATATATTCGTCGTCGATAGTGGCGCGAGTACCTTCCTCCCCTTGTGGCACTACATGGTCGAAAACGGCGTGATCGATCTTCTGCAAAGCAGAGGCCGGCGCGTCTACCTTCATTCCGTCATCACCGGCGGCCAGGCGATGCTCGATACGCTGAGCGGCTTCGCGGATCTAGCTGAGAAGACAACCGCCCAGAATCTGGTGGCCTGGGTGAAAAGCTTCACTGAGATGGCCGTTGTGAAGGACCATCTAGCGCGGATTCGTGGGGTGGTTAGGATTCCGCGGCGGAGTTCCGATACGTTTGGTCGCGATATGGACGAAATGCTTCGGCAGAAGCTGACGTTCGATGAAGCCCTCAATGGAAGCGGCTTCTCGATCATGGCCCGCCAGCGCTTGCAGATGGTCCGGCGGGAGATCTTTGAACAGTTGGACGAATTAGGACTCGACGGTGCCCACCTCGATTGATGCGAAGAAAGTGATCGCGGAAGCAGCGCGCGAGCACGGGGTCCTACTCGAAGAAGGAGACCCGCTCTTCGTGGCGCTGGCGGCTCATGTAGTCGTCTTGCAGGAGGTTGGCGATCGGCTCGTGAGAGAGGTGGAGGATGTCAGCAATCGTCTTCGAGCAACCGTGCCCGCCGAGATCGAGTCCGCCTTGCGAAGTGCGGTGGAAACCGCGGCTGAATCTGTGCGTCGCGGGCTTGACAGCGATATCGAAAGCGCTAGCCTGAAGGCGAGAGCGATTGTGGATGCTGTCTATCGCGCTCAATCGCGCGCGGCGATGTGCACCTGGATTGCAGTCAGCTTGCTCGTGGCTTCCGGACTCTTCGGCGGCGGGATGCTGGTTGGCCGGTTTTGGTGGAGGTGACAAAAAGGATAATATGCGCGGACTCACTGACCTGTTGATCACGTTCCATGTCATGAAGAGCGTCTCCGGGCGCGGGCCAGCGCTCTTGGGACTGCTGCTTGTTCTGGCGATGCCGGCCGCGCTACTGATCGTGCTCATTGACCAGCTCTATCCGGGCGGCTTCGCGCCGTTCGCCTGGAAGGCGTTCCGCACATTCCTTCAGGGATTTCACTAAGCTGTCAAAGCTGAACCGAGCGGGAGGACAAAGCCGGTGCCAAGAGGTTAGCGGCCCAAACCCGGCAATTCTCACCCAGTGTAATAGAAATCTTAGCCAGTCAAATCTGAGGACTTACAGCCGGTGGACTAACCGCCCGGAGTCGGCTCAAGGGGAGCCCGCCAGATCCCAATCACTTGCTCAACAATAGTCCAAATCTGATATGTAAGTTCCCTCTGTATCAGATAACCGTCGAGGGCCGCATACTCCGCAAGGACCCGCTCACGCAAGCCTTCGGCAGGCCAGAAGGAGTTGGAGCGATAAGACCATTCTGCCTCCTTAGCGAAGTTGAACCATCCGCCGACCACAATTCCCAGCTTCGTCGTATCACGGAGTAATTGGTCTAGCAGAATTGGTTCTGTTCCTACAGCAACATCAATTGCATGGTGAACTTCAAAGGGCAACGTCGTTCTGTTGCGAAATCCTACCTCGTAACCTTCGATGGGAGCGACCTCGTCAAAGTCCACTTGGCACCAACGGTGGCGTTCCACGGTTGCTACGACTCGCTCGACCTCCACGACCGAACCGGGGTGATCGTTGAGCTTGGGGAGGATGTCCTTCAGGCAGCCGACCGTGACAATTCTGTCGGTCATGCCACTGGTGGAAAAATACTCCAGTTCTTCCTCGTCTCCCGTCCCTGGCGTATGACTGGAGTACGTGGTGGGTTGGTCCTTCCGCTGAGGCACGGCCACAGACCTCGTCACCGCTGTCAGTTTGCCGCCCGCGCCTTTCGCTTCTAGTTCACGAACCAAATTCAGAACTAAGTCTGCCTTTCCCCCGCCATCTATGTGCAAGTGCATCGTGCCGAGTTGACGAAGAGCACCTCTTGGAAGTCCGTCAGACCGGTACTGCGTTGTACACACTCCAGTGCGGTTAGTGCTCATCTTCTACCTTCGCCTTGTCAATAAGCTCTCGGATCTCGGGCAATTTCTCGAAATAGCTCCGCGCGACGTGAGACTGTACACTGTCATCGGTCGGTAGCAGGAAGGGCTTGAATGAATCGCCCTGTTTGTCCAAATCGAGGTAATCGCGGTAAAGGGAGAGCAGCGATCTGATACCTTCGCTCATCAAGTATTCGAAGGCGTCATCGATCATCCGCTTCCATTGATCGTCGCCCTTCGGCAATCCGAATGCGATGCGATAAAGGGCAAGTTTGGCGTACTTCTGGGCGCCCATCTGGAGCGGGCTCATGATTTCCGTTTGCTCGGATTCCTTCAGAGGCGTGTAGCTCTTTGATGCCTCTCGCTGCTCCATCACTGACCGGCAAGTGCCAACATCCGCGACAAACAGATCGGCACTTTCCGCAACCATCGCTTCAAGCAGATTCGCAGGAGCCAGATCCTCTGGGCTCTCCACCAGTTTGAACTGGCCCATGAGCTTCGAGCTAAAAAATGCTTCCGCAAATTCCTCGCCCGCCTCCCCGCGGACAAGCATTAACTTCGCCCCGCTGACTTGGATCAGCAATTCCTTGCTGGGGTGATTCAATAAGTGTTGCGCGTGAAACTCCATCCCCGCAGCCTTCAGTTTTTCCTCGAACGTGCAGCTCACCAGCCCGCTCAACGGTATTCCCAGGTATGGGAAGGGACGCGAGAAGCGCATGAACGTGTGCCGGCGAAATGTGGGGAGTAACGCGGTGACGATGATATCGAATTCACCGCTGGCAAGCCTGCGCTCAAGGTCTTTGAGTTGCAGCGTGTCCGGTTTATACTTGATGCGCATCAGACTTGCCAGGTGCCGAAAGAGATCGACAGCGAATCCGGCCTCTTCGTCGGCTTTGACAAAAGGCTCGCTCACGATCAGTCCAACCTTGATTCGATGGCCCATTCGAACACGCTCAACAACCGACTCTTTTCGTCGATCTCGTTGGCGCGGCTTTGGCTCTTCGTCCGAGCGCGGCGCTTTTTGGCCCTGTTCCACAAGCTTCTTTACCAGGCGTTTTCTCTCGCTGTCGTCCTCGCACAGTGCGGCTGCGAGCCGCTCAGCCACATCACTCCGAAGACTCCGCTTGCCAGAAATCACCATCGAAACGGAAGAGGGTGGCACTCTGGCCGCCTCGACAAGATCAGCGATTGTTCGGACCTTTTGCGGGCTTCGTGGGAGCCATTGGCTCAGCAGGTCTTTGAATTCCTGATTTGTCCCCACCGGACGACCCTCCTGGCCGTGGACGCACATTTCACTTTACACGCCTTGCCACCACAGATCAAGGGCTTCCCTTACGATACACATACACGTTACACGTATTACACGCACTATACTTGACAGACGTGTACTATTCGAGTAACGTGTATTGAGTTCCGAGGAGGGGCGACAAATGCGTCCGGGCAAACGACCGATCTGTGCAGGACACGCGCTCGCGCTTCCGGCCTCCGAGCGTGACACCGGCGCTTCGTTCACGAATCGCGTGCGACCTAATCACTCCGCTCGTAGCGTCGGCTTAGCGTTTGTCGGCCAACTTCGGGTCGAGCCGGACTTCTGCCTGACGGACAATTTCGGATGCCCGAATTCCGAGCACTTCGGACAGTTTGAAGAGTGTCCGCAGCGTGGGACTTTGCACGCCACGCTCGAGGAGGCTAATGTAGGTTCGGTCGAACCCACTTTCGAGCGCAAGTTCCTCCTGCGACATACCGCGCTCCCGTCGTACTTCGCAAAGCGCCAGTCCCAACGCCTTCTCGGGGCCAGTTCGCGGATGAATGTGGCTGCGGCGACGTTGTACCAACAGCCCTATCCTGCTATGCTGGCGACAATAGTCCCACGGATAATAGTCCGAATTTGTGGGGCGATTACTACACTAGCGACGAGCAGGACCCGGATCAAAATCTTTGGTGACGCGACGGTTAGAGGTCTCCCACGGGAGATGGCTCAGGACACGTATGGTCGGTTGAGTAACATCACAGACGAGGGGGGACGCAGCAAATGCGGAGACAAAACGGTGTCCTAAGTTTCAAGCGGGTTTTCGTTGGGCGAACCCGAGCCGCGGGAAGGAATGGACAGGACTGCAAACAGGCCCCTCGTCCTAGCCGTCGAATCCTTGACGTGCTTTTCGTGGTTCTTCTTCTAGCGCTCACGGCGGAGGCAGCGTACGCCGGCGACCTCTACTTCCCGAGAATTCACAATGACGGAGAGTTCGTCACTGGCATTGCCATTGCAAACACGACCGCTCAACCCTCCTCGCTCCGCCTGACCCTGTACCAGGCCGACGGTCGCGTCGCCGCTGCCCGTGATTTTCAACTCGCTCCCCGCGGCCAACTGGTCGGAACCGTCGCAGATCTTCTCGCGCCACCGCAATCGTTCCAGGGATGGCTTCGTGCCGCATCCCCCACCGATATCTCCGGTCTAGGTATTCTTTTCAAACGCGACAGCGGTCGCGTTGCTGACTCTCCGGCCATCGTTCGGTCCGACCGAGATCAGTACTTTGCCCACATTGCCGTCGGCTCGGGATGGAACACGGAACTCGCGGTTGCAAATCCATCAGCGGCCCAAGCTGAATGTCGAGCCTCTCTCTTCGACGAATCGGGCGTTCTCGTCGCCTCAGGCAGATTCTCCCTTGGGCCGAACGCCCAACTCCTCATTAATGCCCAGACGCTCTTCAACGTCTCAAACGCCCTCAGCGGTCATATCGAGATTTCTTCCACTGCACCGATCGTTGCAGCAGAAACATTCCGCACCACCTCTGGATTGGCCACTGTCGCCGGCCAGGGCAATTTTCCTCGCGGCCCCGAAACAACCTTTACAGCGTACTTTCCCGGCGTCCGCGGTCGCACCCAGGACTGGAGTGGCATTGCCTATGCCAACCCCTCCGCCGATCCAACCGTCGTCGAACTCCGCCTCTTTGAAGACGATGGGCGACTAGCTGCTTATTCACGCGCCATCCTACCTCCCAAGGCCCAGCGGGTTGGTCTTGCACGAGACCTCGCCGCTCAATGGTCTGGTTCCGGTTACGTGACCCTTTCAGCCAACGGGCCTCTTATCTGCCTCCAGCTCAACGGCTCAGGCGATCCCACGACGTCCTCCTTCTCCGGCTGGTCCGCCCTTACTGACTCCGGTACAGGCCTTTACGTTCCCCACGTCGCGCAAGGTGAAGGCTGGGCGTCAGTCCTCAACGTGATCAACATCAGTCCGATCGACAACAATCTATCTGTTCGTGTTGTCGATGTCTCCGGCACCGCCACCGCTGCCGCCACACTCCGCCTAGCCCCAAATCAGCAGATCACGCGTTCGCTCGCCGACATCGCGTCTTCCATGGGGACTCAGCTCTCCGGTAGCGTCGAAATCCTCTCCGAGTATCCCTTCCTCGGCACCACCGTCTTCCAGAACAGCCTGGGCCAAGTCTCCGTGCCTCTCGCCCTACCGCTTGATTCTTACGCACGCAACGAAACCGGCAAGCTCCTCATCCGACAACGGGTAAGTGCGGCCCAGGGTGGGACTCTTCAACTGCCGTTGGCTGAAGAAGGAGATCCCTTCAGCCGCATCCGCCTCGTCATCCCCCCGGGTGCACTCGCCGCCGATACTGAAATCGCCGTCTATCTTAATCGCGCGGACCTCACCAACGCTGATCCGTCCCTCAGTTTGGTTCAGTTCCCGTTCCGTTTTTACCCGTCTGGCCTCGTGTTCTCGAAACCGGCGCGCATCACCCTTCCGATACCGAACGAGGTTATTCAAAGCTACACGGCTTCTCTTAACGCCGTACAACTCATGACGTACGATGGCCTCCAACGAGTATGGGTTCCTGTTCCCATTGTTGAACGCAACTTTCAAAATGTGACTATCACCGCCGAGATCTCTCACTTTTCCGACTACGCTCCGCAGATCGATCAACGGCGGCCAGCGCGTGATCTCGGAGCAGACATCCAGAGCATTTTCAAACTCGGGGGATACGGGGCTGATGTGATCGAGGGCGTGACGCGCTTGTTGCAGGCGCCTACTCCTAAGGCGGTCGCCCTGGGTATGGCGGCGAGCGTCGCCGCCGATACGATCGAGATTGCTCAGAACTACAACGACGGGAATTTCTTAAAGGCTTGGGCCGGAGCAGCCGATTTGTTCGGAAGTGCCGCCGGTACGCTGGCCTGCACTCGTCTGCTTGGCGCCGAAACCTCCCTCGCCTTCATATGCCAGCAGGCAGTAGACGGCGTTTTCAAACTTTCGGAGATCGGCGCCGAGAAATTCGGGTCGCATATCGGCGACATCGGTATTCAGTCAGATCTCCAGAAGTATCAACTGCAGTTGAACCGGTATTTTTATTGGCTTGAGAATCGCAATACCCCATTTGAGAGCATGGGAAGATGCAACGGCGGGTGGCTTCGAAACCCATTGACCGATGTATGCACCGTTGGTGATTTCGATTGGCCTCCCCCCTTGGGGTTCCTAGTAAAGTGGGATCCGCTCAAAGGCTGTATTTTAGACTACCCTTGCAGCCCATTTAATCACCTTACGCTCGAAGGACTCAATCAGGATGCCAAAGCGATGGCGGCCCGAGAGCGGCGATTGCTGAAGGAACAGGCTGAGGCATTCCGAGCGGCTCTTGTTCAGGAAATCCTGGCGACACTGCGCGAGACCGAAGTCGCCAAGTACCCGTCTTCTCTATTCACAGTCAGCCCTTCCCTATCCGGCATCGCCCCCTTCGCAGTCTCCTTCGACGGGTCCTCTTCCTCGCCTGGCGCCTCCCCGATCTCCTCTTACACTTGGGACTTTGGCGATGGTACTCGCGGTGCCCAAATCAAAACCGCGCATACTTATGAAATCGCGGGGACCTACGCTGTCCACCTCTACGTTACCGATACCGCTGGCTTCACGGTCAGTAACACACGCTTCATAACTGTCAACAGGAATCCGGACCCACCTAAGCCGTCGGCCACGCCCGTGCTTACGCTCAACCCAGCCTCGCTGTCGACTCCGGCCAGTACCGCCGTTATCGGGACAGGCTTCCCTGCCGGCGAACTCATCACCATCACTTGGTCTGACACTCGCAACAACCGTCAGTCCTCGCCCCAAGTACGCGCTTCACCAACTGGGGCGTTTACCTACTCGCTCTCGTTCCCCGTCACCGCGCCGAGCGGGGAGTACACCGTTTCTGCCTACTCCGCACCGTCTGGACTCCAGTCCCCTGAAGCTCGGCTGCGTGTGAACTCACCCTTGCCGTTGCCGGAGGTTGATGGGGTTGATCCAGCGGTTAAGACTCTTCGGGGACGAGAAGGCGCGGAAGACTTTGATATCGCGATCACAGGCCGAAATTTCGTCACTGGAACTTTTGTTCGTGTCTTGTATGCCCGCAATGCAATTTACGACGGCGTCCAAAGACGCATCGGGGAGTTGACCGGCGTTGTCCTTTCCAGCTTCATTCGCTCGACCGCCACCTCTCTCGGTGTTCCAGTGCGATTGAGTCCTGGCGAGTACAGCGTCGTCGTTGTGAACCCAGATAACCAAGAGTCGCGGGGCCTCAATCTCACAGTGATGCCCGGTTCCTCGGCGCCGCCCACGGCGGTCCTCTTGATGAGTTCGCAGGGCCAGATGGCGGGGAACAACGGGACACTTAACTTGAGCGTGCCGGTTAACGGCAGCGGATCGGTAAACTTCGACGCCTCCGGCAGCACAGCTGGTGCCGGGACGATTACGGCCTACGAGTGGAAGAGCAACGGGACCGTGATCAGCACGCAGTCCAATTTCAGCTATCCGTTCGGGACGCCGAGCAACACCATTACGCTCAAAGTGACCAACAACGGCGGGCAGACCGCGACGGCGACGGCACAGGTGAACGTGTCGGTCGGAGCCGCGCCGACGGCGGTGATCTCGATGAGTTCCCAGGGCCAGACGGCGGGGAACAACGGGACGCTCAACTTGAGCGTGCCGGTGAACGGGAGCGCATCGGTGAGCTTCGACGCCTCCGGCAGTACAGCGGGGGCCGGGACGATTACGGCCTACGAGTGGAAGAGCAACGGGACGGTGATCAGCACGCAGTCCAATTTCGGCTATCCGTTCGGAACGCCGAGCAACACGATTACGCTCAAAGTGACCAACAGCGGCGGTCAGACCGCGACGGCCACGGCGCAGGTGAATGTATCGATCGGGGCTGCGCCGACCGCGGTCCTCTCGATGAGTTCCCAGGGCCAGACGGCGGGGAACAGCGGGACACTTAACTTGAGCGTGCCGGTTAACGGCAGCGCATCGGTGAGCTTTGACGCCTCTGGCAGTACAGCGGGGGCCGGGACGATTACCGCCTACGAGTGGAAGAGCAACGGGACTGTGATCAGCACGCAATCCAGTTTCAGCTATCCGTTCGGGACGCCAAGCAACACGATTACGCTCAAAGTGACCAACAGCGGCGGGCAGACCGCGACGGCCACGGCGCAGGTGAATGTATCGATCGGGGCTGCTCCGACTGCGGTCCTCTCGATGAGTTCCCAGGGCCAGACGGCGGGGAACAACGGGACACTCAACCTGAGCGTGCCGGTGAACGGCAGCGCAGCGGTGAGCTTTGATGCTTCCGGCAGCACGGCGGGGGCCGGCACGATTACCGCCTACGAGTGGAAGAGCAACGGGACAGTGATCAGCACGCAATCCAGCTTCAGCTATCCGTTCGGCACACCAAGCAATACGATTACGCTCAAGGTAACCAACAGCGGCGGGCAGACTGCGACGGCCACGGCTCAGGTGAACGTGTCGATCGCGGCGTCGCCGACGGCGGGGATCTCGATGAGTTCTCAGGGCCAGACGGCGGGGAACAACGGGACACTTAACTTGAGTGTGCCGGTGAACGGCAGCGCGTCGGTGAGCTTTGATGCCTCGGGCAGCACTGCGGGGAGCGGGACGATTACGGCTTACGAGTGGAAGAGCAATGGGACGGTGATCAGCACGCAATCCAGCTTCAGCTATCCGTTCGGAACACCCAGCAACTCCATCGCCTTGAAGGTGACGAACAGCGGCGGGCAGACCGCGACGGCCACGGCGCAAATCAACGTAGCCATTGCGGCAGCTCCGACAGCAGTAATTTCGATCAGTTCTCAGGGCCAGACGGCGGGTAACGCCGGAACGCTGAACCTAAGTGTGCCGGTGAACGGGAGCGCATCGGTGAGCTTCGACGCCTCGGGGAGCGCAGCGGGGGCGGGCAC
>WNFJ01586230.1_pt2 | contig 36755 bp, 32 predicted proteins | sample 5400461 | NCBI WGS metagenome assembly WNFJ01 (sample SAMN13153349, study PRJNA577476) | soil metagenome | isolation source: 115 cm saprolite on Douglas fir-dominated hillslope | place: USA:California | collected 2013-09-17
TGGCGCTCCAGGAGATGACCGAGGCGGAAAAGACGCACGGCCACATTTCGCGCGCGCAGGACGCCGACCCATACTTGGCGAATATCCGTGCAGCGGTTGCGCGTGAGGCGCAAACGTACGCGGAGAATTATGAGGAAGGCTCGGGCGAAGGGGTGCGTTACTCGGCCTTCGATCGTTACACCAAGCTGGCGCAACAGTCGCTGGCGAACATCGGGCGATCGCAGGCGCAGTTCGCCGACTTCCAGGCCAAGACCAAGCCGCTCGATCCTACCGAGAAGCAATTGCAGGCCTACCGGCAGGTTTACGATAACGCGCCTTGGAGCGACATCGAGCAGTCGCTGCATTCGAACGCCGTCGTCAAGCCTCCGGTCCCGGCCTATAGCGACTTCGTCGACCGCACTGTCTCCGGGCAAGAGGATCTGCTGATTGCCTTCCAGGAACTTTTCACCGCGCCCACGGCCCGGCACGTATTCGCGTTGGCGCTCGCGACTTTCATCGATGTCGTGGTGTTTCTGCTGGCATTCGCTTCCGGTCCATATTTCTTCGGCGCTCCCGAACATCGCTGGGTCTCGGCCGGAGCTGCGCTCGAGGGACTGGATCATCAGATCTTCACGCGCGACTTTTTGCGCAAACTGACGCCTGGTCCGCGCGGCATGGCGCGCGTGGAAGTGGGCGCGCTCACTCCTGGCGAGCAGCAGCTCTGTTTGCTCCTGGCTGCGAAAAAACTTGCGGTTGTCACCGAAGAAGACGGCAAGCAGTATTACATGCTGGAGCCGGGCATCCACGAACACCTGATCGAAACGCTCGCATCGCAGGGTTTCCCGTTGCGCGCCGCGCCGGTGACGTGAGAATTGGGACAGTTACCGATTTCGCAATGATCCCGGATCAACTACCACCGTGCTGAGAAATCGGTAACCGTCCCAGGGTTCTTGCGACTTCCTCCGGATGGAACCCGAAGGGTCCCGGCTTACTCTTGTACGCAACCCTGCCGTCGCGATCGATGACGTACAGCCGGTCCGGCCAGCCTGTATACACGGTTTCCGTGGAGTTCGAAAAATCGTCCAGCAGGGCGGGGAACTGGATGTGCAAACTGCGCACACACGAATTCGCCACCGCTTCCCGCTCGCCGATGTTCTTCGGACTGGCAAACACGACGCCTTGCTTGACGTTCGAAGTCATCTGCCACACATCACTCGCGTGCGCTTCCAGAATATAGACCACGTAGAATGCCACGCGATCCTTGTACTGCTCCGACAGCTTGTTGAGCGCGGGAACCTCCCGGCGGAAGGGCGGTCAAGTGTAGCTTCCGAAGACGAGCACTACAGGCTTCGATCCACGAATCGACGACAAGGAGACTTGTGCGGTCTTATCCAGCGTGCTGAGCCGGAAGTCAGGCGCTGCATCGCCGACCTTCAGATCTCCCCCGCGAGCCCGAAACCAAAGTGTCTCAAATGGGATCAGCATGAAGGCCGGTCCGGGAAGCTTCGACACCGCGCTCGCGAAGCGTTCCGGCGGCTGGCACATCAGGAAATACACCCCGCCCACCAGGCACAGCCAAACGATCAGCGCTACGCTGGCGATCTTCGTGAGCTTGCGCATCTCGTATCAAGCATACTTCACTTGCGGCGTTTTTTTCGGACGCGCTCGGGCTCGATCAAGGAGAACTGCAGTTTGCGCTCCAGCGGATCCACGCGATCCAGCAGCACCTGTACGGTGTCGCCGATCGAAAACTGCCGCCGCGTGCGCTGGCCGACGATCTTCCGCGTGTTCTCATGAAACATGTAGCGATCGCCCGGAAGCGTGTCGATCGGCACCAAGCCTTCGACAAAAAGATCTTCCAGTTCTACGAAAAAGCCGAAGCGCGTGGTGCTGATGATGAGCGCGCCGAACTGTTCGCCCACGCGGTCCTCCATGAACTTGGCTTTCTTCCACTCCACCAATTCGCGTTCTGCGTCGGCTGCGCGCCGTTCGGTGTCCGAGCAGTCGCCGGCGATGGTTTGAAGCAACTCGGCAGCGAGGATGTTGCGCTTCCCGTCCAGAAACGCGCTCAGGATGCGATGCACGATCAGATCGGGATAGCGGCGGATGGGTGACGTGAAGTGGGTATAGCTGGTGGCCGCGAGCGCGAAGTGTCCCACATTTTCGGCGCTGTAGCGCGCCTGTTTCAACGACCGCAACATCAGGTAACTCAGGATGCGCTCCTCGGGCTTGCCTTCGATCTTGGCGATCAGCTTCTGGTAGTTGCGCGAGGAGATGGCCAGGCTCGCGTCGGCGATGACGATGTCCTTCCGCTGCGTGCGGCCGTCGCGGCTGCGCTCTTTCATCGGGAATCGCTTCACCGGCAGCGCGCCAATGCCCAGAGAATAACCGAAGTGCGCGGCGATTTCCTCGAATTCCATGACGCGCTTGGGGTCGGGCTGTTCGTGAATGCGAAAGATCGAGGCGATGCCGGCCTGCTCCAAGTGCGATGCCACAGCTTCGTTGGCCGCCAGCATGAATTCTTCGATCAGCCGGTGCGCGATGTTGCGCGGGCTGCGCTTCACGCCGACCATCTCGCCGAACTCGTCGAATTCGATGAGCGGCTCCGGCATATCGAAGTCGATCGCGCCGCGCTGGACGCGCTTGCGGTTCAGGATCAGGGCCAGTTCCTGCATCAGCTCGAAGCGCGAGACCAGCCGTTCGTAGCGCTTGCGCAAAGCTGCGTTGCCTTCGAGCAGCGCGTGCACATCGGTGTACGTCATGCGCTCGACGCTGCGGATCACACCGCGCGCGAATTGCTGTGCAACAACGTCGCCGCGATGATCGATCTCCAGCAGAGCCGAGAGCACCAGACGGTCCACGTTGGGTTTTAGAGAACAGATTTCCGTAGAAAGCTCGAGCGGCAGCATGGGCACGGCGCGATCCGGAAAGTAGACGCTGGTGCCGCGCAGGAACGCCTCGCGATCGATGGACGTGCCCGGTTTCACGTAGTGACTCACGTCGGCGATGTGCACCTGCAGCGCGTAGTTGCCGTTTGCGAGCCGGTCCACCCAGACTGCGTCGTCGAAATCGCGCGCGGTCTCGCCGTCGATGGTGACGATATCCAGGGAGCGGAAGTCCTTGCGGCCGGCGAGCTGGTCGGAGCGAATAGTGCCGCCGAAATCCTGCGCCTGCGCGAGAACTTCTGGGGGAAAGCTATGCGGGATGTGATGCTTTCGGATGACGATCTCGACGTCGACGCCGAAATCGTCGGGACGGCCGAGCACTTCGATGACGCGGCCGGCCGCACGCCCGCCGTCTTCCGGGAATTCGAGGATCTCGACGTTGACGATCATGCCGTCCAGATCCTCAGGATCGCGTGCCTCAACGGGCTTCACGCCGACGCGATCGCGGCTGGCTGCAGCAGTAGGAATCTCCATGCCTTCAGGAATCTCAATCCACTGGCGGATGCGCTCGTCGTGCGGAATCACGTACGAGCCACGCTTGCGGATCCGAAATTCTCCGACGACGGTAAGGTGGGCACGCTGTAGTATCTTGACGATTTCGCCGTCCGCCCGGCCGTCGCCCTCGATGCGCGAGATGTGGACTACGACGCGGTCGCCGTGCATGGCCGTCTGCGCGGAATCACGCGGGATGTAGATATCGCCGCGCACGCCTTCGATCGGGCGATCGGAAATCAGAAATCCGTAACCGTCGCGATGCATGTTGAGCCGGCCCACGGCGTATTCGCGGCTGAAGCGGGTCGCGGCGTAATGGCCGGAGCGCACCTCGATCAGCTCGCCGCGTTGCGTCAATCTGTCGAGTGCGGACTCCAGTTCCGCCCGGGAAATTCCGCGCGAACCAAGTTCGCGAACGAGTTGTTTGAAAGTGGCCCGCGAGTGGGGAAGGCGGCTGATGTGGTCGAGGATCGAGGCGTCAGTCACTTGCCACAATTATAGTGGCACGACCGTGAACGTCGACGACGGTGTGATGGTCTGGTTTCGAATCCGATCCACAACCTTCATCTTCAGCGTATATGTTCCGGGATCGAGGCTACGCAGTTGCAGCCATTTTTCCACGGTCACCTGCGCCCCCTTGCTCACTGCTTCCGTTTCTCTCAACACATTCCGACCGGTAGCATTGTTGACGACCTCGTACTCAATCGAGCCGCTTGGCTTGTTGGTCGCCTCATCCAGCCCGAAATGATAGAGCTGAACGTAAATGCCGAGCTCCTCGTCGGTGCGGAAGGTCGCACTCAGGCGTGGACGAACTTTGTGATCGCCGATGACGAACTGGCCCGCACCGACGTACCGCGCCGGTACTTGCTCCAGCACGTCCGCGAGGATCAGGGAACTGGCCGCGAGTTTGTCCTCCTCAAATTGCGGAACGTCGAGGGCGGTTTCGTAGCTGGCAATGTTCCCGCCAACGACGTCCTTCGCGACGATGTTTAAATGGTACCTGCCGGGCGCCAGCGGGACGGTTTTTTGATACAGCGCAGATCCGGTGATGGGCCCTTCCACCGCGATCACGTCCTCGAAGACGTTCACGCGACGCCGCGCGATGGTAGTGACGCGCGCGTACAGATTGACAACGGCTCTGGCCACACCGTCCTTCTGCTGGAATTGCAGATCGCTTCTTTGAAACTGGATCGTGACGTTGGTCAAGATTGAGGATGCCGTGACCGGAATGAAGTCCGTGTGCACCTGCATCGGCAGACTGTTGTAACGGATGCTGGACGTGACCTTCTCTTCGAGGTCCTTGAAGCGCACGTGCGGCTGTTTTTGAATGTTCGCGATCCGCTCTATGAGTTCAAACTGATTCGGGCCTAATGGCGGGCGAGAGGCGCCGGGTTGCTCCTGATGCCCGGGAACATGTGCCAGCGCGTCTTTTTCGTTCGGGTCAATCGTCATCCGGTATTCGCCGGTCCCGGTCGGGTCTACGAACTCGATTACGATGTCGGAGCCAACGCCCTCGATGTACCGGTAGCGCCATTTCTCAAACGCATAGGTGGTAGTTTGACCGCCGCCTTCTTCGATCGGGCGTTGATAGCTGCCGCCCGTAGGATGTGCTTCGGTCTCATCGGGCGGGCCGTACTTGATGTAGACCACTCCGCGATCGGTCTTCCAGCCGGGAATTCCCGATGCGAATCGCTCATTTGCATAAGCGATGCGGCGATAGTGCTCTTCCTTGAATTCGTTCTCCTCGGTGTCCGGCGTCGGATCGCGGCGCAGCCAGAACTGCTCGATGAACTGGTCGCGCTCGTCGTTATTCGAAAGACGGTTGAACGCTTTTCGCTCGTCATCGGTGATGATGTACGCGACGTCCTGGTCGATCCAGGGGCGGTAGGATTCCAACTCCTTACGCAGGTCCCGATCGCGCTTCTTCTCGCGCGGCGTTGGTTGTGCGGCGGCGAAGAAACAAATGGAACAGAAGACTACGAACAGCTTGCGGTGCATAGGTCCCCCTTGAAAACCCTGTGCTCCGAAGGACCTCTGCGCGACTCCCCGGCCCAGTTGGAGCAACAGACGCGCGCCGCTAACCGAGGGTTCCAATTTTTCAGCTCGAACCTCGGTGATTGGCAACACGTATTCTGAGGTGATGCCGGCCAAGTTTCGATGGATGACGATCTCCATAGTCGTCGCCCTTGTTTTGTGCGTAGCCGCCGGCGTGGTGCTCTGCGAATCCGCCATCCGGGTTCCGAATCGTCCAGTGCCGGCGGTTCCGTTCGCGGGTGCGCGATGGCGGGCAGTCCAGATAACCGCTCGCGACGGCGCAGTGCTTCGCGCGTGGCTGCTCTCACCGGCGACGCCGAATGGAAATTGTATCCTCACCTTGCATGGAATTGCAGATTCCCGAAGCGGTCAGATGGGGCTTGCGCGGTTGTTCGTCGACAACGGCTACACGGTGCTGGCGCCGGATAGCCGAGGTCACGGCGAAAGCGGCGGCGAAATCGTCACCTACGGCTTGCGCGAGACTGGCGATGTTCAACAATGGGTGGACTGGCTGGTCGGCACCGAGCGCCCGCGCAATGTCTTTGGGATGGGCGAGTCGCTCGGCGCCGGTGTCTTGTTGCAATCGCTGGCTGTGGAGCATCGATTCGCCGCAGTCGTGGCTGAGTGTCCGTTTGCGAGCTTCCAGCGGGTGGCCGAAGATCGAGTCGCGCAGCGTTTACCTCTGCCTCCGCGGCTCGGCCACCTCGTCGTCGAGCCGATGGTGTGGTCCGGATTCTTATACGCTCGCGCGCGTTACGGGCTGGACTTCCGGGCGGCCTCGCCGGAAGAAGTAATCGGCAGAATCTCGACGCCGGTGTTCCTGATTCACGGCCTGGACGACACGAACATCTATCCCGAGCACTCACGGATTCTCGCAGCCAAGTGCCCGCAAGCGATGCTGTGGCTTGTCCCAGGCGCTCGACACACCGAAGCCTTTGGCACCGCACCTGCGGAATTCCAGCGTCGCGTCCTCGGTTGGTTCCGGGAACACTCGCGGTAGAATCTTGAGGGAGGAGAACAAGTGCAAATCGACCAAGACAAGTTGAATCAATTCCTGGGACAGGTGGTTGGCGAGCTGGGCGCGGCGATGAATGCGGCGCTCGTGCTGATCGGCGAGAAGCTGGGGCTGTACAAGGCCATGGCGGGCGCGGGAGCCATTACGCCCGCTGAGCTTGCCCGCAAGACCAATACAGACGAGCGCTACGTGCGGGAATGGCTTTCAGCGCAGGCGGCGGGCGGTTACGTCACCTACGACGCAGCCACGCAGAGCTTCACGCTGCCGAATGAGCAGGCCTTCGCGCTGGCTGAGGAGGACAGTCCCGCCTATCTGCCGGGCGCATTTCATATCGTGAGCGCAATCATGAAGGACGAGCCGAAACTGACCGAGGCATTCCGCTCGGGCGACGGCGTCGGATGGGACGAGCACGATGCGGCGCTGTTTATTGGGACGGAGCGATTCTTTCGTCCGAACTATGCCGCCAATCTGGTCAGCTCATGGATTCCGGCGCTCGACGGCGTGGAGGCGAAACTCAAACGAGGCGCGCGGGTGGCCGACATCGGGTGCGGGCATGGGGCGTCGACCATTCTGATGGCGAAGGCCTATCCGAACTCGCAGTTTGTCGGATTCGACTATCATGGCCCGTCGGTCGGCTTCGCGCGTCGCTCGGCGGCGAAGACAGGCGCAAAGAATGCGAGGTTCGAAGTCTCAACCGCGAAGGATTTTCACGGCGCCAAGTACGATTTTGTGACGTTCTTCGACTGCCTGCACGACATGGGCGATCCCGTAGGCGCCGCTCAGCACGTTCGTGAGATGCTCAATCCGGATGGCACATGGATGATTGTGGAGCCGTTCGCGCATGATGCTCTGGAGAAGAACCTGAATCCGGTGGGCCGCGTTTTCTACGCTGCTTCGACGATGATCTGCACCCCGGCGTCGCGCGCTCAGGAGGTCGGGCTGTGTTTGGGCGCCCAGGCCGGGGAGCAGCGCATGCGCAAGGTAGTCACCGACGCAGGATTCACGAAGTTCCGCCGCGCCACGGAAACGCCCTTCAATCTGGTTTACGAAGCCCGGCCATAGGAGAATCACAGGCTGAAGCCTGTGCCACCAAGTGCTGTCAAGCTGCTGATATTGGTGGCACAGCTTCAACCTGTGGGAACTTGGACATTTTGGGTGGCACAGGCTTCAGCTTGTGGTCCTACCACATCTTGCCTTCGGGCATCCAGGCGCGCGTCGCGTAGTCAACCAGTAACTGTCCCAACAGCAGGACCATCCAGAAGAATCCGCCGGCCGCGAACAGCTTCGTGAGCGGGCTCTCGGCCTTCACGTTCATGAAGATCAGAATCACCAGGGACATCTTGAAGAACGCGATCAGCAGCGCCACCACGATGTTCCAGCCGCCCAGATCGATCTGTGCGATGTAGAACGTCGCGAAGGTCATGAACGTCAGGATGGCCCAGACGATGACTAGTGTTCGAACCGAAGGTATGGAATGCATATTAGATCAATTGCCTCGTTCGTCCTATCAAATACAGCAGTGGGAACAGGAATATCCAAACAATATCCACGAAATGCCAATACAAGCCGCTGATCTCGACCGGAGTGAAATAGCTGGTGCTGAAAACGCCCTTCCGCGCCATCATGAAGATAGTCAGCATCAGGCCCACGCCGACCACCATGTGTAAAGCGTGGAAGCCGGTCATGAAGAAATAGAAGCAGAACATAATCTGGGCCTGCCGCGCGAATTGCGGCGCCTCGCTGTAGTCCCAGTGCCCGGCGATCAGAGGAACTTTCATATCAACCCAGTGCTCGTGATATTCAATCGCCTTAACGCCCAGGAAGCAGAGCCCGAAGAAGATCGTCAGAAGCAGACAGATTTGCAAAGCTTTCTGTTGGCCCATGCGTGCCGCGCGCACCGCCAGTGCCATGGTTAAGCTGCTGACGATCAGCACCGCGGTATTGACTGCGCCCCACGTGGGATTCATATGCCGGCTGGTGCTGGCGAACGCTTCCGGATACATGGAGCGGTAAATCATGTAAGCGCCGAACATCCCGCCGAAGAACATGATTTCCGTCAGCAGGAATACCCACATTCCAAGCGTGGCGGAGTCGAACTGCTGCGCCATATCGTCGAAATGATGCCGAAGATACTTGGAGTGCTCTGCTACTGCGCCGTGGGTCTCAGCCAACCTCCACCTCCTGCTTTTTGGAATACGCGTACGCCTCTTCGGTCACGATCGGCGTCTTCTCAAAATTGAACGTGGGCGGCGGTGAGGTAGTCTGCCACTCCAGGCCAGTCGCCTTCCATGGATTGTTTCCGGCGCGTGGGCCATAGCGCAGCGACCACATGAAGTAGATGAACGGAATCACGTATCCCAAGCCCAGAATCGTGGCGCCCGCAGTGGACAATACGTTGAATACCTGGAACTCGGGAGCGTATGCGTGATAGCGGCGCGGCTGCCCGAGATAACCCAGGATGAACTGCGGGAAGAATGTCAGGTTGAATCCGGTGAACACCAACAGAGCCGAAAATTTGGCCCAGCCTTCCGGATACAGCCGCCCGCTTATCTTGGGCCACCAATAATGCATTCCTCCCATGTAAGCCATCACCATGCCGCCGACCATCACGTAGTGGAAGTGCGCCACCACGAAGTATGTGTCGGTCACGTGAACGTCCACGGCCAGCGTCGCCAGGAACAGACCCGTGAGTCCGCCGATGGTGAACAGCCCAATGAATCCGAATGCGTATAGCATCGGCGTGTCGTAACTGATGGAGCCGCGGAACATCGTTGCGGTCCAGTTGAACACCTTGATCGCCGAAGGAACCGCGACCAGGAAGCTCAGCAGCGAGAAATACAAGCTCGCGTACATGGACATCCCGGTGACGAACATGTGATGTCCCCAAACCAGGAAGCCGATGATCGCGATGCCGATGCTCGATCCGGCGATGAAGTTATAACCGAACACCGATTTTCGCGAGTAGCAGGTAACCAGCTCGCTGATCACGCCCATGCCCGGCAGAATCATGATGTACACGGCCGGATGCGAATAGAACCAGAACATGTGCTGGAACAAGATGGGATCTCCCCCGATGGCCGGATCGAAGATGCCGATGTGGAAGGCGCGCTCCAGAGCCACTAGCGCCAGAGTTATGGCCACCACGGGCGTGCCGAGCACCTGGATCAAGGACGTGGCGTAGTTCGCCCAGACAAACAGCGGGATGCGGCCCCAGGTCATGCCTGGCGCTCGCATCTTGTGCACGGTCACGATGAAGTTCAGGCCCGTCAAAATCGAGGAGAATCCAGCCACGAACACGCCGCACGCGGCAGTGATCACGAACGTGTTGGAGTAGGTGCTGCTGAATGGCGTGTAGAACGTCCAGCCCGTGTCTACGCCACCCAGCACGATCGCAGCCAGAGCGAATATGGCGCCGACGACGTAGATATACCAGCTCAGCAGATTGATGCGCGGGAAAGCCAAATCTTTCGCGCCGATCATCATGGGCACGAAAAAGTTTCCCAATGTCGCCGGTATGGATGGGATCAGGAAGAAGAACACCATGATGATGCCATGCATGGTGAAGAACTTGTTGTACGTATCCGAATTCACCATGTCGCCTTCCGGCGTCAGCAGCTCCAGCCGGATCAGTCCGGCGAAGACGCCGCCCAAGGCGAACATCACCGTAATGGAGATGATGTAGAGCACGGCGATGCGTTTGTGGTCCTTGGTAAACAACCACGATTTCCAGCCGTACTCGGAGTTCAGGTAATTCGGCGTTTCGACAATTTCCGGATCTTGTATTGCAGTACTCATTTTTTACCGCCAATCGGTTGGGCTCGCCCGGTTTTCAAAGCCCCGGCCGCGCCTTCGGCTCCAGGCTGAGTCACGCCGGGTGCGCCCGTAATGGCCAGCGACTTGATGTAAACAATCAATTGCAGCAGGCCTTCCTCGCTGATCTGACCTTGAAAACTGGGCATGACATCCTGTTTGAATCCCGCCACGATTTTGGCATTGGGATTGAGAATCGATTCGCGAATGTAGGCGTCGTCCGCCAGAACCGTCCGGCCGTCCTGCAAACGGACGTGCGAGCCGTACACGCCGCGCATGATCGGGCAGCGGCCCTGTTGATCGAGCAGATGGCAAGTGGAGCATCCCAATTGCTGGAACAGGCGCTCGCCCTGCTGCACCATGGTTCCTTCCGAGCCTCCGCCGCTCAACCAGTTCTCGTAGTCGGTCTCGGTCATCACCGTGACCCAGCCGACCATGCCGGAATGCTCCGTCCCGCAATATTCGGCGCAGAACAGGTGATAGCGGCCGGGCTTGGTGGCGGTGAACCACATGGTGTCGTAGCGGCCCGGAACCACATCATGTTTCACGCGGAACGCCGGAATGAAAAAACTGTGGATCACGTCCTCGGACGCCAGCGTCAACTTCACTGGCCGGCCAACGGGCACGTGCAGTTCGTTGATCTCGCGCTGGCCTTCCGGATACTGGATCTTCCACATCCATTGTTTGCCGACGACGTAGATGTCCATTGCGTCCGGCGGCGGGCTGGCGTTGGCGAAGAAGATCTGCGCGCCCCACCAGAAGAACGTCAGCATGACTATGAACGGGATTACCGACCATGCGATTTCCAGCCGCAACGATCCGTGAATCGGCGGCGGAATCTCGTGCTCCGAGCGGCGCCGGTATTTGATGGCAAAAATGAAGACCGCGCCAAAGATCAGCACCGACATCACCACCGTCACGGCCGACAGATAGTAATACAAGTAGTCAACGCTGGCCGCGGTAGTGGAGGCTGCTTCGGGAAAGAGTGGCAACTGCATTTTTAGGCAGCCCTCCCTGCATCGGGATGTGCGCCGTGCCGCTCGCGGCGGATCAGCACGAACAGCAGCATTCCCAGCGCGATCACCGTAGCGGAACCAAACACCCGGATCACATTCGAAATTATCGGACCGTACTTCCCGGTCATCGGATCGTAGTGGTAGCAGAACAGCATGATCGCGTCGACGGGCGAACCGATCTTGTTCCGCGAAGCTTCCACCAGGCCCAGCCGGAAATCCCGGGGCTTGTACTCGATCCCGTAGAAATATCGTGCGATGCGGCCCTCGGGCGTCAGCACCATGATTCCCGCGGCATGCGCGAACTGCTTGGTCACCGGATCGTATTTGTAGTGGAACCCGGCCGCGTCCGCGAGTTTCTTGATCGCGTCTTCCTGGCCGGTCAGAAAATGCCAGCCTTCCGCGGCGCCCTTGCGTTGGTACTTCTCCACATAGTTGGCCTTCTTCGCCCCCGCCAGTTGCCAGGTTTCGTGTGGATTGAAACTCACGCTGACCACGTCGAAATCTTTGCCGATGTTGAGTGTGATCTGTTCCATGCTGTGCGTCAGCCCGTTGAGCACCATGTCGCACAGCATCGGGCACTCGTAGTAAACCAGCGTAAGCACCACCGGTTTCTGGCGGAAATATTGGCCGAGTCGAACCGTTTGGCCCGTCTCGTCCTTGAAGAGGAGTTCGAGCGGGACCTGGCCGTTCAGATTCTGATCGATTCCGACGCCGCGGACCATGGCGGGCAGGCCGAATTGCTGCGCCGCCGCGCTGGTGCTGAGGCACAACGCGATCGCCAACAAGCAAGCAAACCTCGGCCTTGTGTTACTTTGCAACATTCGTAGTTCCTTGTGATTTCACAGCAGGCGGCTTCTTCCCCGCCAGCATGTCCTGCAAATAATCGTGCGAAGGCAGCCCTTTCTTGGCGAGCTCGTCGATGGCCTGGCTGATCGGGATGCGCACCGTGCTTTCCTGCTTGTCCACCCAGGCGTACGAGCTGAGCACGTGTTCCTCGCGGGCCCGCACATTCACCAATTGCTCGTACGGTCTCTCTTCCACGCGAGGCTCCGGCGGAATCTGCTGCTGCGCCTCCTTGGCCGTCTGTTCAACGCGGTTCACAGTGTGGAAATACTTGAAGATTCCAATCACGAGCAAACATGCGAGAAATGCGCCGGTCAGCAGCACGAATAGCGACACCACCAGCATTTTTACGCTGACTTCGCTTTGCTCGTGGCCGGATCCGTTGGGGCTGTGTTCGGCTGGATGATCCATGTCAGTGTCCCTGCGCGTAGTATGTATGCCGCGGGTCGTTCGACGCCAGCAGCGGTCTCGCCTTTAGATGGCGTATGAAAAATGCGATCCACAGGCCGCCGATGCCAATCGGCGCGACAATGTCAGTCCAATATATTTCCAGCCCTCGTTGACGGAAAGCCGGCTCGACCACCCAGAATATATCCAGGATGCGCATGACGATCATCCAGATGGCGAGCATGCGCAGCCGATTCGGATTCCTCTTCATGAAGCGCATCAGCAGCAGGATGAAGGGTACGCAGAAGTGGAAGATCGCGATGAAGAACGCCAGGTAGCCCCACCCGCCGCTGAACCGGCGAATGTACCAGGGAATCTCGTCCGGAAGGTTTTCGGCCCATATGATCAGGAACTGCGCCAGCCCCATGTAAGCCCACAGCATCGTGAACGCCAGCATCAGGTTGCCCAGATCGTGATAGTGCTGCGGCTTCACGAAGCTGGCGAAAGGCTCATGCTTCGAGAGCAGCACCAGCAGCGCGATCATGAACGCGAAGGTCATCACGACTTCGCCCACCGTGAACAACCACGGGTAGATGGTGGAGTACCAGTCGGGCTCGAGCGACATGATCCAGTCGATGAACGCGTAGGTTGTGGTCAGCACGAAAACCAGCAGCGCCGGCGCGCTGCGCGCTTTGATTCGCTTGAAAAGTGCCGGATCTCCGGTGCGGTCGTGCTCGTTAGCCATCTTCAGGATTCGCAGCCCGGAGAAAAGCCAGATGGCAAAGTAGATCACCGTCCTCAGAATGAACATCTGCGGATTCATATAGCCGGCCTTATGGCCCGTGGCGAAGTGCTCTGCCTTGTAAGCCGCATCGGTCCATTTATAAAGCGTGGTCAGCGCGAAGAAGATGGGGATCGCGAACAGCGCCACCAGCGGCAGAGTCTGCAAGCCCGATTCAATGAATCTCCGAATAGCTACGCCCCAGTTTCCGCCGGCCACGTTGTGCAGGAAGAAAAGCCCCAGGCAGCCCAGCGCCAAGCCGCTCCAGAAGATATAGCCGAACAGATACGATTGCCAGAAGTGCGTGGGATCGCTGAAGAGCCCGAAGAGACTGGCGGCGAGCGCGACAACGCCGACGATGAGCGCGTTGCGCTGCGCGCGCTCCATTTGCGGCCGGAGTGTGTCGCTGGGCGTCATTGCCGGTCTCCTTGCGGTGGCGGCGCCGGCGGAGTGGCAGGCGTGCCCGGACCCGTTGGCGCGATGCCGCGCGGCGGCGGTTCCACCTGCATGCCCTCGCGCTTGTCCTGAGGCACATCGTTCAGCTTGGCCGATTCGCTCAACTGCAATGCGCGAATATAGGCGATGACCCGCCAGCGGTCGTCCGGCTCGATGCGCGAGGCGTAGCTCGGCATGGCGCCGAATCCATTCGTGATGACGTCGAAGTAGTGGCCAACCGGCGCCTTCACCAGCTTATCCGTGTAGTACGACGCCGCTTGCCGGTAGCCGCGCAGCACCACCATTCCGTTGCCGTCGCCCAATCGGCCGTGGCACGGCGTGCAATAGACGTTGAACCGCGTCTGGCCGCGCTCGATGTCCGCCTTGGCGATGGGGAAGGGAAACTGGTCGATGTCCTCGCCGCCGACCTTGCCGGTGTAGCGCGCTTCATCGATGCGCAAATGGCCCCGCGCCACAGTCCCCTCCACTTGCGGTCGCGCGGCGCGATGGTCGGAGAAGAAATCGCTGGCCGCCAGCGGCTTATAGCGAGGCTGGTCGTGCATGTCGTTGCGGCAGGCTGTTGTAGCCAGCAACATCAGCGAACCCCCAAAGATGAGAATGTTACTTTTCAACTTCGGCCACCTCTTCGGGGTTGAGTTCCAGCAGGAACGCCTTGGTTTGATCGAGATTGAATTTCGGATCCGAGGCCTCGATGCACAGGAAGAACCGGTCCACCGACGCCCGCGCGGCGAATTCGGGGACATTGAATACCGGATGATAGGGCATCGGCAGCTTGTTCATGGCCAGCATGCCAACAACCGAACTCAACGCCGCCAGCAGCACGGTGCATTCAAACGTGATCGGAATATACATCGGCCAACTATTGAACGGCCGGCCCCCGACATTGTGCGGATAGGCGATCACCGAGATCCACCACAGCAGCATGAACCCGCCGACGCACCCGCACAATCCGCCGATCAGCACTACGAGCGATACCCAATGCCGTGTGAAGCCGATGGCCTCCGCCAGTCCCTCGATGGGCATGGGCGTATAGGCGTCCATATTCCGGTAGCCCGCGCCATAAGCCCGATGCGCGGCTTCCAGCAACTGTTCGGGTTCCTCAAACTCGGCCATGAGCCCGTACACGCCGTGTCTGTCCCAGAAGGTTTCGCTCATACGTGGGAACCTTTATTGGCCGCGAATGAACGCGAATGAACGGAAATAGGGCTCGTCTCTTTATTCGCGTTCATTTGCGTTAATTCGCGGCCCAAAATCTCCATCCTCAATCCCCATGCGCCGGCTTCGGCGATATCTTGCCGTCGTCCAGTACGTTCGGCGCCAGGTGATGCAGCACTTCCCGGACCTCGAAGATCGAGATCGATGGCAGCACTCGCACGAACAAGATCATCAACACCAGGAAACAGCCGATGGTGCCGAATAACACCGCCCAGTCCCATTGAGTCGGATAGTACATGCCCCAGGAAGATGGCAGGAAGTCGCGGGTCGAGCTGGTGATCACGATAACAAACCGTTCCAGCCACATGCCTAAGTTCACGACCAGCGAAACCACGAACAGGCGCGGGATGCTCTGCCGCACGCTCCGCAACCACAGCGACTGCGGAATCAGGATGTTGCACAGGATCAACATCCAGAACATATACGCGTAGGGGCCCGTGGTGCGGTTGAAATACATGAACATTTCGTTCGCATTGCCGCTGTACCACGACATGAACGCTTCCATCATGTAGCCGTAGGCCACAATCAGCCCGACGCCCAGCATCAACTTCGCGCAGGCGTCCAGGTGGCGCATGGTGATGATGTCTTCCAGGTGAAACCATTTGCGCGCCGGAATCGCGAGCGTCAGCACCATCGCAAATCCCGAATAAATCGCGCCCGCGACGAAGTAAGGCGGGAAGATGGTGGTGTGCCAGCCCGGCAACAGGCTGATCGCGAAGTCGAAGCTGACCACCGTGTGAACCGAAACCACCAGCGGCGTCGCCAAGCCGGCCAACAGCAGATATGCCATTTGATAGCGCGCCCAATGCTTCGCCGATCCCCTCCAACCCAGTCCGAACATCCCGAACAGGATCTTCTGCCACTTCTTCTGCGCCCGATCGCGCATGCTGGCCAGATCGGGCACCAGCCCGATGTACCAAAAGATGAGCGAAACCGTAAGATAAGTTGAAACCGCGAACACGTCCCACACCAACGGACTGCGCGGCTGCGGCCACAACCACATCGAGTTCGGATACGGCATCAGCCAATAACCCAGCCACGGCCGTCCCATGTGCAGAATGGGGAACATGCCGGCCTGCGCGACCGCGAACAGCGTCATCGCCTCGGCGAAACGGTTGATGGAAGTGCGCCAGTCCTGTTTCAGCAGCAGCAGAATGGCCGAGATCAGCGTTCCGGCGTGGCCGATACCGATCCACCACACGAAGTTGACGATCGCGTATCCCCATGCCACCGGGATCACGATGCCCCATACGCCGACGCCTTTGTAGAATAGCCAGAAGGCGCCCGCCAGCAGCCCCTGCATCGCCATGAATGCGATGAACAGCGCGATCCACCATTGTTTCGGTGTGGTCTCGATGGGCCTGAGAACGACGTTGCCGATCTTGTCAGTGACGGACGCGTACGTGAATCCCGGGCCGATGATCTTATCGGGGCCTGGGTCGGTCGCTCGCTGCTCGATGTCTTCCGTCTTCAAGCTCTAGCCTTTCTCGATCTCCGGGTTGGGATTCCGCAAGCGGCCGAGATACGTGGTTCGCGGCCGCGTGTTCAAATCTTCCAGCAAGCTGTAATCGCGCGCTTGCGCCTTCAACTGCGCAACGCGGCTCTTCGGATCGTTGATGTCGCCGAACACGATCGCTTGCGTGGGACACGCCTGAGCGCACGCCGGCGTGATCTCGCCGTCGGCAATGCGCCGGTTCTGTTTTTCGGATTCGATCTTGACTGCGTTGATGCGCTGGATGCAATAGGTGCATTTTTCCATCACGCCGCGGCTGCGCACCGTGACGTTAGGATTGCGCACGCCCTTCAGGCTCTCGGTGTACCAGTCCGAGTACAGCAGGAAATTGAAGCGCCGCACCTTGTACGGGCAATTGTTGGAGCAATACCGCGTGCCGACGCAGCGGTTGTAGACCATCTGATTCAGTCCGTCGCCGCTGTGCACCGTCGCCGCCACCGGACACACCAGCTCGCACGGCGCGTTCTCGCACTGCATGCACGTCACCGGCTGATAGTACAGCTCGGGATTGTCCCAATTGCCTTTGAAATAGCGGTCCACGCGAATCCAATGCATGTGCCGGCCGCGCGCCACTTCCACTTTGCCCACCACCGCAATGTTGTTTTCCGCCTGGCACGCCACCATGCACGCGCTGCAGCCGACGCAGGCGTTCAGATCGATGGTCATGCCCCACTTGTAGCCCTCATACCGGTAATCCGGATACAAGGTCATCCACTGTGGAATTGGCTTCTCGCCTTCCTTCTCGTCGACGAATTGCGGATTCTTCTTGTACTCGTCGAGCGTCGCGACGCGCACCAGATCGCGGCCTTCCATGGTTTGCGTGTGCTGCGTGGTTGCGAACGTGTGATGACCGTCCACTTTGCGCAACTCCAAGCCATGGCCGCCGTCGGGTTCGCCTGAGGTGCGCAGCAGGTACGCATTGAATCCGACTTCGTTGCCCACCTGTCCGGCGCGCGTTCTCCCAAACCCGAGATGCACCGTAACACTGTCGCTGGCGTGCCCCGGCATGATCCACACCGGAGCCGTGACGGTGCGCCCCTGATACTTCAACTCCACCATGTCCTCGTTGTTGAGGTTGTGCTGTTGCGCCGTGGCGGGACTCACCCAAACTGCGTTGTCCCAGGTCATTTTGCTCTGGGGCTTGGGCAGCTCTTGCAGCCAGCCATTGTTCGAAAAAGATCCGTCCCAGATCGTAGGATCCGGGCGGAATCGGATTTCGAGACCCTGCACCGATTTCGATTCCGCGGCGGGCGGCGCTTTGGCCGCCACGTTGATCGGCGCCAGCGCCGTGTTCGGCACCACGCCGTCGTGCAGCGCCTTCTGCCAGAACCCTTCGAACGTGTCCGCTTTCGTCTGGCCCTGCCAGTATTGGCGCACCAAGTCGTGCGCGGTCTGGTCTGGCTGGCCGGCCAGCGTTGCGATCACTTCGTGTGCGTTCTTGCCGCCGTAGAGCGGCGCAATCAACGGCTGCACAAAGCTGACCGTTCCGTCGAAACCGCGGACATCGCCCCACGACTCGAGATAGTGCGCTTCCGGCACATGCCACATCGAGAGAGCGGAGGTCTCGTCCGGGAAAAGACCCAGGTAGGCGCGCCACGGAACTTTCTTCAAGGCCGCGCCAAAATCCAAATCCGCGGGCGCGCTGTAGACCGGATTGCCGCCCAGGATCAGCAGCGCGTCCACTTTTCCGGCCTTCATATCGGCGGCCAGTTCGTTCAAGGATTGAATCTGGTCCGAGGGATTTCCTTCCACCGGGTCCGTGTACGTCACCGTCTTGCCGGCGTTGCCCAGCGCCTGGTTCATGGCGTGCGCCAGCGCATGTACGCTCGCGGGTTGATGATCGCCCGCAATCACGACCGAAGCGCCTTTGTGCGCCTGAAGATCGCGAGCGATGGCCGCAATCTCTTTGAACTTGCCTGCGCCTTGTCCGCCCGCGCCGACTGCCGCAGCCAGCTCCGACGCCCACGCTTCCACATCGCTAGCCTTTGCAAGAAACCGGTGATCCGACATGCTTCCGGTCGGGGACGGCGCCGATTCCACAACATACAGACGGTTCAGCGTGGTCTCCGCGGCTGGCTTGCCTTGCGCCCGCACTTGCGGCGGCAAATTAACCGGTCCGCTCTTTTCAGGCGCATAAGCAGCCGACTGGTTCGCGCGCGGCGCGCTCGGCCCGTCCTGGTAGCCTTCCTGCCAGTTCTGCTTCGGCTGCGGCGTGTGCGTGACGTTGGTCATCACACGGCGCTTCTCGGCGAACTGGCGCGCGTAGATCAGGTTGGTGGGTCCGCAGGCGAGGAAATCGGCATCCAGCGATACGATGACGTCGGCTTTGTCCAGGTGATAAATGGTGTTCACCGGGCGGCCGAAAGCCAGCATGGCGCCGCGATAGGCGTTGTGATGTCCGCAAGGCTCGTATTGATGCCACTTCGCGCCGGGCAGCTCTTTCAGGATTCCCTTGATCTGAGCAGTCAGCGTCGGCGAACTCACGGTCTCGCTCAGGATGCGCAGCCCGTCGCCATTTTTCAGCCCGGCTTTCTCGCGCGCCGCACCCAGCGCCGCCTGAAACGCCACCCAACTGCTGATGCGCCCGTTATTGGTGACCGCCCGCGACCGGTCCGGATCGTACATCGTCAGAATCGAAGCTTGCTGGAAATAATCCGACGCGCCCAAACTGCCCGGATGATCGGGATTGCCCTCCACCTTGGTCGGCCGGCCGAGATGGCTCGTCACCAGAAGCCCCGTGCCCACGCCGCCCATTTGCATCGCAGTCGCGTAGTACAACGGCAACCCGGGAACGAATTCTTCCGGTTGGCGCACGTACGGAACGATGGTCTCCTTGGGCTGTTTCGTGCACGCCGTGACGCCCGCGAAAGCCAGCGACGCGCCCATCAGCTTCAGGAAATTGCGGCGATTGGCGGGATTCTTCCAGTCCGTCGAGCGTTCGGCAAATTCGTCTTCGACGAAAGCCTGGAACTCCTCGGTCTCCGCGAGTTCTTCGAGGCTCTTCCAGTACAACGGTCCCTGGGCTGATTCCAGCCGAGCCCGAATCTTGTTTAGATCAAGAGCCGGTTTTTCTTTCATCGGTGGCACGTATAGCAGTCGGTCAAGCTCTGAATGTGATACTCCTCGACAAGCTTCTTTCCTAGTTCTTCCTGATTAGCAGGAGGTTCATACGCCATGTTGAACACCTGATCGCGCGGACGCACGTATTTCTCAGGGTTGCGGTGACACTGGATACACCAGTTCATGTAAAGCGTGTTCTCTTTGAACATCAGCGGCATCTGGTCCACGCGGCCATGGCAGGTGGCGCAGCCGATGCCTTTGTTGATGTGAATACTGTGATTGAAATATACGAAATCCGGCAGATCGTGCACGCGCGTCCACTCCAGCGATTCGCCGCTGCGGAAACTGGCGCGCACCGGCTCCAGAATCGCCGCGTTCGACCAGATCTGCGAGTGGCAGCTCATGCAGATCTCGGTGGCCGGAAGCCCCGCGAACGAAGAGGTCTCTACCGACGTGTGGCAATACCGGCAATCGATGCCGTCGTCGGTGACGTGATGCTTGTGGCTGAATGGGACCGGTTGTTCTTTGACCACCTTGACATCGGTGATGTACGAGCCGCGATCCATCGAGTACGCGAACGCGAGCAGCAGCCCCGCTCCCAGCACTGCACACGCGAGACTGACTTTAGAAATTGTGTTCGTGCTTCGATGAAAGATCTGAGCCACGCAGCTTAGTCCTGAATGGGTCTATGACGTTATATGGTAAAACATTTTGCGCCACAGTGCAAAAAATATTATCAGACCGTTCGCACTGTAATTTAGGTTACTATTGGAGGGAGTGGGGCGGCCAATCCTGGCCGCGGCCGCCGTTCAGGCGGCCCGTGGATTTCGAGAGGGTGCTATGCGAAGCGCTTGCCGACGGCCCGGCGTGCGCGCAGCAGTCGAATTCTGACCGCGGTTTCAGTCCAACCATGCGCACGGGCGATCTCCTGGACCTTGTAGCCTTCCAGGTAATGCCGCTGCAGAACCATGCGGTCGTTCTTCTTGCAGGTTTTGAGAATCCTTCGCACGTCGATCGCGGCCAGATTCACCTTCGGCGGCGTGGAAATTTCGGGAAGCGTTTGGAGGAAAGGCTCGCGCCGCATGCAACTGCGATGAATGTTCAGCGCGATGCTGTTCATCCAGGTCAGCACCATATTGGAATCGCGCAACTGGCCGAGCCGCTCCCAGCCCTTCACCCAGGCCGCCTGCGCCGTCTCTTGCGCCGCATCGTAGGTGAGGCCTCGAGAAACGAGAAAGCGTACCGTCAGATTGTAGCCCCGCTTGTAGGCTGTTCCGTATTCTTCGCGTGTCATTGAGTATCCCGTCCCGCCTTCGGAAAGGCAGTTTTTGTGCCACGTCGGAGGCCGGCGGCGGCTTCGATTTCCAGAGAGCGGCTAAGTAGTTTGTAACGTTGGCTTAACTGCGCCGCATGCAGGAAAAGGATGAGGTCAGGGCTAGGGAATTCCCTTAACTGTTGATTCGGCAAGAATTGCTGCTCGGTGCAAAAATTTCAGGTTGGATGTCGCCAAGGCTTTCAAGTTAGAGTAGAACAATGAGCTTCGCATCCCGCATCGTCTCCTCCATTCTCCTCTGGGCGCTCGCCTGTCTCGCGCAGACCTCGGATCTCGCGCCAAAGCTGGATGAGATCCTCAGCGGCTATCAGAAGAACCGGGCCTTCATCGGAACGGCGCTCGTCGCCAAAGGCGGCAAGGTGATTCTCGAGAAGGGTTACGGTATGGCGAATATCGAGCTGGCCGTTTCCAACGGACCGGATACGAAGTTCCGCCTCGGCTCCATCACCAAACAGTTCACATCCACCGCCATCCTGCAACTCGAAGAGCAAGGCAAGCTCTCTGTGACCGACACGGCCTGCAAGTATTTCGCGGATTGCCCGGAGAGTTGGAAAGCCATCACCATCCATCAACTGCTCTCGCACACCTCCGGCATCCCCAGCTACACGGACGATCCGCAGTTTCCCAAGCCTAAGTTCATGCGCATTCCGCTGACCCCGCCCGAGATCCTGCTGCTCACCAAGGATAAGCCGCTCGAATTCCAGCCGGGCGAGAAATGGAAGTACGATAACTCGGGCTACATCTTCCTCGGCGTGATCGTCGAGAAGGTGTCCGGTGAAAAGTATGCCGACTACCTGAAGAAGCATATCTTCGGGCCATTGGACATGCAGGACAGCGGCTACGACGTGTCGACGGCGATTCTCAAGAATCGCGCCGCGGGCTATCAATCCGTCCCGGATGGATTCCGCAATGCCGATTACCTGGACATGTCTCTGCCCTACGCCGCCGGATCGCTTTACTCGACCGTCCGCGACCTCTACCGCTGGGACCGCTCGCTCTACACCGACAAGGTTCTCAGCAAAGCTTCCCGCGAGAAGATGTGGACTCCGGTGAAGAACAACTATGCCTACGGCTGGGGCATCGCGCAGACCAACAACCACAAGCAGATCAGCCACGGCGGCGGGATCAATGGCTTTTCAACCTTCATCGGGCGCTATCCGGACGATGACGCCGTGGTGATCGTGCTGTCGAACAATGCGCGAGCCAACACCGGCGCGATCGCGAACGGCCTAGGCGCCGTGCTCTTCGGCGATAAAGTGGACTTGCCTTGGGAGCGCAAGCAGATTTCACTCGATTCGAAAGTGTTGGATCGCTACGCGGGAACCTATCAGGCCGGCGACATGACGGTCTCCATCACCAACGAGAACGGTCACCTGATGATTCAGCCTCGGGGGCAGTCGAAGCGCGAGGCGTTTCCATCTTCCGAGACGGAATTCTTTGTGAAGGATGTTGACCTGAGCGTGGTCTTTTCGGTGGGACCGGACGGCAAAGCAACCGAAGTGCGCGTGGCTGGGATGACCGCCAAACGAGTGAACTAATCGAGTGACGGAGCGGGCACGCGGCGAGTTACCGCACCGCCGCGCACCGGGCTCAGTTACATTCCTCGGTTACTTTTGCGGCGGCGTGGTGGCCGGCTTCTCGGTTCCCTTCTTGCCCTTCTGTCCGCCCTTGTGCCCTTTCTTTTCCTTTGAGACGGGCTTCTTGCCGTTCTCGGCCGCTACTTTGCGGCCATGACAGCCCGCGGTGTCTTGGGCGAAGCTCGCAACTGGAACCAACAGACTCAGCCCAAACAAGCGATCAACGGATTTCTCATAACACGATTCTCCTTCTTCGCGATCAAAATCCTCTCACCCCGGCGCGCACTGCAGAGTTTTCGAACAGCTTTACTTTGAGGATGAAGTGGTCATCTTGTCGGTGGTGACCTTCCCGCCCTTGCCCGTCTTGCCACCCTTGTGGCCCTTCTCGCTCTTCGCCTCGGTTTTCACAGCCTTCTTGCCCGCGTCAGCCTGCCCCTTCCCCGTGGTCTTCGGCTCGACGGTGGCGGCTTCCTTCTCGGCCGGCTTCTTCTGCGCAAAACTCGCAACCGGGGCCAGCAAACTCAGTCCCAGCGCAACGCTCATCAGTTTCTTCATGCTCGGTGATCTCCTTGAGTGTGGACTCGAATCGATTCGAGTCACTGACCCTAACTTACCAACGGTACATTAAGTTTTGAAGGAGAAAGAAATTAAAACGCCTTAAGGGTGGCGTGGCTCTAGCCGGTGGCTGCGAAAAAAGGAATTTGGTGGACCTGGTGAGATTCGAACTCACGACCTCTTCCATGCCATGGAAGCGCGCTCCCAACTGCGCCACAGGCCCACGCAAGAGGTGCTCCTCAACTATATCACACCGATTCCGCTACCATGGAAAAAATGGATCGAGATCAAGCCTGGAATCTTCTTTGCGAATTCACCAAGTCGGACAGCCTGCGGCGTCACGCGCTCGCAGTGGAGGCGTGCGTCGCCTCCTACGCGCGCAAGTTCAATGCGGACGAAGCCAAATGGTCCATCACCGCGCTGCTGCACGATTTCGATTACGAGATTCATCCCGAAGCGCCCGACCATCCGATGAAGGGCGAGCCGATCCTGGCCGAGCGCGGCGTGGACGCTGAGATCCGGCGCGCAATTCTTTCGCATGCCAACTACAGCGGCGTGTCGCGCGATTCGCAGCTCGAAAAGACCCTGTTCGCCTGCGACGAGCTGGCCGGCTTTCTGACAGCCTGCTCATATGTGAAGCCGAACCGCAGCATCCACGAGGTGGAAGCGAAATCCGTGCGAAAGAAGCTCAAGGACAAAGCGTTCGCGCGCTCGGTGAATCGCGACGACATCGTCAACGGCGCGGCTGGGCTGGGTGTCGATCTGGACCAGCACATCGAGTTCTGCATCCAAGCCATGCAGCAGCGCGCCGCGGACCTCGGTTTGGCAGGCACGCAACCGGCGGCGTCGGCAACCAGCTAGCCAATGCTAGAATCACCGAGGAAGCTAGTCTTGGCCGGTGCTGGGCCTGGTCTTCAAAACCAGCGTGCGGCACTCTGTGTCGCAGGTGGGTTCGACTCCCACTAGCTTCCGCCAAGCACCCTGTGCATTCCTACTCGGGCTTCAGGTGCTCAATAGTGGTGACGGTAGATTCCAGAAGGGTCTCGCCGGATCCCGGAGCCGGGGGTCCATCGGGCTTGGGCGGAGAAGAAGGCTTGCTGGACGAAGAACCACCACTCGAAGAGGAACCGTTGTCTTGCGAGCCGTCGGAAATCTTCTCGCCGATTTGCCCCAGGATCTTCTCGAAGAGGCGCTCGGAGAATCCTAACAGAAACGCAAGTGCCAGAGTGAAAGTTGCGTAACCAGCCTCGAAGGTAACCCCACTGAAAGCTGGACCCACGATACCCAGCTTGAATGCCAATTCGATGAGAAGAATGCCTGTCCATCCCGCCAAGGCTCCCACCAGAGGGCTCAAGAAGAAGTTCGTCCAGTAGGCGGAAGAGTCCAATTTTTGATCGATCCTCTTCACGGCGCGCATGAGCCGGCCAAGAAAACCTCCGACCGCCCCTGCTGCGAACAGCCCGCCGCCACCGCGCTTTGCGCCTTCCAGTGCGACCAGAAGCAGGATCCCAAGGCAGATCAACCAAACGGTTTTATTGTGCCAGTTCAGCGTATCATCCAGGTCTTCATTTTCGGCTGAATCGAGCGTCAGCAGCGCCTCATGCAGCAGATGTCGCACGTGATCATCGGACGGCTTGCCAGCCAGCACGTTGTGGATTAGATCGGCCAAGGCAGTTATCGCCCCGTCTTCCTGCTGGGTCGCTATCGCCCGGAGATCCAGTTCGGCCGTTTCCAGATGGGCCTTCATCCTTCCGGGTGATTGCATGATGGCAAATTGGCGTTCAACTTCATCTACCTCACCCCAGCTCGCTTCTTCCTGGCCTCGTGTCCAGAGAATCCGATCCAAAAGCCCAATGTTGTTGATGCGCGCTTCAGCGCTTTCGAGCATTGTTTTCAACTCGACGATTTTGCGATCGTCTGGGTCGCCAGGCGGGTGCATAGCGAGTTCCAATCTCACCCTCTGAATGTTCGTGAGGACTTCAAGGCGGAATGACCTGGCGATCAGGTTCCACCGCACCAGCAAGAACGCCGCAGCATAAGTCAGCGCCACTAGCGAAACCGCGAACCACTCCTGATGCAGCAAGTAGCTGATGTTCGCCCATAGATAGTTCAATAAGGGCTCTTTGCATACCCAAGCTGCGACTGCAACCACAACGATTAGGATTAAAGCCGTAATAAGCAGACCCTTCATGAATTTGTTCATGACATCTCCTTTGTGATGAGAGTCCAGAGTTCCAGTCAACGTTCTCATTTCGGCGTTAACTGCCGCGGTATCAGTCGGAATTTCCGAATACGGTAGTATACACCCAGGCGCGTCGCTTGTGGCCGTCGTTTCCTGAGCCCAACCCGCGTTAGCTAACAAATCACGGCACGCTCCACTTGTTACAGAAATCCTGTAAAATCGACCTCTCTGTGTACCCAGCTTCGTCCTAAGCTATTGATTCCTCTATAACATCGCCTGGAATACGACGTGCACTTCCGCATGCCGTAATGCCGTTGGAAGTAGAAGAAATCCGCACTGGGGAGCCGCCCCCCGAAGAACCACACTCAAAGACGCCCTACGAACTTCCGCGATGGGCTCTCCTCACGATTTGCATCTCCATGCTCGCCTTCATCACACTCTTCGCGATCCCCTACTTTATCCTTGCGAGACGCGTCGACCGGCAGCTCGCATCGGGAACGTTCCAGCACACGTTCAGCTATTTTTCCGCTCAGGAGACCCTGTCGTTGGGCGATCCCACGTCTGCCGCCGACCTCGCGGGCGCCATGAAGCGTTCCGGCTACGAAGTCACGGCGAACGGAAGAGCCATCACCCTGCATTCCGGCGCGCCGGTCGAGATTGAGTTCACGAACGGCGCGGTTTCCTCGATCATTGATCTCAACACCCAGCGGCATCTCACCCAAACCGAGCTTCCCCCGCAACTCGTCACCAACATGTCGGACGAAGGCCGTGCCAAGCGCGTCATGATCCGCTTCCAGGACGTCCCGCCGGTGCTCATCCGCGCCGTCGTTTCGGTGGAGGACAAACGCTTCTTCGAGCATTCCGGATTTGACGGGCCCCGCATGGCGAAAGCGATGTACGTCGACTTGAAAGGCCGCCGCAAGGAACAAGGCGCGTCCACCATCTCCATGCAGCTCGCGCGCAATCTCTGGCTGGACCGCGACAAGAGCTGGAAGCGCAAGGTGGCCGAAGTGTTCATCACGATGCACCTCGAACGCAAGCTCACCAAGCAGCAAATCTTCGAGGATTATTGCAACGTGGTGTATCTCGGCAATCAAGGCACCTTCGCCATCCACGGCTTCGCGGAAGGAGCGCGCGCGTATTTCAGCAAAGACCTGAGTCAACTCAACCTGACTGAAGCCGCCACGCTCGCCGGGCTGATCCAGCGGCCAAGTTATTTCAACCCGTTCGTCTATCCTCGCCGGGCGCTCGAGCGCCGCAATCTTGTGCTGGCGCTGATGCTGAAGAACAAGTACATCGGGCCGGACCAGTATGCGCAAGGGATCCGCGCGCCTTTGAACTTGCGCCGCGGAGTAAGCGAGCTGACGGCTTCTCAGTATTTCCTGGACCTCGCCGGCAACCAGGCGTCCCAGGCGCTGGAAGAGCGGCAGCCACCGGGCATGAGCAACGTCTACACCACTCTCGATCCGCGCCTGCAGCGTGCGGCCGAGCAGGCCATCGCCGACGGCATGCAGCTCGTCGACAAACAGTTGGCGGCCAGCGGCAAACGCGGGCAAAGGGCGCAAGTCGCCTTGATCGCCCTCGATCCGCATACGGGCGAAGTGAAGGCGCTGTGCGGCGGCCGCGATTACGCCGCCAGCCAATTGAATCGGATCCTCGCGAAACGCCCGCCTGGGTCCGTCTTCAAACCCTTCGTCTACACCGCGGCGCTCAACACGGCGGTCGTCGGAGGGAATCGGATCTTTACGCCCGCATCGACTGTTGTGGATGCGCCGACGACGTTCGCATTCGATGTGAACCAAACCTACAGCCCCAACAATTTCAAGAGCCAGTTCTGGGGAACCGTGACGCTGCGGCAGGCGCTGGCGCACTCGCTGAACAACGCAACGGTGAAGGTCGGAGAAATGGTGGGCTTCAACAATGTCGCGGCGCTCGCGCGGCAGGCCGGCATGAATGAAGACATCCGGGGAACTCCAGCGGTCGCGCTCGGCGCCTATCAAGTCACTCCGCTCGAGATCGCCGGCGCGTATACCATCTTTGCGAACGATGGCGTCCGGGTGCAGCCTACTTTTTTGTCAGCCATTCACGAGCATAACGGCGCCGAGTTGTACCACCAGAATTCCGAAACGCGGCGCGTCCTCGATCCGCGCGTGGCGTTCCTTATGGTGGACATGCTGCAGGAGGTCATGCGCAGCGGAACCGCCGCCGGCGTACGTGCGCGCGGCTTCATGCTTCCCGCGGCGGGTAAAACCGGCACGTCGCACGATGGCTGGTTCGCGGGTTTCACTTCGAAGCTGCTCTGCGTCGTTTGGGTCGGCTTTGACGATTATTCTGAACTCGGGCTCGAAGGCGCGCGCTCGGCGCTGCCGATATGGACCGAATTCATGCTGAAGGCCGCGCGCTACAAGCAGTATGGCGATGTGAAACCGTTCACGCCTCCCTCTGGCGTCGTGCAAGTTGGGATCGATCCGCAATCCGGTCTCCTGGCAGGACCATATTGCCCCGGCTTCGCCTCCTACTTCATCGACGGCACGCAACCTGTCGAGCAATGCGAACCGCAAGAAGTAGAGGTGGATTTTACAGAGAACGGTGAAGCGGTACAACGACTGGTCCCAGCCGCACGCGTGCCGCGGCAAAACCTGCCGCAATAAAAAACCACCCGCTACCAAACCAACCCGCGACTGAGCCGCGACCGGCAGCAAGCGCTATCCCCGCTTTTATTTCCTCACCGCCCAAGCCATCCCATCCGGCCCATTACCAGTCGAAATCTTCCCGGTCACTTCCAACGTCTTCAAATCCAGAATCGCGACGTAGTTGTCACCCGCCACAGCCACGTATGCGCGCGACCCGTCCGGCGCCGGCAGAATGCCCTCCGGACTGCGGCCCATCTTGATCCGCTTGATCTCCTTGCGGGCCACGGCATCCAACACCACCAGCTCGCCTGCTCCGAGATCGGAGATGAGCACCCGCTTGCCGTCCGGCGTGAACTTCAACCGATTCGAACGCTTGGTTTCGAGGTTGAGCGTCTGCACAACCTTCTTCGCGGCGATATCGATAATCGACACACCGCCATCGCGCGAGTGCGCTGTCCAGATTTCCTTGCCGTCGGGCGACATGTCGATCGCCTCCGGCCCTTTACCAACTGGCACCACGGTTTCGTTCCAGCCCGCCGCGCCCTCGCGCTCGATGATGGTGATGCTGTCGGAGCCGATATTCGCGGTGAAGAGCTTGCCCGCGTCTTTCGTGACCAGCACCATGTGCGTGCTGTTCTGGCCGGTGCCGAGCACCCAGTCGATCTGGTTGCTCACCGGATCGTAGCGGCCGATGCACTTGTTCGCTTCCGCCGTGAAGTACGCTTTGCCGTCGGCGAACGCCATGCCGTGCGGCCGCCGCAGCGGTCCCAGATCCACTTTGCGCAGTTCCTTCTGGGCCACCAGGTCGATCACGGAAATCGTGTTTCCGCCGGATTGCCCGGTTCCGTAGTTGCCCACGAAAGCGAGCTTGCCGTCGGTGGACGCAGTAACTTCATGCGGACCTGCGCCGGTCGGCGCGCGGCCCACAACTTTGCCGGATGCGGGATCGACGATCGCCAGCGTGGCCTCTTCTTTGTTCAGAACCAGCAGCGCGGGCGACGGAGTTTCCTCCGCCGTGAGAACCGCCGCGGCGAGCAACGCCAGGAGCAGGGCTTTTCGATGCATAGTAGATATTCTAGACTGTGTAGCATATGGCAATCACGTTGCGAATCCTGGCGTTCCTGGCGGCGTCGCTCGCGGCCGCGCAGACGCTGCATCTTCCGCTCCGGTCGCGCGTGGAGAATCCCAAGGGTTCGGACCAATGGCAGCCGACCACGCTCCAACGCGATCTTCCGGTCTCGAAAACCGCCATCCTCATTTGCGACATGTGGGACAACCATTGGTGCACTGGCGCGGCGCAGCGCGTAAATGAACTGGCGCGGCGCATGAACCCCGTGCTCGAGAAAGCGCGGGCCGCGGGCATCCAGGTCATCCATTCGCCTTCAGAAGTGATGGATTTTTACAAGGACGCGCCGCAAAGATTGGCGATCCTGCAAGTGCCGAAAGCCGATCCACCGCCGGCCTTGAGCTTGCCCGATCCGCCGTTACCCGTCGACGATTCGGGCGGGGGCTGCGACACTGAGGACAAATTCTACAAGGCCTGGACCAGGGAAACCGCCCTGCTGAGCATCGGCCCCAACGACCGAATTTCCGACCGTGGCCCCGAAGTCTACAGCTTTCTCCGCCAGCGCGACATCGGAAATCTGCTGGTGATGGGTGTTCACACCAACATGTGCGTACTGAACCGCTCGTTCGCCATCAAGCAAATGACGAAGTGGGGAATTCATTGCACGCTGGTGCGGGATTTGACGGACGCCATGTACAATCCCAAAGATCGTCCGTTCGTATCGCACGAGCGCGGTACCGCGCTGGTGATCGAGCACATCGAGAAGTATTGGGCGCCGTCGGTTACCAGCGCGGAACTGCAGCAGGCCCTGAACGCTGGTGCAGCGCTCACACCAGGTCGTAGTATTCGCGATAATCCACCGCAACATCGATAACAAATGGGACCCGCTGGGCGAGCGCCTGCTGCATACACGTCTTGGCATCGGCCACACTCGCCGCGCGCTTGCCCGCGATTCCAAATGCTTGCGCGATCCCCGCAAAATCCGGCGGCGTAAAATCCACACCGTACGGCGGAAAGCCGCGCCGCTCAGCACTCACGCGGATCAGGCTCAGGCTGTGGTCAGAGAGCACAACAATAACGATGGGAAGATTCAGCTCCCGGATCAAAACCAGATCGTGCAGCATCATGAGCATGCCGCCGTCGCCCACCACTGCAACCACGGGCCGCTCCGGATACACCAGTTGCGCGGCGATCGCGGCCGGAATCCCGAAACCCATGCCCGAGAGTCCGTTGGACATGAAGAACGTTCCCGGCTCATAGCAGCGCCAAAATTGGCCCATGAGCAGCTTGTGCGATCCCACGTCGCACGTGGCGATGCCGTCTCGCGGAAACACCGAACGCAACTCCTCGATCAAATGCAACGGCGAATTTGGTGCAAATGGCTGGCGGCGGATCGCGGCGCGGCGGCGTGCAAGGAGTTCTGCCGGCCACGGCTTTGGCGCAGAAATGCTCGCGGCAAGCTCGGCCAACATCGCCGCAAGATCGCCGATCGCCTCGACAGGATGATAGTTTCCGTCCGCCATCGACGCCGAGTCGATGCAGGCCACTTGGACGTCCGCAAACCAGGTCTTGTCGCACTCCACCGGATCGAAGCCGATGCCCAGAATCAGATCGGCGCTCTTGATGGTTTCGACGACGTCGCGATCGATCGCCATACCCGACGCCACGCCGGCGAAGAGCGCATGGTCCTCCGGCATGATGCCCTTGACTTTGGGCGTCACCAAAAACGGAGCTTGCAGTTTCTCGATGAGCGCATGAATCGCGCCCGCCATCGCCGGCGCAGCCCCGAGGCCGATCAACACCAACGGCCGCGCGGATGCATTCAATCGCTCCGCAACCTGTCCGACATGGTGCGAACTCAGCCGCGACCGGAAGGGAGCGCTACCACGATGCCCGTCGGAAGAATCAGCGACCGCCACATCGCTCGCCAGCGAAATATGAACCGGCCCCGGTCGGGGCGCTTCGGCGAGATCCATGCATTCACCTACGAGTCCAGCCGTATCCCCGCCGCCAACTTCAAACGATCCTTTCGTAATCGGAGCGAACAGTTGCTGCAGCGGCACGCGCTGGTGCGTCATCGTCTGCATGGCGCTATCCGGAATCTGTGCCGTGACCGCCAGCATCGGCGCGCGGTCCAGCCAAGCATTCGCGACCGCCGTCACCAGATTCGTCGCCCCCGGACCCAGGGTGGTCGCGCAAACTCCCGGAATCCCGATGATCTGACCCACTACCTGCGCCATCCAAGCCGCGCTGGCTTCGTGGCCAGTCAGCAGGAAGCGCAACCCTGCCCGCCGGCAGGCATCGATGAAAGCAACAATCTCGCCGCCCGGCAGACCGAAGACATACCGCACGCCGCGCGCGGCCAGAGCATTAGCCATAGCTTCGGCATGCGTGGGCATCGGTTACAATCATAAAAAAATCTGGGGACACTCGCCGGGCTAGTCTCCGCAACACCTTCAATCCTTCCACTGTCGCAGGCGTGTCCCCGGATTTTCTGGTCCGGGGATGTGAAGTTTTACCTTGCTCCCCTGAGCAGAAAATCCCAGCCTTTCACCCACGTTTCAAGTGCCTGGCTCCTAGACCACTGAGAACACAGGCCTCTCTCGAACGTTACCTTGGCACAACTCTTGCAACACTTCTTTAAGCCGCAAGACGGGAGGTGTATTCATGGAGCCAGTGATGGCAGGTAACAACGAACGGAAGGAGAAACCATTCATGGGAGAAACCATGCTGAAAGACGCCGCCAAAGCCGGCGGACGCATTGTTCACGGAATAGCAGCTTCAAGAGACGCGGTTGTCGACGCGCTGGACGAGGGCAAAACCGCCGTGAAGCAGCTTGCCAAGCGAACTCGCAATACAATGGACGACTTCGTGGAGGACGCAACGCACAACATCCGGCGCTACCCGTTTCGCTCCGTCGCGATCGCGCTGGGCGTTGGAACGCTGGTCGGAGTCCTGATTTCGCGCAACGGCCGCAAATGGCTGTAAACCTGCTTACTGAGTGACCACACCCACTCAGTAGCACCGGGATTTTCACTTAGATTGGTTTTCAATAACTTCCGCGCTGATTTTGTATCTGCTCGTCGCGGCCCTGCGATTGCTCCCGTTTCTAAACCAGGGGAAGGACTATATGAAACAAGGTCTCTGTGTTGCCCTGGTTCTCGCTGCTTTCGGCTTGCTCGCCTCCGCGGCGGATAAAGCGGCCCCCACCCAAGTCGAACGCGGCCGTGAAGTCTTCTTGAGTTCGTCCAAGGTTACGGCCTGCGCAACCTGCCACGCCATGGCGGGTTTGGGAACGGCCGTCGCGCCGGACCTGACCACGATGGCGTCGTTCGCGCCGCCCCGCGGATTCGTGGCTACCATGCGGATGTCGATGACCGAGAAGGTCCTGCTGGTCAAGACTGCGGATGGCGCCTTTCCTGCCGTTTTGAAACAAGAACAGAGCGACCAATCCGAGTTCTTCGATTTGGGTCAAACGCCGCCGGTGCTCCGCAAGCTGACCGCGAAACAGATCGTCTCCTCGGAGCGCGATCAGAAGTGGCAGCATCCACCCGCGTCGGTGGAGTACACCTCGCAAGAGCTGGCGGATCTGGTCGGCTTCCTGAAGTGGGCTGCCACCGGCTCGCAAAAAGAGATCAAGCCCTCGGAAGTCGACTAACCAAAGTGGGGCAGCCATTCCTGGCTGCAGCCGCCTTTCTAGGCGGCTTCCTGCTTAGGCGGGCGAATTAACGTGATTTTCCGCTGGTTTCATGATAAGTTGCTTCGCTAAAGGCAACCACATGGCAAATGATCGCCGGCAGCTTTTTCCGGATTGTGCTAGACTGCTCAAACAACCGATCATCTATGGCCGATCCAGCAGCTTCCAGAGCACGCTACCTGCGATTCGGAGCATTTGAGCTCGATGTTCGCACCGGAGAATTGCGCAAACACGGTATCCGCCTCCGGCTCCGCGAGCAGCCCTTCCAGATCCTCCTGATGTTACTGCAGGACCCGGGCGAAATCGTGCTCCGCGAAGACATCCGCCAAAAGCTTTGGCCGAACAACACGATTGTCGAGTTCGACCACAGCATCAACGCTGCTATAAAGCGGTTGCGGGATGCTCTCGGCGAAACCGCCGAGCGGCCCCGCTACATCGAGACTCTGGCCCGCCGCGGCTACCGTTTCCTGGGCGAGGTTGAGCGTGGCGGAGAAGCGGCCACGGTTGCCTCGCCAGTCGATTTGGACGAGGTCGAAGTGCAGCCGGAGGACGAACCTGTTTCGGGCCTCGACATGGCCGATCTGAGCGGGGAGACAATTTCCCACTACCGCGTGCTGGAAAAGCTTGGCGCCGGTGGAATGGGACTGGTGTTCCGCGCCGAAGATTTCCGACTGGGCCGCCATGTGGCCCTGAAATTCTTGCCCGACGAAGTGGCCCGCGACCCATTGGCGCGGCAGCGCTTCGAGCGGGAAACACGCGCTGCCTCAACATTAAACCATCCCAACATCTGCACGATTTACGGCGTGGAAGAATGTGACGGCCGCTCGATTCTGGCGATGGAGCTACTGGAGGGTGAGACGCTGCACGCCCGGCTTGAGCGGGGATCGCTTCCGCGCCAGGAAGCTCTTGGCATGGCTGTTCAGATTGCAGCCGCGCTCGACGCCGCCCACCGCCGTGGAGTGGTGCACCGCGATATCAAGCCGGAGAATGTCATGCTGACAAAGACCGGAGTGAAGGTGCTGGACTTCGGGCTGGCGAAGATGGTGCGCGTGGTCCCGGATGCCGAAGAAGGGCTCACCGAGACGGGCGTGATCCTGGGCACGCTGCAATACATGTCGCCGGAGCAGGTGCAAGGGAAGGACATGGACCCTCGCAGCGATATCTTCTCCTTCGGGTTGGTGTTGTATGAAATGGTAACCGGTCGCCGAGCTTTTGAAGAGCCTGGCCGCGCAGACCTGATTGCAGCGATCCTGCACAAGGAGCCCGACTGTGGCGAGCTGCCACCGGCGCTGGAGCGGTTGACGAAGAAGTGCCTGGCGAAGGATCCGGATGCGCGCTGGCAGAGCGCCGCCGATCTCCGTGACGAGTTGGAATGGGTTGCTATCGGAGGGGGCGAACGGCGCAGAGCATCGCGCTTCAAGTTCCGCGTGCCTGTGAAGCTGACACTCGCCATCGCTGGTGTGGCCGTCGCCTTTCTTGCAGCCGGCATATACCTGGCAGACCGCCCGTATGTGGATCTCTCTCATGTGCGATTCACCCCCATGGCGATGGACCCGGGCTACAATGAGTTTCCCCAATGGTCACCTGACGGGCACAGCTTTGCCTACATGCACACCGGGGTGCTGATGCTTCGTGCGCTGGACGCCCCGGTCCCCGTCCGGCTAGCCGGGCCCAGAGTCTATTCCGTGGTATTTGCGAAAGATGGAAAACGGCTTTACTTCACCAGCGACACAAGCGCGGGAACCGGGCGGAAAGTCTGGACGGTGGCTGTAGCGGGAGGAGACCCGCAGGAATTGCCAGCGGAGGATCTCGGGGGCGGTTACCTGTTCGATGGCATCACTATGAGTCCGGACGGCAGCGCTCTGATCGCACTCCGGCAGGAGCCGGATCGCTCCTTTGCGCTGTGCAGTTCTTCGCCACCCGGCGCCCCCTGGAAACGGTTACCGTACGAGAGCTTCAAGTCTCCTCCCGTTGGTTCGGCCCACCTGCGCTTCTCGCCGGATGGCGCTAAGTTGCTTGCCGTTCTAGGGACGCTTCCCACACAATTCTGGATCCTCCCCTGGCCAGCCGTCCCGGGCCGGGAACCGCGCCGTGTATTCGCTTCTTTGATTAGTGCCGGTTCCGGGGCTGCGTTAACGGTCCTGACTAACGTCGGCTCGGGCGCCGATTGGATGGCGGACAGCCGCCATCTGCTGATGCACGTTTCTGGTACGGAGGAAGGCGAAGGTGGCCAGTATCTGGGAGATACGCTAACTGGCCGAATCTATCCCCTCGAGATGCGGGACAGCCAGTCCCGGCAACCGTCGGCATTTCCCGACGGAAGATTCCTGGTGCCGTACAATGATCAAGATTCGGACATCATTGAGGTCCCACTGGACGGTTCGGCGCCACGTCCGCTCATTGCGACCAAGCGTACGGACAGCTCGCCCGATTGGTCGCGCTCCGGCGATCAAATGGTATATGTCACCAACCGAAATGGTCCCGGCGAGATTTGGATCTGGTCCCCAGCCAGCAACTTTCAGCGGCCGCTGATCACTCAGCATTCGCTTCCGGGCGGACTGCATAACTTTGGAAGCCCCATGTTCTCACCGGACGGCAAACGGGTCGCTTTCGAGACGGAACAAGACACGATTTGGGTGGTCCCCGCAACCGGTGGCTCGGCATTGGCCGTACTTCCGCCGGACGGCCATCCTTCGTTGCCTACCTGGTCGCCCGATGGCCAGTGGCTGGCATACAGAGTGAATCGCGGCGGAAAACTGTTGCTGGAGAAAGTGCGCGTTGGGACCGATCGTCCCATCGCCATCCACGAGACGGCACAGGGCGTGCGACCCCTGTGGTCCCCGGATGGCCGCTGGATCGCGCTCGCGGTAGCAGACGGCCTGGGCATCGTATCTCCGGACGGTCAAATCGCAAAGCACGTCCACGGCTTGGTCAGCAACTGGACCGCTGCCGGCTGGTCGCGCGACGGCAAGACCCTCTACGTGGCGATTACCGACGGCGCCGCCGACCCGATGACATCAACGCTTTGGGCCATCGATCCCGAGGCGGCGCGGGAGCGCGCAATCGGCCACTATACAGGTCTGTGGTTCGGCGCGGCTCCGACCTTCAACCTGAGCCCTTCGCCCGACGGCAAGTCATTGGCTGCCACATCGGTCAAACCGTATGTCTACATCTGGCTGATCGAGGGCCTGACCCCGCCGCGAAACATCTGGCAACGGCTGTTCTCGCGGCCATAGTAACCCCTTAACCCGCCCATTCTCATATTTATAAACGGTGACCTACAGATCACCGGAAAATCGCCTTCGGTGCATTTGTGCTGAAGCTTTCCGAGCGTAAGATCGCTCTGTGAATTGCAGCAGCGACACACACCTAAGGAGAGAATGCGAATGCCAAAGTCAGCGAAGTCTTTCGAGCCTGTGACGCAGGCGGAATCGCAAGGCGGGGAAACCCGCCGCCATATGCTCAAGGGAGCTGGAATGCTGTTTGGCGGAGGCGGCGCACTCGCCGCACTCGCCACTCCCGCCGACGCACAGAACGGGGCCCCCGACGATATCACCGGATTGTGGGGCGCAGTGATCTCCGCCAAGGACAATTCTTTCCCTGCATTCCCGGCGTTCGAACTATGGGGCGACGGAACGTTTATCGGAAGTGGACAGCCGGATTTGACGCCCGCAGCCCTGGGCAGCTCCGCATGGGGGAGATGGACGAAGGTCGCGGACCGCAAGTTCCACCTGATCGCGCGGTTCTGGACCTATGACCCAACGGCGAACCCGACCGGTTTCGCCACTGTGGACTTCACGGTCACCTTGAGCGCGGACGGCAAAAGGTACCACGGCGTAGGCCCAATTCAATTTTTTGACAGTAACGGCAATCCCCTGGGTCCGCCAACAACAACGTTCGACGACGGCGCCCGCATCGCTTAGGCAGTTGGGCCGCGCCAGAGTCCGGTTGACGCCGAAGTAGTAGCAAACCGACCCGCGACCGGCAGGGAGTGCCTCATGGGCCTGCGGCCCACCAAAGGTGATGAAGACGCGTGGACCACGCCTGTAGAATCAGAGAGTTGGGGCGCGTCTTCAACGGAGTCTGGGATGGCGCTGCGCGCCACCAAAGGTGATGAAAACTGGCGCGGGTTGCGAGTATGATCGAACCGGCGGAGAGTGTGGCCG
>WNFJ01349804.1_pt1 | contig 36617 bp, 34 predicted proteins | sample 5400461 | NCBI WGS metagenome assembly WNFJ01 (sample SAMN13153349, study PRJNA577476) | soil metagenome | isolation source: 115 cm saprolite on Douglas fir-dominated hillslope | place: USA:California | collected 2013-09-17
ATGACCGGGCTGCTGCTGGGCTCCATCCCGACGCTGCTGGTGTATTTCGTGACCGCGCGCGTCTTCATCCGCGGGATGCTGTCGGGCGCGATCCGCTGATGGTCGCCATGACCAGGCAGCCAGGGCGGGGCGGGCGCGGGTGGGGGGGCCAGGGTGGGAGGACGGGCACGGCGCGGGTGGGAGGGGCCGGGGTGGAAGGGCCGGGGTTGATGAGAGCGGGAGGGCGGGTTCATGACGATCGAAGCGGTGGTGACCGGGGCGGCCAGCGGAATCGGGCGGGCCTGTGCGGACCGGCTCCAGCGCGAGGGCGTTGCCGTTCTGGCGGTCGACCGGAACGGGCCTGGACTGGAGGACTTCCGCGCGCGGGGGGTCGCCACCCTGGTTGCTGACCTGAAGTCGCAGTCCGAGCGGGACCGCGTGGTCGGCGCCGCGGCCGGCGCCCGGTTCCTGGTCAACGCGGCGGGGGTGATCCGGCTACGGCCGATCCTCGAGTCGGGCGTCGCGGACATGCGCGAGATCTACCCGGTCAACGTCGAGGCCGTGTGGGACCTGACCTCGCGGCTGGGCCGCGCCATGCCGCCCGGCGGCGCGGTCGTGAACATCAGCTCGTTCTCGGCCAAGGTCGCCTCGACCATCGAGGCCGCCGTCTACGCGTCGTCCAAGGCGGCCGTGCTCAGCATCACGCGGTCGTTCGCCCACGCGTTCGCGCCCCAGGGCGTGCGGGTCAACGCGGTCGTCCCGGGGATCATCGATACCCCGATGCAAGATGAGGTCATCGAGAAGCTGGCTGCGTTCCGCCAGACCACGTCCGCCGAGCTCAGCCAGGCCCGTAACGCCACGGTCCCGCTCGGGCGGACGGGCAGCCCCGAGGAGTGCGCGGGCGTCGTCTGGTTCCTGCTGTCCGCCGAGGCCAGCTACCTCACCGGCCAGGCGATCAACATCACCGGCGGCCAGATCATGTTCTGAGCCGGGTCCGGGTCACCCACAGCGCCCCCGCGCGCCAATGTGCCCGGGTGGGAGGTCACGGCCACGGCCGCTGCGTCAGCGAGCTGGCGGCGCATGCGGCCCCGTGACGGTTCTAGCGGCTCCAGGTGGCCAGGGCCTGCGGGCTGAGCGGCCGCTGCATGGCCTGGGCCAGCTCGACCGCGCCGTCCGGCGTGACCAGGAACAGGTTCTCGGTGCGGACGCCGAACCGGCCGGGCAGGTAGACGCCGGGCTCCAGCGCCATCACCATCCAGCTCTCGAGAGGCCGGCCGTCCGACGGGATCACGTGCGGGTCGTCGAAGACGGTCAGCCCGACGCCGTGCCCGCCGTGATGCGGGAACTCGCCATCCGGCCACGACGCGGCGATCCGGTCCCGCATCCCGCCGAAGACCTCCGCGCCGGTCCCGCCCGTGCGCAGGTCGGCAGCGGCGGCGTCCATGATCGCGTACAGCTGCTCGCGGATCTCATCGACTTCGGCACTGCTGCCGTTCACGTAGGTGCGGCAGGTGTCGGCCCAGTAGCCATCCGCGCCCACGCTGAGATCGGCCACGACCGGCTGGCCCGGCCCCGCCCGGCCCGCCCCGGCCACCGCCACCGGCGCGCACACCTCGGCCGTGTTCGGGCCGGCCAGTACGTCCGCGACGAACCCCACCGGCGCGCCGTGGCCGACCTGGGCCGCGGCCTGCGCGGCGCTCATCATCTCGATCTCGGATGCGCCGGCCGCCGTTCCCTCCGCGATGGCCGCGTGCGCCAGCCAGCACATCTCGTACGACCGGAAGATCCTGGCCAGCTCGTCACCGTCCTTGACCAGGCTCATCCGGCGCAGCGCGGCGCCGGCCGCGACGGCGTGCGCCGCCGACGACTCAGCCACCGCGCCACCCCAGTCGCCGGCCACGCCAAGCCGGCTCGCCGAAGCGACGGGGCCCGTCCGCAGGACCTCCGCGACCAGCAGCGGTACCGGGCTGAGCTCGAGGCCGAACCCCCGCTCGCCGTAGCCGGCGACGACCTCAGCGCCCGGCATCTGCCCGGCGACGGCGACCTCGTCGCGCGGCACCACGAGGGTGCGCTCCCCGGACGGGCTGAGCACGGCGGCCGCGGCCCCGCCGTAGTAGCGCGCGTAACCCGTGATCCAGGTGACCAGGGCCGGCCCGGTTACAACCAGCGCATCAAGGTCGCCGTCCGCCATCCACGCCGTCACGCGTTCCAGCCTCGGCGCCGGCGGCGCGATCGTGATCCGCTCGCTGACGACGGCCGACGGCGCGGGCCGCCGATCACCAGATTCCACCACATCCTCCTCCGGCTCCTGCAACGTCACCGCGCCGATGTCGCCGTGCGCTCCGTCCCGCAGGTTCCGCAGAAGGGTGGCGGGACCCTGGCTGGGGCTGTTTGCCCAGCGTGGCGCCCACGACCCCGATGCGTGCACCTGTCATAGTTCGCCATAACGCTATAGCATGTGCCGGGCCAGAGATAGCCCAGGCGGACAGGCACGACGGAGGTGGATGGATGAAGCTGGCTGACCGGGTCGCCGTTGTCACCGGCGGGGGGCGCGGCATCGGCGAGGCGATTGCCACGCGGTTTGCCGCCGAGGGCGCGACGGTCGCGATACTGGACCTGGACGGCGCGGCCGCGGCCGCGACCGCCGGGCGGCTGGCCAGGACCGCCGAGCCGCTGGCCGCGACCGCGGGGCCGCTGGCCGGGACCGCCGGGCCGCTGGCCGCGACCGGGCACTCCTGCGACGTCAGCTCACGGGCCTCGGTCGATGCAGCGGTGGCGGAGGTCCTGGCCGCCCACGGCCGGATTGACGTGCTGGTCAACAACGCGGGGATCGGGCTGGCCGGCCCGTCGGAGAGCTTTACCGATGACGACTGGAACACCTCGATCGGCGTGATGCAGACGGGGGTCTTCCTCTGCTCGCAGGTGGTCGGGCGGCACATGCTCGACCGGGGGCGCGGAACGATCGTAAACATCAGCTCGATCAACGCCTGGGCGGCCTTCCCGATGCGGCTGGCCTACTGCGCGGCCAAGGCCGCCGTCGTGGCCATGACCGAGGTGCTGGCGATCGAGTGGGCCGACCGCGGGATCCGGGTCAACGCGGTCGCGCCGGGAGTCACGCGCACCGCGCTGGTGCAGAAGGGCGTCGACGACGGCGTGATCGACGTGGCCGCCTACCGGGCCCGCACCCCCATGCACCGGTTCGGCGAGCCGGACGAGATCGCCCGCGCCGTCCTGTACCTGGCCTGCGACGAGGACTCCTCGTTCGTCACCGGGACCACGCTGTGCGCCGACGGCGGCTGGAGCGCGATGGGCTGGGTGTCAGCCAGCTCAGGCTGAGCCGCGCGGGCTATTGACACCCGTAGATGCTATAGCGTTTGATTCTCTCACCGGGTAATTCCGGCGTGACCGGCGGCGTCTCCGGTTCTATTCAGCAGCCGGCTCTTCCGACTCGGGAGGACGCGATGGCGAGGCCGACCGGACAGGATCCCGCCACCAGGCCGGGCGAGCAGAGCAGGCTCAACGTCAACGCCCTCGGCCTGTGGGGCCTGGTGATCATGGGCATCGCCTACATGGGCCTCGCGCTGACCGCCTACTTCAACTTCGGGATCATGGAGGGCCTCACCGGGCCGATCGTCCCGCTGGCGTTCGCCGCCGTGACCGCCGCGATGCTGCCCACCGCGGCCAGCTACGCGATCATGAACAGCCGCAGGCCGTCGACCGGCGCCACGCTCACCTGGCTGTGGGAGGCGACCACGCCGCCGCTGGGGGTCTGGCTCGGCTGGGTCCTGGTCATCGCCTACATCGTGGGCTGCATCCTGCAGCCGGTCATGTTCGGGCTGTTCTTCAACTCGTTCCTGAACTTCTTCGGGGTGCACACCGGCTACCTGAGCGCGACCCTGGCGGGCCTCATCCCGATCCTGGTCGTCGGCTACATGACGAAGAAGGACATCCGCATCTCGGCCCGGATCATCGGGCTGTTCATCACGATCGAGGCCGGCTTCGTCGCGCTGCTGTGCCTGTACATCCTGATCAAGCAGGGCGTCGACGGTCACCTGTCGTGGCAGCCGTTCAACCCCGCGGCCGCGACCGCCGGGTGGACCGGTTTCCTGAACGCGCTGCTGTTCGCCGTGCTCGCGATCGCGGCCTTCGACATCGTCGCGCCGATGGCCGAGGAGACCAGGACCCCGCGCTCGCTGGTGCCGAAGGCGACGATCTATGTCACCGTCGGCGCCGGCCTGTACTGGGTGTTCACCTCGTTCGGGATCATCAACGCGGTCCCGGCCAAGACCATGGCCGGCTACGTGGCCTCCGGGCAGTTCACCCCGATCTACCTGGTCGCCGGGCACTATGTGAGCTGGCTGAGGATCCTGGTCCCGCTGACCGGCTTCACCGCCGTGTTCGCCGCGTTCAGCGCGATCTCCCTGGCGGCCAGCCGCCAGCTTTACGCGCTCGGGCGCGAGGGCCTGGCGCCGCGCGCGTTCGCGAAGACCGACCGGCACAAGACGCCGTGGAACGCGCAGGTTCTGGTGCTCGCGTGCTGCGTGGTCCTGCCCATCCTGATCAGCCTGTACCAGCAGCGAAACCCGCTGCTCGCGTTCGGCTGGATCGGCGAGGCGTACGTGTTCTTCATCCTGATCCCGTACACGCTCACCTGCGTGGCCAACATCTTCTACCACCGGCGGTACCACCGCAGCGAGATCAACGTGGTGACCAACCTGGTGCTGCCAGTGCTCGGGATCGTGATCAACTGCTACATCTTCTACAAGAACTTCTTCCAGACGTTCGTGCTGAACGCGACCAGCTTCGTGACCCAGACCTCGATCAGCGTGGCCTGCGGCCTGGCCTTGCTGCTCGCGGTGGTGTTCACGGTGATCGGCATCCGCCGGACCGGCCGGCTGGGCCGGCCGCACAGCTTCGTCGAGAGCGACCCGGCCGTGGACGAGGCGGTCCCTGGTTGAGCGGGCGGTTCGCCGGCCGTAACGTCATCGTCACCGGGGCCAGCCGCGGGATCGGCCAGGCCACGGCCCTCGCCTTCGCCGCCGAGGGCGCCGACGTGCTTGCCGTCGGCCGCAGCGTGGCCGACCTGGCGCAGACCGTGCGCCAGGCCGGCGCGGCCGGCGGCCGGGCCTGGCTCGCCGAGTGCGACGTCACCGACGAGTCCGCCGTGGATGCGGTGGTCATGCGCGCGGCCGAGCGCTGGGACGCGATCCACGTGCTCGTCAACAACGCCGGCATCGACGACGACACGCCGTTCCTCGACATCGACCGGTCCCGCTGGCGGGCGGTCATCGACACCAACCTGACCGGCGCGTTCCTGATGGCGCAGGCCGTGGCGCGGCAGATGGCCCGGACCGGGGGCGGTGTGATCCTGCATACGGCATCGATCGACGCCGGCGGCGCCGACGGGCCGTTCGCCGCGTACAACGCGTCCAAGGCCGGCCTGCTCGGGCTCAACCGGACGATGGCGGTGGAACTGGCCCCTAGCGGGATCCGCTCCAACTGTGTGAGCCCGGGCTTCACCCACACCGTCATGACCGAAAAGGCGGTCGGGGCGCAGCTCATGGAGTACCTCAACGGATCCTTCGCCCGGGTCCCGCAACGGCGCCTGGTGCGCACCGACGAGGTCGCGCAGGCCTTCCTGTTCCTGGCCTCCGACCATGCTTCGGCGATCACCGGCATCGATCTGCGCGTGGACGGCGGCCTGACCGCCAACTGGTACATCCTGGAGACGCTTCCCGGTCAGTGACCGGCCCTGGAGCGCTGCCCCGCCGCCAGGAACCAGGCCGCGCCGCGGACGTTAGGAAGGTCAGGGAGCCGGGGCCACCGCGCGGGCCCCCTCAGAGCCTGCCCCGTCCGGGCCGTCCGCGCGGGCCCTGGCCCGGGCCAGGTAGTCCGGGTTGACGATCGACGGCACCGGGCGGCCTGCGAGGAAGTCGACGACCTGGCGGGCCGCCTGCACCGGCAGCTCGGCCAGGCTGGCCGCCGAGTACCAGGCAGCGTGCGGGCTGAGCAGCACGTTGGGCAGCTGCCGCAGCGGGCTCGAGCCGGGCAGCGGCTCGGTCTCGAACACGTCGAGGGCGGCGCCCCCCAGCCGCTCCGAGCGCAGGGCCTCGACCAGCGCGCCCTCGTCGACCAGGCCACCCCGGCAGGTGTTAACCAGCAGCGCACCCGGCCGCATCATGGCGATCGTCTCGGCCCGGACCAGGTGCCTGGTCTCACCGGTGAGGGGCGCGTGCAGCGTGACCAGGTCGCTGCGCCGCAGCAGCTCATCGAAGGTCGCCAGCGGCACCCCGCCCGCCTCCCCTTCCGCCTTCTCTGGCGCCGCGGCGTAGGGGTCGCAGGCCAGCACCCGGAAGCCGAGCGCCGCGGCCTGGGCCGCGACCCGGGCGCCGATGCGGCCGAGCCCGACGACGCCGATGGTGGCCTGCGCGGGACGGCAGGCCCGCGGGTACGGCGCGACCGCGCTCCACTCCCCCTGCCGGACCGCCGCGTCGAACCGGCCCAGGCCCCGCAGCAGCCACAGCGCCATGGCGAGCGCGTGCGCCACCACCTCGTCGACGCAGTAGTCGGGCGTGTTGGCCACCGCCACGCCGCGCTCGGTCGCCGCGGCCACGTCGATCATGTCGTACCCGATGCCGAGCCGGCTGATGAACCGGCACCGGGGCGCCGCGTCCAGCACGGCGGCCGACACCGGTGCCCACTGGACGATGAGCGCGTCCGCGCCGGCCTGTGACAGTCCGGCAATGACCTCGCTTTCCGTCCTGGCCCGCAGCCGCACCGTCGCGAGGCCTGCCTCGCGCAGCACCTGCTCGTCGTCATCGGAGGAGAGGTCGGAATCGGTGATGGCGACAGTCGGTCTGGCCAGCATCGCCTACTCGCCCTCTGTGCGCGCGAGCCCCGCGTCCGCGATGCGCTGCGCGGCCTGCTCCACATGCTGCTGCATGGCGCGCTCGGCCGCGCGCCGGTCCCCCGAAGCGATGACGTCGAGCAGCTGCTGGTGGCTGTCCGCGTGGCGGCGCACCTCGTCGGGCCCGAGCGAGGCCGCGGCGGCGCGGTAGAAGTGCGACGTGCGGCTGCGCATCTGCGCGGCGAGCTCGACCAGCAGAGCGTGGTCGGTGAGCTCCCACAGCCGCTGGTGGAACTGCTGGTCCAGCTCGTGCACCCGCACCAGGTCATGCTGCTCGGCGGCCTCGACCATCCGGTCGACGATGACCTGCAGCTCGGCGTGGGCCCCGGGCGTAAAGCGGTCCTTCAGCCGCCGGACCACGAACTGCTCGAGGACCACGCGCAGGCTGGACACCTCTTCCAGCATCCGCGGCGTCAGGCTGGCGACCCGCGCGCCGCGCCGCGGCAGCCGCTCGACCAGGCCCTCCTCGGTCAGGCGGGCCAGCGCCTCGCGTAGCGGGATGTGACTGATGCCGAACTCGCGTGCCAGGCGCCGCTCGACCAGCCGGTCACCGGGGGCGTACACCCCGCTCCAGATGGCGGTGCGGAGCCGGTCGACGACGGCGTCGGACAGGCTCTGGTCGGGCAGGGGATCGTTGACGTTCACGCGGCACGGTACCGGTGGATGACGCGCCCGGCGGTCAGCGTCAGGTCGATGGTGCGGTGCAGGCCGAGTACGACCTCGCGGACCGCGAGCAGGTGCACCGGGAGCTGGGCGTTAGCCCGCAACTCGAGCGTAGCCGGCCCGGTCCACGATTCATGTTCCGTAACGTCGGCGAAGCGCCTGGTCACAAGCTCGCGGCTCACGACGCCTTGCTCCTCCTGGCGCACCCTCAGGTTGACATTCAGGTCCGCTCCCGGCACGAGCCCGGCGAGCTCGCTGCCGCTCGCGGGCTGCTGCTTCCAGCACATCGTCGCGGTCGCGACGTCGATCCCGTTGCGCTCCACCACGCCGACCAGCAGATCGCCGGCGGGCCCGAGCCGGACGTGCCCGGCCTTCTTCGGCTGCCCGTACGCCTCCCGGCCTGCCGCCACGGCGCCATCCGACTCGAGCACGAGAAACGGCGAGTAAACCGCATCGGTATCGTCCGGCAGCAGCACGGGAATCTGCCAGGCCGACTCGCAATATACGCCGAACCACTCGGCATCGTGCATGTGGTATACGTGCAGCACGCACAGGTCGGACGACAGCCGCAGCGGCTGCGGCAGAAGTGATTCTGCGGCGTCGCGCGAGGTGCGGTAAACGATGGTGAGAATCTCGGTCCGGCGAAGGCGGATGGGCAGCGGCGGAACGAGCGGGGCCCCGAACGGCGTGGAGGCGGTATCGAGCGGATCGAATGGGGTCACGCGGCCGGCCGTTCGAAAAGCTCCACAACATGCCCGTCCGGGTCACGCAGGTACAGCCCGCGTCCCCCGGCGTTCGCGCCGGTATCGACGGTGACCGGACCGGTAATGGCCGCACCGCCGGCCGCGACTAGCCGCTCCAGCCGTTCCTCGATATCGTCGCAGGCCACGCAGACATGCGCGAACCCCACGTCGGCGGGGCGCTGGACGTGACGGCCTCCGGCTGGAGAAACATACTCGAAGAGCTCGATCCGCGTTCCCTCGCCGTCGAATGCGAGATGGGCCATGCGCACGTGGGCTCCGGGCTCGCCGACGATGGTCTCCAGGTATCCGCCCTTCTTTTCCTGCTGGAAGAGCACCTCCATCCCCATGGCATCCCGCCAGAAACGCAGCGACCGGTCAAGGTCGGAGATTGTCAGCCCGGTGTGGTGCAGCATGGCCATCCCAGATCTGCCTTTCAGAATGTGACGAGCAGGCCGCCGTCGACGACGATCCGCTGACCCGTCAGGTAAGTATTGTCCAAGGAGACCAGGTGGCTGACGGCCGCCGCGATCTCGGCCGGCTCCGCGGCCCGGCGCAATGGCAGCCTGCCGTGATCGAGGTAAATCTGCCGGAACCATTCCGACTGGAGTTCGTCGACGCCGTCAACGACGGACATGCGCGTGCGGACGAAACCCGGTGCGACGGAGTTGACCAGGACGCCGCGCGGTCCCAGCTCGATGGCCAGGTTCCTGGTGGCCGCCTCCAGGCCGGCCTTGGCCGTGTCGTAGGCGAGCGAGGCCGCCTCCCCGTTGCTGGCGTGCACGGACGTCACGCTGACGATCCGGCCCGACCCCCGGGCCGCCATCCGCAGGCCGGCCGAGCGGGCGAGCCACACCGGGCCATCCAGCATTACCGCGTGCTGGCGGCGCCAGGCGCCCGGCGTGAGCTGCTCGAGCTTCTCGGGCAGGAACACGCCGGCCACGTTGACCAGCGCAGACAGCGGGCCGAGCTCCGCCTCGACGCGCTCGAGCACCTGGTCATGGCCGGCGATGTCGGCGACGTCCAGGGGACAGGGCATGATCCCTGCGGCCGGCTCCACCGGCTCGATGTCGGCCGCGGCGACGGCGAACCCGTCGTTCCGCAGGCGCAGGGCCACGGCGCGGCCGATGCCGTTCGCCGCCCCCGTCACCATGGCAACAGCCGCCCCGGGTTCCATGCCTGAAGTAAACGCTATAGCATCTGAGGGCGTCAAGTGATCCGGGAGTGCCCTTCACTGCGCCGTGTAGCCGCCGTCGACGACCAGGCTCTGTCCCGTCATCCACGCGCTGTCGTCCGACAGCAGGAACACCGCCGGGCCGGCCATGTCGTCCGGCTGCCCGATCCGACGCAGCGGCAGCCGGGCCGCGATCGCCGCCACCTGGTCGTCGAAGTCGGGCCGGTCCACGTAGGCGAGCGGGGTCGCCACGACGCCGGGCGCCAGCGCGTTGACCCGGACCCCGGACGGCCCGAAGTCGACGGCCAGCGCGCGCACGAGCGACTCGACGGCTCCCTTCGACGCGCAGTAGCTCGCGTAACCCGGCGCCGCGACCTGGGCGAGCTGGCTGCCGATGAGGACGATCGACCCGCCGTGCGGGACCATGGCGCGCAGGCACGCTCGCGCCAGCCGGAAGCTCGCGTCGAGGTTGAGGTTCATCATCCGCGCCCACTGCTCGTCGGTGGTGTCGCGCAGGTCCTCCTGCCGCCGGACGATGCCGGCCGCGTGCACCACGCCGTCCAGCCGGCCGAACGCGCTCAGCGCGGCGGCGACGCACTCGTCCGCGGCCGTGACCTGGCCCAGGTCGGCGGCGTGCCCGATGATCGACCCTCCAGGCCCCGCCCCGCCGGCCGCGCCCGCCGGTCCCGGTGCGGCGGCTGAGCGCTCCAGCTCGGCCAGGCGCGCCTCGTCCCGTCCGGTGGCCAGCACGCGCGCGCCTTCCGCGGCGCACCGCTGTGCGATCGCGTGGCCGATTCCCGACGTAGCCCCGGTGACGAGCACCACCTGCTGCTCAAGCCGTCTCATAAACGCTATAGCATACGGTACGGCCGGGCGGCTGCGATCAGCGAAGCGGGATCGTGAGGTCGCCGACGGTCTCGGGCGCGGCGGTCCGCTGGTCGGCGATCAGGACCTGGCCGTAAGCACCGGGCACCACCGTCGTCCGCCCTACGACTGCTTTCTCGATGGCGGAGAAGCTGATCCGTTCTTGTTCCAGGCGGACCGACGGGGCGTAGGTGTTCGAGATCAGGTCCGCGTAGAGGACTGACTCGCCCTCATCGAGGCGGTCAAGGGCGGCGGCGGTCGGGGCTGGCTCGGTGGCCCAGTGTTCCCGGTGGGCCAGCAACGTGGCCCGGTCCATGAGCATGGAGCGAGCATGTGGCAGGTGGCGGCGCAGCCGGTCAAGGATCGCGAAGCCGTGCGTGTCGATGTCACCCCAGTACACGACGTCGAGGCCGGCCAGCCAGCCGAGCGGCTCGAGCACGGGGACTGCGTACCCGCCCCCAAGGATCGCCATCGCGGCCGCTGGGACCGGGAACGCGAGGTAGGTGATCTCGTTCTCGATCACATAGGCATGGGTGAGGCCCTCAGGCGCTGCGGTGAGCTCGTCCGTGCGGACAGACAGCTCGGAGAATCCGCGGAAACCTCCGGCCACCCGGAAACGGACGTAGCCGGGCCGGCGGAGGAAACCGAAGCGCCCGGCGAAGTCGGGCGCGGCGGCCTCCATGCGCGACGGGTCGAGCTGCGCGTCGAGGAGCTCAGTGAGCACTCCTTTGTGCCGCTCGATGAACTTGGTGTCGACGCCGGGCACGTCGACCTGCCGCAGGTACATGCCAGGCGCCTGCCGCTCCTCGATCCAGCAGACGGTGGCCAGCAGCTTGTGCCACTCCTCCGCGAGCCGCAGCGCCCGCATAGGGTGACCAATCACCCATGGGATCAGGCGGGAGCCACGGGCGGCCTCGATGAGCTCGGTCAGGCGGCGGACGTCCGGGCCGGCCTTGAGCAGTGCCCAGGCTTCGTCGTAACCGTCGAGCCGCGCCCGGCATGGGATGCTGTTCACGCCGAAGTGCCGGCCGCCGACCTGCTTGTACTCCACGCGCAGCGGCCCGCGCGCGGCCTGCGCCCACTCCGCTGCCCACTGGCGGACCTCGGCCAGGCGGTCACCGATCTGCCTGGCGGACGGCCCACGGATCGGGACGCTGAACGGCTCCCAGTCCTGTCCGGCGGCGAACCGCGTCAGGAGCGCGCCGGAGTCCCATTTCTTCCTGGCCGCCGCGCGGACGTCAGCCGGGCAGGTCCACTCGCCAGTGCGGCTCCGCACTCCGGCCACATCAGCCGCCGGCGACGGGGACAAGGTCGGGGAACGCGGCCGGACTCGCGGCGGGCGCGGCACCGGATTCGGCGGGGACCTCGCCTGCCATGATCTGCTGGCCGAGCGCGTGTGCGAGGCGACGGGCACGGTACTCCTCGATCGTGAGCGTCTGCAGCCGCGAGTAATTGCTCTGCGGGTTGTCCACGAACCCCACCGCGGACACATACGGCTCGATGATGTGAATCTTCTGCAGCGGGGTGACGATCAGCAACTGGAGGCCGAGCCTGGCGAACAGCTCCAGGGCGAACCGTGTCGACTCGTCCGAGCCGCGGCCGAACGCCTCATCGATCACCGCGAACCGGAACGTCCGCGACTTCGCCGCACCCCATTCCAGCTTGAATTGGTAGGCGAGCGATGCGGCGAGGATCGTATAGGCGAGCTTCTCCTTCTGCCCGCCGGACTTGCCGCTGGAGTCGGCGTAGTGTTCGTACTCGGTGTGGTCTTCGCGGTACCGCTCAGACGCCGCGAACGTGTACCAGTTCCGCACGTCGGTGACGAACCTCGTCCATCGGCGGTCCGCCTCGGTCATGCCCTCACGGCCGCGGAACCGTTCGATGATCCGGCTCACCTGCAGGAACTTCTGCTCGGAGTAGTGGTCGGAGTCCTCGCCGGACACCGCGTCGTCGGTGCAGGCCCGCAGCTCCGCGCGGAATTCGCGGATGTCGGCGTGCGGCGACGTCAGCGGTTCCAGCCGGATGTAACGGCCCGGGTTGTAATCCACGCCGACCAGCGAGGAGTTGATCGTGGCGATCCGTTCCCTGATCAGGTCGGCCTGCTTGTTCAGCTGGGACTGGAAACCGGCGATGTCGCGGATCGTGTTCTGGTTCAGGTACGCCTTGAACTGCTGCCGGAACCGGGGGAGGTCGTCGCCGGTGAGCCGGCTGTGCAGCTCACGGTAGCCGTCCGCTGAATCCACCGAGTCGTCGAGTTCCGTGGTTTCTGCTGGGTACTGCCGGCGGAACTCCCCCATCGCCGCGACGATCTTGTTGGACAACCGGGACAGCCGGTCCGCCCGCCTCGCAGTCAGCGACGTGATCTCCGTGCCGGCCGCCGTTTCGGCCTTGTCGCACGCCGCGGCGGTCGTCGGCCGGGGCTGCCCGGCCTTGGCCACCACCTCCTCAATCGCGGCGAACTGCGCCCGGGCCGGCTCGCAACCGTGTTCGGCCAGGGTCTCCCTCACCTCGCGCAGTATCCCCTCGGCCGCCTGCTGCCGGGTGTCGAGACCGCCGAGCCGCCCGTTCACTTCGCGCAGTGTGCCATCGGCGCCGGCGATCTCCTCCTTGACCGTGTCGAGGTCGCGGTTCAGCCGGGCCAGCTCGGCGGAACCAGCCTCGAGCTCGACCATCTCGGCCCTGAGCCGCGCGGCGCGGTTGACCACGGACTGCCAGTCGATCTCGGCGAACTCGTGCGTCTGGTCCAGCCCGGCGAGCACCTGCCCCCGCTCGATCGCCGCCTCCAGCGCCTGCTCATGCCGCTTGTGCTCGGCCGCGACCTCGCTGATCCGGCCGGTCAGCGTCCTCGCCGCTTCCAGCAGCGCGTCAAGCTTGCGCTGGTTCGACCAGCCGAGCGCATACCGGCTGCGGTCGTCGATGCGGAACCGGTCGTCCTTCTCGTGCCGCCCGCCACTGCCCTTCACCTGCCCGGATTTGGTGATCGCCTTGGGCATCCGGCGGAACTCCGCCATCGTCTCGACGCACACGTGGTCGGCCCGCCGGCCGAGCTCGTGTTCCAGCCACGCGGCGAACGGCGTGTCCTTGACCACCAGCTTGGCGGCCAGCGTGCCCGGCGCGAAGTAGGCTGGCGCTTCCCGTGCCCGCGACGGCTCCGGCACGCGGTAGTACACCACTCGGTCTCTCAGATGGTGGCTGTCGATCCAGTCGGACACGGCGGCGTAGCGCCCGTCGGGCACGAGCACCGACAGCGCGAAGCCATGCAGCACTCGCTCGGCTGCGCCCTCCCAGTCGGCCTCGCTGTCCCGCACCGCGATCAGTTCCCCGGCGAACGGCAGCGAGTCCTCCCGGATCCGCAGTTCCCGGCACAGCCAGGCGCGGAGCTCCAACTGCTTCTTCGGGATGTTGTTCTTGTGATCCCGCAGGCTGCGCAGCTCCCCGTTGACCTCAGCCGCCTCGTCCTGCAGCGCTTTGGCCCGCACACCGGTCTCGGTCAGTTCGTTCTGGTGATCCGCGAGATCGTTCTTGGCGGCGTCCCGGGCGGCCGTGATCTCGTGGCGACGGACAGCGAACTGCTCGGCGGTCTGCGCCGGGTCCAGGCCCGCGGCGGCCAGCAGGGCGGCGAATCGCTCGGCCTTTTCCATCCGGGACTTGCGCGCCTCGTCGCATTCGGTGAGCTGGCGCTCGATCTCGGCGAGCCGGCTCCCGCCGTGCCCGGCCAGCTCGACCCGTAGGTTCGTCTCGCGCTCGCGCAGCCGCGCGAGCGCGGCCTCGAGATCTTCGCGCCGGGCGCGCAGCCTGTCCCGTTCGGAAGAGATCTCGGTCAGCTCCCGTTCGGTCAGCCCCGCCTTGAGATCGGCGAAGTAGTAGCGCAGCGCCGCCCGCTGAGCGTCCAGCGCCGCGATGTCCGCCCGGGCGGCGTCGGCCAAGGCGCAGTCCTTGAGCAGCGGGGCCAGCGCCGCCAGCTGAGCCTCGGCCCGCCGCACCGCGTTATGGGCCTTCGTCAGGTCCTCGAAATGGGCGACGATATCGGAGACGGCCCTGGCAGCGTCGAACGGTTCCAGCATGTGATCGCGGACGAAGTCGGTGAGGTTGCCCACCGATTTCATCGAGACCGTCTGGTGGAACAGCTCCATAGCCTGCTCTGATTCGATCCCCAGCCTGCGGCGGAAATCCTTGCCGTAGTCGGGAAACACGTCGTGCACCCGGACACCGCTGGCGCCGCGCAGCCGCCTGCGGAGGGCCGAGATGTCGGAGCCGAAGTTCGCGAAATCCCGGGCCACTGACAGTGGCCTGTCGGCGGCCACGTAGAACCGGTCGGGCTGGCCGCCCGCGTCGCCGGCGCGCGGCCAGAACACCTGGGCGAGGCTGACGGTCGCGTCGTACCCGGGGTTGGTGAAGACACCGAGGATCACGCTGTAATCCGAACCGTCGCGAAGCGCCGCCGGTTTCGTGGCGCCAGTGACCTCGTTGCGCTCGGTTTTGTAGTAGCCGAGCACGTAGGAGCGCAGGCTCCGCTCCCGGGTGTCAGCCCCGGCCGCCTTGTTGTAAGAGATGCGCTGGGCAGGCAGCAGCAGCGTGGTCACCGCGTCCACGATCGTGGACTTCCCAGAGCCGATATCGCCGGTGAGCAGCGTGTTCTCACCGCCCAGCCCCAGGGCCCAGACGCGGCCATCGAACGTTCCCCAGTTGTACAGCTCCAGGCGGGCCAGGCGGAAGCCGGTCATTCCTGCTCCTCCCCCTCCAGCAGCGCGGCGTACTCGGCAAGCTTGGCGTCGAAATCGGCGAGCCACTGGCCGTCGACAAATGCCTTCAGGATGCGCCGCACTTCGTACACCTGCTCCGAACTCTTCGCGGGCCGCAGGAAGCCGAGCTCGACGGCCTTGTTGATGTGCGCGTCGATCTGGTCGGTGAGCCGGGCTTCGTTACTTGTCGCCGGGAGGAACACCCGGGCCGTCTCCGTCATCTGCTCACGGGTCAGCATCAGCCTGGTGTCGCCACCCTGGGCGTCGAACTCGGCGAGCTTCTTGCGCAGCAGCGCCAGCAGTAGGCTCACGTGAAAGGACAGCGCGCGGCGCGGGATCAGCCGGGGCAGGGGATCGGCGTCCTCGGGGTCGGCAGCGCGCTGGCGGAGGTACGCGTAGCCCTCCCCCTCGTCGATGACGACCTGCAGGCCCAGCACGTCCACGTAATCCCGCGCCTGCGGCTGCAGCTCAAGCAGGCTGCGCCACGCGCGGTCGTGCGTGTCGCGGTAGACGACGCCCTTCATGAGCTGAGTGACCGCGAGCGACAGATCCGGCTCGGCTGTCATATGCCCCTCCTGGAGTACGTGACCCGCGGCAGCGTTGCGGTTCGCTCCCGGCCATCAGCGGCGCACCAGGTGATCTGCTCGCGGTGCCGTTCGTCAAAGACGATCGCGAACGCCTCGTCTTGCAGCGAGAGGTAGGTGACCAGCTCCGCGACGCCCTGCTTCAGCGGATACCGTGCGACCAGCTCGGCCAGGCCTACTTGCGGCTGGCTGCGCAGAGCCTGGCGGACGCCACCGCGCAGCGGCTCCGGGTCCACGTAGACCTGCTCGAACAGGGCAGCCGGATCCGTTTCCTCGTCTGCGTCCCGGACGGTGTCGCTGGTGACGCGCGCCTTCTTCACCGGCGCGTATAGCGGGCGCTCCAGCGGCAGCCGGATCGCCGGCGATGGCGCCTCGAGCTCCAGGGTCACCGGGATATTCCGGGTTTCCCGGAGCCGCAGCGCGCGGCCTTCGATGCTGCGCAGGATGTCGGTCACCCGGCGGTTCTCGAACCAGACCTGATCGTCTAGGAACCGCCTGAGCTGCTCGGAGAGCTGGCGGACCGTCGCCTGGGTACGCTCAGCGGCATCCAGCCAGTCATGGTGGATGTGCCGCAGGCGGCTGTCGCGCTCGGCGATCTCGGTGAGCGAGTGAACCCGGTCCAGCAGGCCGGACAGCTCCTCCTGGCGTGCCTGGGACAGCAGAAAGCCGTAGAACGCCTCGAAGGACTTTCCCTGGTCCGAGCCGGCGATAGACTCCCGGCTGCCGAGCACGTCATCCAGCAGCTCGCCCTTGCCGCCGTGCCAGCCGGCGATCTTCTCGCGAAGCTGCCGGTCCAGCTTGCGGAAGTTCTCCTCCACCTCGCGAAAGTCAGCCTGGAGTTCCAGCGCGGTGGCGGCGAACTGCTGATAGCGGTCGCGCACCGCAGTCCCGTCGAGAATGGGCATCTCGCCCGCCTGGACGCGGGCTATCTGCTCGTCGATGGCCTCCCGCTGTCGCTGCAGTTCGGCCAGCCGCTGCCCGGGATCCGACTCGGTGCCGAAGACGATCTGGCGCAGCAAGTCGAAGATCACCTTGAGCCGCGACTCGGTACCGACGAACTCGCGCTCGCCCAGGCTCTTTATCCACTGCAGCGCCTTCTCGACCGCTGGAGTGGCATCGTAATGAGGCTCGTCGGTGCCCTCGCGATAGTACTTGCGAAGCCAGCCGACCTCAGGAGCCGCCCAGTCATCGAGGTAGGCCTTCGCCGACTTCGGGAACCTCCTGCCGCCGCGCTCACTCTCCCTCTGGTTGAGGGCGTACAACTCATCGTCCAGGCGGCTGGCCAGCTCGCTCGCGGAGATGGACCGTATGTTGTCGGCGACGAACACCCGGTGCAGGAAGCTCAGCACCAGCGGCGCGTTGTCCGCGCGGAGCAGCCGCCACGCCGGACTGTTATCACGCAGCCATGCGATCTCGTCCAAGCTCGGCACGACCGATATCGTAGGGCGGCGCGCCGACATTCTTGCGGCACCACAGCAACGCGCCGCTACTTCGCAGCGATTCGGCTCTGACTACCGGAACCCCTTCCCCGTGAAGGAGACACCCCACGGCCTCGGTGGCCGGGCTTGGGGCGGCGATCAGCGTGGCCAGCTCGACCGGCTGTCCGGTGACCTTGGCGATCGCGTCGAAGTCCTTGTCGAGGTGCAGGACTGTCGCCCGGCGAGCTCTGCGGCCGCAGCGGTGATCAGGTCGGGCAGGGAAGGCGCGCGGTGCTGTCCCCGGTCAGCGAGCAGGGCGAGCACCTCGACCGCCCCACCGAGGTCGTCTACCGCCGCGAACTACTCCCCGTGCTCACCACCGGAGCAGAGGTCATGGACACGATCTTCAAGCCACAAACACCCGGGTGAGCGAACCGCGGGCCCGGATAACAGCTGGCTGCTCCATGACGGACCGTCACAACAACTAGTCGCAAGAAAAGTCAGCATTCCTCGGCTCCGGGGGCGTAGGACTTCGGTCGACGACCCTGACGACGGAGGCCTGCGGCAGGCAGGCCGCGCTTGGGTCGATCCCCGAGGCCCACCTCGTCTGTCGCGATCTACAGCACCACGTGAATGACCCAAGGGGTCAGGGAGAGCGGCCGCCGAGCCGCCGGTCCTGCCGTGTCGGCGGAGGCGCGGCCGTTTGTCCCGCACCGTGTGAATGGCTGATCTGGCCTGGCACTGGCCTGGTTCCTGGCGCCGGATGGCTGGCGCGGACCTGACCGGAGCAGGCCGATGGCCCGGTGGTCAGCGGTCGGTGTCCTTGGGATGGCGCGGCGAGGCGTAGATCAGCCAAACGGTGCGTTTGTCGTCATCGATGACGTAGCGGACCCGGCCGCCGCTGGTTACCTCGTACTCCCAACTGCTCCATGTCACGGCCGTTGTGCCGGTGTGTTGCCAGGTCGCCGCGGAGCCGATGCTGGCGGTCGTGGTCGGCCCCCGACCGCGGGTCGGCGCGCAGGATCTCCAGGCAGCGACGGGTATTCGCCAGCGCGTGGCGGCACAACTCCTCCCAGCCGACCGCCGCGTCGCTCGTGCCGAACCGGACATCCCACTGGCCTTCCGGCGGCGGGACGGTGACCCGGTCACCGCGCCGGGGGCTCACCCGGTAACCTCGGCCGGGCCGAAGTCCCCCTCGGTCCGCGCGTACTGCCTCGTGTCCGCCTTGATCCGCGCGGTCGCGCGCCAGCCGGCGACCACCTCGTGCGCGTTCTGGTCGATGGTCAGTTCAGCCGCATCAGACAGCGCGGCGATCAGCTCGGCGGTGAACTCGGTGCGCTCGGCGGCCGACAGGTGACGGGCCCACGGGAACACCTCCGCTAGCGCGGACTCCACCGCCCGCGTGCCGGACTCGCTGCGGGCCAGCGCGGCGAACATCCGGGACGCGGTCACCAGGTTCTCGTCCCGCTCCTCCTCCCGCTCTGCCGCCGTCAGGAAGAAGTCCGGCGCATCGCGGTGGGTTACCCGCAGCCGGCCCAGCCGCCGGGCGCGCTCGGCGACAGCCCGCGGGTTGCGGGACAGGTCGGAGAACGTCACGGCATCGGCAGGCTCGGCGCTCATGCCCGAAGTATATTCAGATCACGTTCTGATATCCATCGGCGTCTGCGGCTACCCGCGCCACCCCGCCACCGGAACCGTGCCGCACGACAGTAGGCCACCTCGCTGTGGCCAGGCTGCTGAGTGCCGGTCCGTGGCGTTGGTTGCGGCGGGCCCAGGCGGTCACATGCGTGGGCGGGGAGCAGGTCGCGTTTGTCGTTGTTGCACTGCCGGTCGGCCAGCATTAGGTTGTCGATGGCGTCGATACCGCAGCGGATCAAACGGTGGCCGTCCACCGTCCAGTCCGCTTCATCACCAGGTCACGCCGTCCGGCTGAAGTACTAACCCGGTTGGACTGCCTTCCTCTAAGCCAGCTTGTCCGTGAACAACCTCGCCAAGCCAATCTGCCAAACGCGGACGGCACATAGATCAGCGAACTTCGGTGTACTCGCTGCGGTCCAGCGCCACGACGTCGGGGTAGTCGCTGCCCTTCGGCTCTGCGACGTCAGTGAACTGGCTGCTGTCCAGTTGCACGACACGGAAGCCGCGCCCGGAGACCAGCTTGCGCAGGTGCCGCATCCCGCTCATGCCTGCGACCGCGACAGCTATGGCGGCGGCGAGGATCGAGCCGCCGAACAGCGCGAGCCCGCCGATGACGTGTCCCAGCAGCATCATGACCACTCCGGCCAGCAGGGCCACGGGCACCGCCGCCACCAGCAGTAGCGCGAGCAGCATCACGGCGATCACAGCCTTGGCGGACCCGTCCGGCGTCCGCTCTGCGTACCAACCGGTCATCACGCTCACCCCTCAAGACCCCGAGCTCCTCAAGGGTCCATGCTAGATACGTAACACGATATGTCGTGTCCCCCAGAACAACGCAGCTCTCGATCAGAATCATCCCGTGGCCTTCCGGCACGCTGACCGTGGGCGGAGCGGCGCACAACCAACCCAAGACTCCGCGTAACGATCTACGGCAGGAGTAGCCCGAACGGATCGCTCCCGCCAGGCCACGTTCGCCGTGAACTGGCTGGGAAGGGGATACTGATGACTAATGCGACGTACGCCGGGGAGCTTCCGGTAACGGGGGATCGGGTGCCACCACGTCGCCGCCGAGGAGGCCGAATGCCGGCAGATCCGCCCAGCTCACCCGCGCTGCGCGCGTCCGATGCGGACCGCGACCGGGTCATCGAACTGCTGCGCGCCGCCGTCGCCGACGGCCGGCTCGACCCGGTCGAGTTCGACGAGCGGCTGGACGCGGCGCTGGCCGCCCGCACCATCGACGCGCTGGCCCCGCTCATCGCCGATCTGACCGCGATGCCAGGCAGCGACGGCGCGCTCACGCTGCCGCTCGCTGGGACACCGGCCGAGCAGGCCGCCGAACTGCTCACCATCAACGAGCGGCACGGCTCGGTGCGCCGCGACGGCCGGTGGACGCTGCCACACCGGCTGGCGCTGCACACCGCGTGGTGCGACGTGATGCTGGACCTGACCAGCGCGGTGCGCAGCGGGCCCGAGCTGGTCATCGAGCTGCGGGTGCGCGGCGGCAACGTGGAGCTGGTCCTCGCGCCAGGCATGGTGGTGGACGCCAACGAGCTGGCGGTGCGGCACAGCAAGCTGGCGATCAGCAGGGACGCGGGCGACAACACGCCGGAGACGCTGCGCGTCCGCTTGGTAGGCCGGATGCGGCACGGCCGGATCGACACCCGGTGGCTGACGCCGCGCCGGTGACGCAGCAGGGCCCGGATACCGCGGTATCCGGGCCCTGACATTGTCGCGCGTGGTGCGGGCGCGCCGCCGTGCTGCGCCTCGACCGGCGCGCCCAAGTCGATCAGGTGCTCGTGTACCGGCGCGAACATCTGCTCCGGTGACGGCATCCCGCTGCCCCGGGGCCGCCTTGCCTGCCTTGGCCTGGTTGGTCCTGGCCGCCGCGCCGCTGATCATCTCGACGCGTGGCCGGCGAAACCACTCGTACGCGACGAACGCGGCCTCCGCGGTGGGCAGGTCGCGCAGGCAGCGGGCCAGCTCGATGGCGCTCTCCGCGACCTGCGACGCGAGCCGATGCGACTCAACGGCGCGCAGCGGACGCAGATCTGGTCGATCTGCGACCTGCGTCGCCGTGGCTTGCACGCTCATGCAGCGTATTGTGCGCATGCCTGGCCCGAGGAGTGGCGGCGGGTGTTCAGGCTGCTTGTGAGCTGGCACTGCGGCTGGCGGGCGCACGCTGAAGTGCGCGTGCGGACAGGGCGGTGAGCCAGGCGAAGCCAGTGATGATGCTGGCGCGCTGGAACAGCCCGCCGAGGTTAACAAGGCGGGGTGACTGGCCGAATCCCGCAGCGGCCAGTGCCATGGTGGCCAGCATTGTTATAGCGGTGCCCGCGCTGTAGAGCCCGAACCCGCGCTGGCCGGCCCGCCACGACCGCCAGCTGCACGCGAGCGCGGCGGCGGGCAGGCCGAAGAACACCGGGACGGCCGCCAGATTGTGCGCCGCGCCGACCGGGCTGGGCCGGACGAGCGCATCGGCGGTTCCCGGCGGGTAGCCGCTGACCGGGTCAGTAGTAAAGACCGCCGAGGCGATAAGCCCTGCGCCCGCCGCGCCGATCAGGGCCGACGCTGCGCGGCTGCTGGTCGCGGGATCCCCGGCATGCGCCAGCCCTGCGGCACCGGCCAGGAGCAACGTCCCCGTCACAGCGAAGTTCCCGGCCTGGATCCAGCCGCGCGATCCGAGCGCGAGAGAACTGACCGGGTGGCGCAGCGGCCGGTAGCCGTCCCGGGCGGCGCCCTCAAGCAGGAACGCCCCGACGAAGACCGGGCCAGCGGCCACGCCACAGCGCAGCAGGCTGCGGACCCACGCCTGCGCCCTGCCGGGGTTACTGGCAGTCTTCACCAGCGAAGCGTAACGGGCCAGGCACTGCGACCACCGCGTGCATCAGCGGCCGGCAGCGCATCAGCCGCCTGTGCAGGCGCGGCCCAGGGCGGGCACGGCAGGGGCCAGCAAAGCGGGGCGCGGACGCAGGGCAGGTCCTTGCTTAGAGCGGCCAGCGACAAGGAACCGGGCCATCGCCATTGGGTGCAGCTCGTTTCGAGTGAGGGTGGGTTAGGCCCCGAGTGTGTACTGCCCCTGGGCCGTGCCGGGGTAGAGCCGCTGGCGCTCGCGGTCGAGGTGGAAGCGCAGTATTCGCCGAAGTCGCCGTTGCTGATCACCGCCCGGAGGGTGAGGATGGCTTCGGCGCCTTCCAGGCCCAGGCCGCCCTGCGGCGTACGACCCGGCGCCCCGCTCCGGATTTCCCGGCCAGGTGTCGGCGTGCCCATGCCTGCCAGTGCTCCCCCGCCGCGCCGTCAGCCAGCTCGGCTAGCGACAGGTCGCGCTTGCGGCTGTTGCAAAGGAAGCAGACCACGTGGGTGTTCGACCAGCCGCGTTGGCGATACGGTCGAAGCTCGCTGAGGCATCCGCCGCACCCTGCGCGCCGCGGTTCCAGATCATCTCCACCTTGCACACCGGGCATAACCCCGTCCGCAGGGTAGGCCGACTTGGCGAACGCCACGGTGAGCGAGAATTCGCGGCCGGTCTCCCCAGCTCGCCGTCGTGCCCGCTTCACGAGGTGGCTGTAGATCGTCGCGTAGGACTTGACATGCACTCGGTGCTCGCGCATGTAGGCCGCCATGCAGGTCCGGTTGTGGTCGTCCGCGCAGCTCCTGCAGCGCGTGCCCCAGAAGTTCACCTGGGTGCCGCAGTCCGTGATGCATAGCTTCGGCTTCGGGGTCCGGCACTCGTCGCAGAGCCTCCGTCCCTTGCCGGTAACGGCGTGCGCTCCGCAGTCCTGGCAGGCCCGGACCTTCATCCCGCCCGGCCGCTTCCGTGGTCGGCCTACCTAGTACGGCAGCATCCATTGGGGCTTTGACCTGCGAAGACAGCGCCCTGGCGCAACTGTTGGCGCGTGGCGCGCCAGGGTATTACTGGGCCTTCAGGGTGATCAGCGGCCCGAGCGCTGGCAGCAGGGCGGTGTCGTCGTTGTCGCTCAGGCCCAAGTCCATAAGGGTGAGCGTTCTGGCGTCGAGTATCACCGCCAGCGTCGATCCGGTCAGCGGAGGGCGCTGCCGTGGGCTTGGCGGGCCGCCGCGGTGGCTGATGAAGTGGCCGGTCATCACGACCGCGTAGACGGGGACTGATTCGCTGCCGGGGATCTTGGTGCCCTTGCCTACCACATCCAGGGCCTTTGCCCGGGTGGTGGCCACCGCGGCGATGGATGCCGGGCTGGGTTCTGCGTGCGTGGCGGCGATCTGGGCTGCTGCGGCGGCGAGCTGCGGGATGACGGTGGCCGGGATATGGGGCTTTGCGGCGTCGGCGGGCTCACTCATTCCCATCCTCCGTGGGCTGCGTGCCCTGGTTCGACGGGGCGCAGCCGCCTGTCGATCATGCGTTTGTGAGGACTACACAATCGAGGGCGGCTGCTGCTGCCAGGATAGGGGCCGCACTGGCGGCCCGGAAGCGTGGTGAGCTGCTGGCGCTGCTCAGGCCGTGCTTTGCGCGGACAGGGCCGTGGCTGCAGGCAGGCAAGTACGTTAGTGCGCTGGTCAGTGACCTGCCCAAGCGGAACGGGTGGACGATCGCGCAGCAGGCGGGAGACCAGACACCGCAGCGAACCCAGCGGGTGCTCAACCGCGCGGTCTGGGACACCTTCGCCGCAATGGGGGTGGTGCGCCGGTTCGCAGTGGCGGGCTCGTTTCCGGGCCGGCCGGCTGGACGGCCTGCCCGACGAGCCGCGGCCGGGGGTGCCGCGCACGATCACCGATGCCCAGGTGGAGGAGGTGGTGGTGCGTACCCTGGAGGAGGTCCCCGACGGCGCGACGCACTGGTCGAAGCGGGAGGGACTCAGGTGTCCGGTCGAATAAGATTTCGCATTCGGCAAGGATTGTTTCGGCCTCGACCAGTCCTAGGTGCGGCTCTACACCGCCATCGCCCGCCACACCGTGCTGGTCATGGCCGCATTAGCGATCTGCGCCGTCACCGCCGCCTTGCTGCGCGACCGCACCGATACCCAGGCGCCACCACCGGTCCGGGCTGACCAGCCGCCTCCCGCCGACCTGGGAATGATCCCGCTGACTATTCCCGAGATCAAGCGCCTGCTCGCCACGCCACCCGCCAGGCGGCCCGACCACGCCGAGCACTGGGCCAACTGGCGGCGCCGCCACCAGGCCCGCTCCCGCTGGTACCACCAGCGCACCCGCCTCACCCGCGAGATTGCCCTGGTCAGCTAGCGTCTCCTTGCTGGCGGCTGGGCGGAGGCCCCAGGCTTGCTTGCGGCTGGACGGCCGACCAGGACAAGACCGGTGCGCGGGCCCGTTGACCAGGTGGCTCCGGACCGGCTCGGTCCCGGGAACCGCAGGGGAACGAGCGGACAGGAACGTATGTGGAGCCGAATCTGCGTGCACGTCTGCGCGCCGGGGATCCGGATGCCTTCGGCGTGCTCTTCGACGGCTACGCCCGCGCGGTATACAACCTGGGCTTCCGGCTGACCGGGAACTGGTCTGCCGCCGAGGAGGTGGTGTCGCTCACGTTCCTGGAAGCGTGGCGCCTGAGGGGCAGGATCGACCCCGGCGGCGAGTCGCTGCGGCCGTGGCTGCTGGGCATTGCGGTGAACGTGTCCCGCAACCTGGCCCGGGCGGCCCGCCGCCACCAGGCGGCCCTGAGCAGGCTGCCACCGCCGCCCCTGGTACCGGATTTCGCCGAAGAACTGGCCGGGCGCCTGGATGACCAGGCCCGGCTGCGCGAGGCCGCGAAGGCGCTGGGCGCGCTTCGCGACGGCGAGCGCGAGGTCATCGTGCTGTGCGTCTGGTCGGAGCTGGACTACGCCACGGCCGCCAGGGCACTGGGCGTGCCGGCCGGGACCGTGCGGTCCCGGCTGTCGCGGGCCCGCCGCAAGCTCAGCAAGCTGGCGCCCGCCGGCCGGGAACCCGCGGGCGGCCGCGAACAGGTACTGGGTGACCGCGAAAACGCGGCCCGGCCGGAACCGGAGGGAACCGATGAGCGCCAATGACCCCCGCAGGGACATGGCCGAGCTGGCCCAGCTGCTGCCGGCCCCGGCCGAACGCGACCTCCCGGCAGGCCGCCAGCACACCCTCAAGGAGCACCTGATGAGTGAACTTCGCCTGGCCGGCAGCCCGCCGGCGGGCAGGCCCGCCACGCGCCGCCGCCGCACGCCGGCGATCGTCATCGCAGCCGCTACGGCCGCCGCCCTGGCCGCCGCCGTCGTCCTGACGCTGCTGCCCGGGAACACCTCCGGTGCCTCACCGGCCGCCATGCGGCTGCTTGCCAAGATCGCCACCGCCGCCGCCCGGCAGCCGAGCCCGCCAGTGCGCGACAGCCAGTTCTGGTACATCAAAAGCTGGGTCGCCTACCTGGTCTGCAACGGCGGCAGCGGCAACAACTGCGTCCTGGAAAAGCCGCACGAACGGCAGATCTGGCTGTCAGTGTCCAACCTTTGCGTCACCGGCCTGCTGCGCGAGGATGGCCAGGACACCCCGCTCGCCGAGAACACCAGCTGCCCCGACCGGGGCCACATGAACGCCCCGACCTACCGGTTCCTGCAGTCACTGCCCACCGACCCGCGTGCCCTGCTCAACCTCATCGAGCGGGAGATGGCAGGGCAGCAGCCGCGCCCGGAGGAAGCGTTCACCACCATCGGCGACCTGCTGCGCGAGGCGATCGCGCCGCCGCGGGTCAGCGCCGCCCTGTACCGGGCCGCCGCGCTGATCCCCGGTGTGACCGTGGTCGCGGACGCGACCGACGCGGTAGGCCGCCACGGCGTCGCGGTAGCCATGACCTTCCAGGGCGTGCGAAGCGAGTGGATCTTCAGCAGGCAGACCCTTCAGTACCTCGGCGAGCGCGACATCAACATCGCGAACGGCGCAACCGCCGGCGAGGCCGCCGTCCTGCAGCGCGCCTTCGTCAACCACGCCGGGCAGATCCCCGGCTAGCTTAGGCCGGTCAGTGCGCTGGATCGCGGGAGCCCGTCAGCGAGGCCGTAACGGCGGAGTCAGCCAGCTACGTCAATCGATCCCCGGAGTTCCGCGCTCCGCCGCAGGTCACAACCCGAATGGATGCTGCCGTACTAGTCCCCGGCCTTGCCGATCGAACATAGGCTCAAAATACGGCAGCCATTATCTGGCGTATCGAACGCAACTTGACATAATCATGGTTATCAGCCCACAGATCTGGTAGGAAATGCAGGTCCGCGCTGATAATCGGGCTAGCCAGGGTCGATGAGCTGCGACCGTATACACGCTGGTCAGGGGCTTGCATAAATACTCAGCCGAGCCCGATTATTGCCTGCCTCCGCTTATGTTCGAGAGCATCCAGTGACCGTGCACTCACAGCGGGTCATAGGGCCATTAATAAATGCGCGGAGCGCGGCATTTAATCGAAGCATTGGGGGGCACTGCATTAAATGCGTCGGGCGTTTATTACGACGGGGCCAGGACAGGGACAGTCATGGGAAAACAGGTAGTTGCTACATCCACCGCCTTGCGGTGAGTACCGACTGACGATCTACATGGACCACGACTATGCGGAGTGGGTCTCACTAGGGATCTCTTAGCATGGCCCCGAAAATCGGGATGTACTCGACTCGCACCTGGGTACGGGGTAGCTGCTCAATACTCAGCTCCGCTGCGATACCGACGGACCTATGGGGAGTACGTCTCTATGGTCTATGGGGTAGTGTCTCGGCTTGCCGTCTCTGGTCCCGAGAATCGGATTGTGTACTCGCGCGCTCGCGGGGCACAGTTCACTAGTGAGCCTGAGAACCGTGACGGCTATCTCCGCGATGGTCGCTCCCGTCGTGCTGATCACGGCCAGCAGCATTTTCGCCAACGGGCTGCACGCGATGTACGTGAACCTGTACAACCACATACGCGCTCTGGTGGACGACCGCCTAGCCGTCCTGGCCGACGACAAGGGCGCGCTACGCAACCTGGCCGACCTTGACGAGATCAGCCGCGAGCGGCTGCACCTGATCGACCAGCAGTTGCCGCAGATGACTCACCGGCATCACGTGCTGCGCAACGCCGCGCTGACGATCTACGTCAGCGTTGGCTTCCAGGTGCTTGCCGTGATGGCGATTGGTGTAGCCGTGGTGCGAGACTCGGAGAGCTGGGGGGCGGTTGCGCTCGGGCTCCTTCTGGCTGGCAGGGTCGTCCTGCTCGCCGGGCTCGTCCTATCCGGCCGGTTCGTCGCTAAGTGGTCGTGCCCGTTAATTCGTCGGGGGTGGGCCGCGACCCGTAGTGTGCCTTGTCGATGGAGGTCCAGGTCCGGGTCCGGTCTGCCGGTTACGGCGTTTTGTCGGTGCCTGGTGGTGTGCTGGGAGCATGCCCCGACGCCGCGAGCCAGACTGTCCCAGGGTGGTGTACCGCACCGCCCGGGCCGGGCTGCGGCTGACCAAGGCCAGGCGGCGGCGGCTGCTGGCGCTGCTGGTCGCGGCCGGGGACGTGTGGGCGTGCGTGCTGGAGTTAAACGCCTGGCGGCGGGCCCGCCAGGACCGGCCGCTGGCCTCCTACCCGGAGCTGTGCCGCGAGCTGGCGGCCTCCGGGCCGGGCACGTTCGGGGAGCTGGATAGCACGGGGGCGCGGTCGGTGCTGCGCCGCTACGCCGATGCCTGGTTCGCGGCCGCGAAACGGCGCCGGGACGGGGACGGCGCGGCGCGGTTTCCGCGGCGGCGGCGGCGGATGGTGCCGGTGCGGTGGTATCACGGCACGTTCCGCCTGGACGGGCGGATGCTGCAGGTCCCGGTGGCGCGGGGCTGCCCGCCGCTGCGGGTGCGCCTGGACCGGGGCCTGCCCTACCCGCCCGGGCAGGTCCGGTCGGTCACCCTGCTGTTCGACGGGGGCCGGCTGTGGGTCGACGTGACCGCCGAGGTCCCGGTCACGGCCTACCCCCCGGGGCGCGAGCCGGACCCGGGCCGGGTGGCGGGGGTGGACCTGGGCATCATCCACCCCTACGCGGTCGCCGGGCCGGGCGCGGACGGGCTGCTGGTGTCGGGGCGGGCGGTCCGCGCCGAGCACCGCCAGCACCACTACGACGCCAAGGCCCGCCACCGCGCTGCCGCCCGCCGTGCGCCGGCACCGGGGCAGCGGGGGTCGCGGCGGTGGCGGCAGCACCAGCGCCGCCAGGGCCTGGTGGAGGCGCGGCACCGGCGCCGGGTCCGCCAGGCCCAGCACGAGGCCGCCCGGAACGTCATCGAATGGGCCGCGGCCCGCCGGGTCGCCACCCTGGCCGTCGGCGACCCCCGCGGCGTCCTGGGACTGCCCGCAGGAAGGCGGCACAACCGGCGCACCCGCGACTGGCGGATCGGCCACCTGATCCAGGTCCTGGCCGACAAGGCCGAGGTCGCCGGGATCACCGTCACGATGGTGGACGAGCGGGGCACCTCCTCCACCTGCCCCGCCTGCACCAAGCGCGTCCCCAAACCTGCCGGGCGGGTGTTCACCTGCCCGCACTGCCAGTTCCACGGCCACCGCGACCTGGTCGCGGCGGCCAGCATCGCCGCCCGCTTGGGCGGCGGGATCACGCCAGCCATCGTCCCGGCTGGCGTCACGCACCGCCGGGCCGGGAAGCACCTGCCAGGTGTCTCCCCGGCACGACGTGACCCGCGCCGCCGCCCCCATCACGGCCGCGCCCGCGGGTCCCCTGGCCGGCACCGGCCCGCCCCGACCGCCCCCACCCGGGACGGACGGGGAGTCGCTCGCCCCACGGCGAGGACCCCGTAAGCACCACCGGTGAACTTACGGAGACGTGCACTAAGTCGTCCGATGCGATCACGTACGCGGTAGAGCGCACGCGACGCCTTCCCTAGCGGATGAATGAACCAGCACACATGGCCATGTGCGCTCACCAGCATGAACACCACGAGGAGGAGCGCCACCAGGCGGCGCACAGCACACAAGCCAGCACCACTCAAGCTCAGCGATGTCAACCCGCGCGTGCGGTCCACGGCCATGCACGCAGCCGGTGGAGACGCCAAACGCATCAAGGTCATCAGCAAGACCGAGGTTGTGGTAAGGAGCTAGGGCTACGTCGTCTGTGGGGAGTCAGACCCCTGCCAGTTCCCGGCCCGAGTTTCCGCGATGCTGAGCGCCCGTTCAGGCTGGACCGCGAGCGGCTTGACATGGCCGAGTCGCGCCGCATAATGCCCGGCGAGCCGTGGGAGAAGTATGAACCTTCAGGGCGTTGTCAGCAGGGCGCGCTGGTCACCGAGAGCAGAATTCCCGCCATCACGCATGGTCAGCCGCCGCATATTCGCTTGCGGTGAAGGGATCTACCTGCTTACCAACCCGAACTTCGGCGAAGGTGACCCAGTGCGCGCAGTGGGCTGGGCGGAGAGTGACTACTGGGCGAAGCGTGTATGGGAAACGCCGTTCTCCGGACAGTTGGACGCGCCGGGAGCGCAGTGGGGTGGCCCACCATCGCTGCGGTTTCTCGTTCGCCCGGAGGTCCTGTCATTCGCGAGCGTGCTTGACTTCGAGAAAGCTCAGCCAGGAGCGAGGAAGGCGACGGTGCTGGTAGCCAAGTATCGGGTCACCGATGGAGCTTTCCTTCATCACGTGATAAATGGTACAGATGGGATCACATATTTCTACGCGTCGGACGAGCCTCTGCCTGAGGACCTTCCAGTTGCGCTCGAAATCGGGCTACCGGAGCTCGACTCGTCTCTCGCTCTGAGCTGGCGGCGGCGATCGTAAAGCCTGGACGTCCGCCATCAGCGTCGCCAGCTCGTCCTCGGAAAGCTCACTCAGGTCGCTCATCGGCTCCATCGCCCTGGCCCGATCACGGGATAGCGGGTAGTTGTTATACCGCCGCCCTACGGTGAGTACCGACTGACGACCTATATGGAGTACGTCTCTATGGTCTATGTGGACTGGGTAGTGGTGTTGACGTTCATCTCGGCCCTCGAATTTCCGGATGTGCTCGGCGTGGGATCAGCGGTTGTCGGTCGGCAGCTTCACCACCAGAGCCGATCGCCTCTTGCCGATCGTGACGTTGCTGAGCTTGTAGCGCAGCCGGTCGTTGGCAGCGCCCGCCAATGGTTAGCCAGCCTGCCGCGTTTGCGGGCAGGACTAATTGGTCCGGTGGACCGCGCCGACTGCGGCCTGCGGGGCTGACTTCGGTCGCCGTCAGGGCGACGGCCGAGCCGGGAGCGGCGGGGCAACCCCAGGGCGCGGGACGCGCGAGTAGTAGGGCAGAAGGTGGACCGGAAGCCGGGTGCCCTGCCACTGCACCGGCACGTGCTGAGTCGGTGCCGCGTGGTCCTTGGGCAGGCCGATCACGGCCAGGACCACGAGGACGCCCGCAGATCCTGCTATGACGTCACGCAGGAACTCCTTCCTCATACCTTCTATGACTCCCGGCGGCGGCCAGAAGTTGCAGCCACACGGCCGCCTTCTGAGCACGCGACCTGCTGTAGAACGGGCGCGCGTAGACGATGGTCGGGGTGTTGGTCGCTCCGCGTACCTCCACCTGGAGCACGAGATACCGAGGCTTGAAGAAGCCGCCGAGCTTCAGGACGAGCAAGGGGATCTCGATGTTCATGGCGCGTAGGTAGCGCCGCTCACTGACATGCTCGCCTCGAAATGCCGACTTATACGGCACGCAACTTCATGAACTACGACAGCTCTCTGGGCGACGTCGTCTGTGGGGATGCAGGGCTCGCCAGCTCAACCCCGATTCATCGCGATGTGGTCGAGGTCGTTAGTCGTACGGGTCACCTGGAGGCCGACCGTCAGCCCCGCCGCCACCGTTGTGCCCAGGTCGGCCGCCAGTCGTTCGAGCCTGGCGATGCGCTCCTCGGCGCTGTCCATCAGGCCACTAGCTCCTCGGCAGGATGGCACACCCGGCAGAGGACGACATGTGCGGCCACGCTCGCGCCCGGCGTCACCAGCCTCCTGTACTTGGGGCTCGGCTCGCGGCAGTAGTCGCAGCGTCCAGGATCTTCATCGAGCGTGCTAGCGACCATCTGACCACACGAGGCGCACAGCAGGGCCGATGGCCATCGCGTGAACCAGTGGGTCACGCCCTGCCCGGAGTCAATGTCGTGGGGGCACACGTCCATGGCCTCGCCAAAAAGCATCCACGCGTCGAGCGCGTCCTGCCAGCGTGCGATCGTCCAGTCGGACAGCGCTTGCCAGCCCTGTTCACCATGGACGGCGGTCTATGCGGGCGCCCGATTCGGTCGCGGACCATGTCGGGGCGGTCACCCCCATCTCCTGGCGCGAGGGAACGGACGGCCCAGCCAGTCGAGGCCGACCGGCGTGCTGGTCTCCGGCCGCCTGGAGAAGTCCACGGTGTGAGACTGGTTCTCAAGCGCTTCCTCTATGTCCTGCAGCGAGGCATCCCAGGTCATCGGTTCGGGTCCACCTCGCTGCTCGGCCCGAGCCAGATCCTGGGCCATCTTGGCGGCGCGGCGAATTCGGCTACTTCTCGAGTGACCTGCTCTCGGGTCGGATAGGCCCGCCAGCGGCATAGTAAGCGATGGTTTTCGCGGGAACGCCGGAGTCACGGAACCAACCCTGCGGCGGCATAGACAGTGCGTTCGGCGGCGCCGCCGATCACCACCAGCCACCCTGCCAGGCGGCATGCCGGTATGACATGTGCGAAGCTGTGGATATCGCCGTCCCGGGAGGGGGTCTGCATGACTGACACCGCGCCGGAGCCTGAAGGTTCCGAGGAAGAGATCAAGCGCAAGTTCCGCGAGGCGCTGGAGCGCAAGCGTGCCATGCATGCGGACGCTAACGCGGCCCGCGGTGGCAAGGACGCCGGGAAGGTCCACGGCGCCCGCGGCCTGGCCCGGAGCCGGCGTTCGTTTCGCCGCAAGACCGGCGGCTGAACGGCTGACTGGGCGCATCATGCAGCGGCCGGACGACCACCAGATGAGCGCAACAGCGCGAAGATCGCCATCCCGTCACCAAGTGACCATCTCAGCGCGATGCGCGGCAGATCTAGATGTGCGACCCTCGTACGCTCGGACCAAGCTCTGAGCCCTGGCAGCTAGCGACCGGCGAGGCCCGGGCCATCCTCCTGACGGGCGCGTGCCGCGTCGCCTAGATGGGTGGCGCTGTTGCTCAGGGCGCGCCGGCACGATGATGGTTGCTGCTGGCGTGCCGGATGCCTCGGCTCCTAGGCCGAGGACCTGGCAGCGGCCGAGTCCGTGATGCGCCCACAGGGCTGCGGTCCAGGCGCAGAGCAGGGCGTCGATCAGGTCTTCGCGGTGGGTTGTGGTCGGCGTCGCTGATCGGCGATGGTTGCTCCGTCAGCTGCCGGGTGACCGGGTGGGAATGCAGCAGCAGCAGCGGTGGATCAGCCGCCTTGAGCTGGCTGAGCCGGCTGATCAGCGTGTTGCAGTTCGCGGCCCGCTCACGCCGCCACGCAGCAGCAGAAAGCCGGGCGGGCTTGCGCTTGTACCGTGGCCGTTCGGTGTCGTAGCCGAGTTCCGGCGCGCCGACCAGCGTGGCGTACGGATAGGTCTCCGACAGGACGCGGCCGCCGCGAGGCGGCCCGCCGCTGCCGTCGGAGTACTTCCAGCCGCAGGCCTCGGCGAGGGCCAGGAATCTGACGCCGGCCAGCCGCGGCGACCGCAGGTTGCTGGTGTTGGCGCTGACTTTCCACCTGCCGTAGCGCTGCCCGACCTGGGTCTCACACAGCCGCTGGCTGACGCGGTTGCGGACCGCCAGTGGCGCATCGACGAACATGAGCGCGTCACCGTCGCCCGCCGCCTGCTGGGCCCATGCGACGGTTTCGTCCACGCCGCGCCGCCAGCCAGCGTCCAGGACAACCGGATCCACGCCGTGGCCGCCGATCACGGGTACGACCGGGCCGGCAGCTACTGGACCGGGCCGGGCCGCGGCTGGCTGGCCGAGCTGGACCTGCCCCCGGTGTCCCGGGAGATCGTCACCGACTGCCTGGCGTCCCTCGACGCCCTAGCGCCGGTGATCGAGCGGCCCCGGCGGCGAGCTGCACCAGCGCGCGAAGGCCGACCCGCGGGTCAAGGTGCTCAGGACGCCGCCGGGCGTCGGCGAGTTCACCGCGCTGGTCATGCTCGCCGAGATCGGCGACATCTCTCGCTTCGGAAGCGCCCGCAAGCTGGCCAGCTGGGCCTGGCTGACCCCCACGGTCCGCGGCTCTGACCTGACCGTGCGGCACGCATCTCCGGGCAGGGCTCGGCGTGGCTGCGGTGGGTCCTGAACCAGGCAGCGCAGACCGCCAGGCGCTCCCCGGAGTTCGCCGCCACCTACGCCGCCATCACCAAGCGCCGCGGGAAGAAGATCGCAACCATCGCGATCTCCCGCAAGCTGCTCACCCGCGCCTGCCACCTGCTCGCCGACGCCCAGGCCACCCAGGTACCAGGCACGGCCAGCACTGTCACCACGCCCCCGCAAGCCGGGAGGGTCACCAAGCCCCGGGCAGGCTCGCTCCTGCGGCATGAGTCGGCCACCGGCCGCGCTCGATCATCTGACTGAGCATGGCCCGGTCCCCGAACACATGGTCATGGCGTCCGCCCGATCACACGGCCAGACGCCGGATGGGTGCTTGCGAGACCACTCCGCCCGCCAACGCCGGGGACAGCACGCGACTCCCCTCAAAAGCCAGCCACGAAAGGACCCTTCCTCGCTTTCGATGATCCGTCGCCGTTCGTCGGCCTCAAGCTCGTTCGTCCTCGCCGCTGTAGACCGTAGACCGTAGACCGCTGCATTGTCGTCGGCCGGCGACTCGCCGAACCTGCGGATGATGACGGACGGCGCGATCATTGCCACGGAACCGTTGACGATCCGCTGACGATCCGAATGCCCGCCAGTGCGTACCGGGCGACCCGCCCGATGGGGTGGTTTTGTCTTCGCGGCGCTGCGGCTCGGTTGCGTCCACGCCCATCATGTTCCCGATGCGTTTCCGAGTTGGTGCGGCGCCGGCGCCCCGCCGTGGCCAGCGGGGACAGGGCACTTCAGGGGCGGCATGCAGTCCTTCGCGGCAGCCAGCACCGTGGCTCCGCCGAGTTCGTGGTAGGCCTCGAACTCGGCGGCGTCATACAACTGCTCCAGCGTGCTATCGCAGGGGTAGGTCGAGTGATCCTTGGCGTAAGCGAGGACGTCCCAGGGCGCTCCGCTCCACCAGCCGAGCTTGCACACCCAGATGTCACCCTGTTCGGGCAGCCCGTGCGCGCCGGCCGGCCTGGTGAACGTGCCGAACGCCCACGGGTGGACCACCTGGCCCGGAGCCAGCCCGCTGCCGCCCTCAATCATCGTGGAGGGATTGAGGACGATGTCCACCCCAGCGTCCCTCCTAGCCAGGGCGATAGATCCGCCGAGCGTGAACCACGTGTCGGCCTTGTCACCAGAAGCGTCCAGCACCACGATGTGCCCTGCGCCGCGGCGCAGCGCCTCGACCAGGCCGAGGTTGTCGTAGTGGCCGCCGTCCGTCACGTACATCCACGTGTCGCGGTAGCTGAGGTGGCCGACGGCCTCGGACCACAGCAGGCCGACCGTAGGCTGCATCAGCCGGTACCACAGTTCCCCGGCGAGCTTGCCGCGGAGCCTGAGGTCGAGGACATGGGCCCAGAGCCTGGCCTCGCGATCGGCGTTCAGGCCCGCCTTACGGTCCCAGAGCGGGTGCGGCGACAAGTACCACAGCAGCAAAAGGAGTGGCCGCCGCGCCCACCGCCGGTCGGGCCGCCCGGGGATGCCCGCCGCCTGCTGATTGATCCAGCTACGCGCTTCCCGGACCAGGGCCGGGTGCGGCAGCCACACGCCGAGGCGGACGTTCGTCGCGGTGAGCAGAATCCGGTAAGCCTGCCGCGTCGCGGAACCCATCAGCGGCGAGACGGCCGCCCCGCTGATCGCTGAGATGTCAAACAGGGTGCTCCGCCGCTGCCCGACGAGAGCCTCGTAGTCGGACGTCAGGGCCTGGGCGTCAGCCTCCCCTTCGGCGCAGGTTTCGCGGCGCAAGGTGACGTGGTCCGGGTCGAAGCTGACGCAGAAGCCACCGCTGCCCGGTGGCACATCGCGGTCCGCGTTGATGTTGGCGGTACCGCAGATCACCAGGCCGGGTTCGTCGCCGGTGCCGGTGCCGTCCCGAAGTTCTGACAGCCGGGTCGCGGCGGCCTCGGCGAACAGGCGGCGTGCGGGCACCGGGTTCCGCTCCTGCGCAGCCCGCCGGGTGACGGCGAATGCATTGGCCAGCCGCCACCGGTAGACATCGTGCAGCGACATGCGGTTGACGTTCACGGCCGCCCGGCCGAGCACCATCACGGCCAGCGCGGCGATTACCTGCAGGAGCTGGACCGCGGTGAATCCGGACCGGGCGCCGTCGCTGATCCACAGCAGCGCGAGCACCGCGCCGCCAAGGATGATCACGGCGCTGGCCAGCCACGGCAGCAGCTTCTGGCGCAGCGAGTCGGCCAGCATGGTGAGAAAGCCCGGCTGCCCGGCCGCTGCCGACTTCGCCTGGCCGCTCAGCGCGTTCCACTTGGCCAGCCCCGCCTGGCAGAACTTGGCAATCGCCGCCACCGCGGCAATCAGGCCCGTCACCGCCGCGACCGACCAGGCCGGCCTCGTGCCGAAGCCGAGGGCACGGGCTACCGTGCCGAACGATCCGGTGCTACGCGTCAGCCACGAGATCAGCGGCGGGGCCGCGAGCATCGCCAGGGCCAGGCCGGCCGTCAGGAGAGCAGCCCAGCTCACCACCTTCGCCCGGTTGGCGCTGCGGTCCGGGTCGTCTGGCTTCAGCCAGGCCCACCACCGCACGCGGGCGGCGCGGTGGCGGCTAAGCCGCGGCTCGAGCGTCAGCCACCAGAACGCGAAGAGCGCCAGCGTGATCCCGGCGCCGATCACCGAGGGCAGCCACCACGCGGTCCCGGTCACCGCAGCCGTCATCGTGCGGGGCCCCGACGGGACCAAGACGCCCTGCCAGCGCAGCAGCCAGCCCCAGGCGTGCGCGAACGCGTATAGGGGGGCGGCCACGATGATGAACGTGACGATCGCGCCGAGCAGCAGCGACAGGACACCGACCAGCACCGTCGCGCAGTTGGGCGCGATGTAGCGGGTGTTGTCGCGGAGGTTCCGCTCTTCGGCGGTGCTGGGGGCGTACGCATGAGGAACCGTGCCAGGCGGCAGGTCGTGCGCCACGAGTGCGCGGGAGGAGGCGATGTAGCTTCCGCCCGACACCCCCACGATCCACTTGGCGATCCCGAGCAGACCGCCGCTGTCGAGGCTCTGCAGTGCCCCCAGGCAGTATGCGGCGGACCGGATGCCGCCTCCCGAGCAGCAGATTGCCCAGTCGCCGTCGCCCGTCGCGTCCGCCTCGGCAGCGGGCACCACCCCATTCTGGGCAGGCCGCGCCGCGTCAATCCCGGCTTCCTGCGGACTTGATCCCAATGGCGTCATGCCGCTCCCCTCCTCGGGCCGAACGCTGGGCGCATCGCAATGGCCGTTCGGTGATGCAGAGTCAGCAAGAACGTCCCAGATACATGCCAGCGGTGCGGAGACGGAATCGCGAGGTCAGCTCTTCGGGCCTGCCTCCGCCGCGGGCGCTCCGGTCTCGGTCAGTGAGTTATAGGCCAGGGCGCGATCCCCAGGCCGGCTCGCGAACGGAACTGCGGCAAAGGCCGACAGGCTTGTCGGAACCGGCTACCCGCGCTGCCGACACCCAGGTCGCCCACTTGGCCCCCACGACGTCAAGGCCGGCCAGCCAGCCGAGCGGCTCGAGCACGGGGACTGCGTACCCGCCCCAAGGATCGCCATCGCGGCCGCTGGGACCGGGAACGCGAGGTAGGTGATCTCGTTCTCGATCACATAGGCATGGGTGACGCCCTCAGGACGCGGTCGCCGGTCGACCAGTCGACCGGCGGGATCGCATAGGTAGTCGCGGCAAGGCGGGGCCGCAGGCCGGACAAGCGGGGAAGCCCGGCGGCGT
>WNFJ01642015.1_pt1 | contig 36598 bp, 18 predicted proteins | sample 5400461 | NCBI WGS metagenome assembly WNFJ01 (sample SAMN13153349, study PRJNA577476) | soil metagenome | isolation source: 115 cm saprolite on Douglas fir-dominated hillslope | place: USA:California | collected 2013-09-17
GCGAGCAGTACCGCGAGCCGCTTGCCCGTGCCCGAGCTCAGCCAGCACGCCAGCACCAGGATCACTATGGCGCCCGTGCCCGTCAGCGCAATGGCCTCGTCCAGGCGGCCCGGCGGCGCCCCCAGCCCGCTGGCCTGAATCATGGCGGCTGGGACGGCGGCAATGGCCAGGTACGACCAGTGCCTGCGAGTGAGGAGCTCGATGCCTCGCCGCGGCCCGGCCGAGGCCAGCAGTGCCACGACCTCGGCGCCAGGCACCACCAGGAGCCCGAGGAACCCTGCCATGGATTCGAGATAGCGGATGTTCCCGCTCAGCGGGAAGGTGTACTTCGCTATGATCGCGAGCGCTGGAATCGGGGCGGCCACGGCGGCCCACCGCCGCAGGCCTAGCCGCGCCAGCACCACGACTGCTAGCTGACCCCACATGAGTTTGTCTAGTTGATTGTCGGTCCCTGCAAAGATTGCCCAGCCGCTGCCAGGCACTGCGAGGACTCCCCATATGGCAACCTGGCCCTGACCGAGAGTCCCGACGGCCCAGTGGCGGCTGATACGGCCGGCGGCTGATACCGACCGGGCCGGGACCGCCATTTCGGCTACCGTACTTGTATGTCCGGCTTGCAATTCGTGGTCGACTTTGTCAGGGCGCTCGTATGGCCGGTCGCGATCGTCGCGATCGTGGTCTTCCTCCGCCGCCCGATCGTGGACATCCTGATGCAGCTCGCGTCCGGCCTGCGGCGGCTCCGCGCCGGGCAGTCCGATGCCGAGTTCGACCCCAGATGAAGGCCGAGCTGACCGCGTCGGTGTCGGCCGGCGGGTCAAGCGAGGCGGCGATCCCCGTGCTGCTCAGGTTCGCGACCGTAGCCGAGGACGACCCCGCCTCGGCCATCGCCCAGGCCTTCGGAGCCGTCGAGGTCGCGCTCCGCGAGCTGCTGGGCTCGACCGGCAAGCTGGTGCCCGTCGGGACCGGCGATCCGACGGCAGTCGCCCGATTTGCGCGGGATCAGGGGCTCGTGCCCGAGTCGGTGGTCCGGGCGGTCGACGGCGCGGTCGCGCTCCGGAACTTTGCCGCCACCGATCCGGCGCGGGTGACCCGGGACCACGCGGTGAAATACCTGGCCCTCATCGACGCCCTGCTCTTTGCGGTCGTCACGCAGCGAGAACGGTCCATTACCGGGCAATCTCGGATGCTATGACATGTCGGCCTATTGCGCCGGACGTGATCAGGGTCCAGGCTAAAGGGCGGCACGGGAGCGCAAAGGTTGTCTTTCTGGTTGCTCTCCTGTCGCCTGAAGTTTGGTCAGTTCCCTTAGCGTCACCGGCTGGAATGTCCGGCCTCGCGGCCGGACGGTTGGCCCGAGAAGGAGGACCGGATGGAACATCCACGCGGGCGGCGTCGCTGGCGCCCGGGTCTACGGCGGGGTGTGCAAGCCACCGCAGTGGCAGGGAGCGCGGCACTCATGAGCGCGCTCTGCCTAGCCGCAAGCGCCACCCCCGGGCTGGCCTCGGCCGCCCATCCGGCCAGTGCGCGTGATCACTCGTCGAGCAGCTGTCAGCTGAGCAACGGCATCAAGCACGTCATCTCGATCCAGTTTGACAACACGCACTTCTTCCGCGACAACCCGAACGTCCCCTCGGACCTGCAGCTGATGCCGAATCTGCTGCACTTCATCGAGGGCAACGGCACCATGCTGTCGAACAACCACACCCCGCTGATCGCGCACACGGCCAACGACATCGTGACCACCTTCACCGGCCTGTACGGCGACCGGCACGCCCTGGGGGTCGGCGCCAACTCGTACAACGCGTACAACGCCGACGGCACGACCGACCACGCCGGCTCCTTCGCCTACTGGACCGACCCGATCTTTGACGAGACGACGCCCCCGAACCCCGGCCACGACACCACCCCGTCCATGGTCTACTCGGCAACGCCGCCGGCCACCACCAACCCGGCCCCGGCGCCGAACAAGATCACCCCGGCCCCGTGGGTTCCGTTCACCCGGGCCGGCTGCAACGTCGGCGACGTCTCGATAGCCAACGCCGACCTGGAGAACACGTCGGTCGACATCCCGAAGGTGTTCGGGCCCAACTCCCCGGAGGCCAACCAGCTCGCCGCCGACCCCGATATCCCTTTCAAGGACGCTGAAGTCGCGGACTACGTCGGCGTGTCCGTGCACTGCGCCAAGGGCAATGCGTTCTGCGCCGACGCCAAGGGCGTCAAGTTCGGCCAGACCACGTCGTCGAACACGGCCGCGCCTGACGTGCTGCCGGACGAGCCGGGCGGCTACAACGGCTTCCAGGGGCTGTTCGGCCACCGGTACATCGCGCCGCAGCTGGGTGCCGGTACGCCGAACCTGACCCACAACGGCTTCCAGGTGACCAACGCGGCGGGCAACCTCGTCGACCTGGCCGGGAACCAGATCAACGGCGCGTTCCTCACCAACCACCCGGGCTTCCCCGGCTTCGGGGACATCAGCCCCGCCCAGACCCTGGGGTACACCGCGGACATGCTCGAGTCAGGCGTTCCCGTGGTGTACAGCTACATCTCCGACCTGCACGGCAACCACGGCCTTCCCAGCACGCCCGCCTGCGACACCGCGCCGGACGCCCTGCCCACCGGCACGCTGTGCTACATCGAGCAGGCGCAGGTCTACAACCAGGAGTTCGGGACCTTCTTCAAGCGGCTGGCCGCGGACGGGATCACGTCGAAGAACTCGCTGTTCATCTTCACCTCCGACGAGGGCGACCACGTGGCCGGGGCGAACGTCGGCCGCTTCGTGCAGCCCTCCCCGGCGGGCTGCGACGGCGCTACGGTCAGCGGCGACACGGTGACCCCGGACGTGCCGTGCACCTACCCGGCCGGCACGTTCGGCGAGCTCTCCGGCAACATCACCGGCCTGCTCGCGACCCAGAAGAACGACACCACGTCGTTCACCCTGGCATCGGACAGCGCGCCCGCGTTCTACGTGAAGGGCCAGCCGGGACCCAACGACCCCCAGGTACGGCAGCTCGAGCACGACGTGGCCGGGCTGACCAACGCCAACCCGTACACGGGCACCACGCAGCCGATCACGAACTACCTGGCCGACCCGACCGAGATGGCGATCCTGCACATGGTGAACGCCGACCCGGCCCGGACGCCGACGCTCACCATGTTCGCCAAGCCCGACTATTTCCTGTCTCCGGGCAAGACGACGTGCAGCGGGTCGTGCGTGACCCAGAACACGGGCTTCGCCTACGACCACGGCGACTACGCGGCCGAGATCGATACCAACTACCTCGGCCTCGTGGGACCCGGCGTCAAGCACCTCGGGGTGGACGGGACGGCCGCCGCCGACGGCCCGAGCTCGGCCGGACCGAACAGCGGCCAGGTAACGGTGCCAGGCTCGCACACCCGCGGGCCCTGGGTGGACGAGACCGATGTCCGGCCCACGACGCTGTACCTCACCGGCCTGCGGGACGACTACGAGTCCGACGGCCGGGTGATCACGCAGGTCCTCACCCACCCCAACCACGCGCTGCGCAGCGACGGCGTGACCGAGCTGGGGGCGTGCTATAAGCAGCTCAACTCCAGCGTCGGCCAGTTCGGCACCTTCACGCTGCAGGCCGCGACCAGCGGGATCGAGAGCACGAGCCCAGGCGACGCGACCTACACCCGCGTCGATCAGGCGCTCCGGGCGCTCGATGTCGCCCGGGACCGCCTGGCCGGCCAGATCAAGGGAGAGCTCGAGGCAGCCGCTTTCGGTGACCAGCGCGTCAACGACGTGGGCCAGCAGATCCACGCCTGCGAGTCCCTCATCCGCGCCGCGCACTCGCTGGCCACGTAGCAGGCGGGCGAGCGGCACCGGCTAGTCAGCGCGGCCCCGGGAGCTTGCTCCCGGGGCCGCGCTGCTGATGGTCCCAATTGGCCGGGCCGCCAATCGGGGCCGGCCAGCCCCGATTGGCCGGCCGGCCGCACGGCCCCCGAGCGAGCCTGGAAGACTAGCGGGAACTTGTGACACGCCAGGGGGGCCGTAGCAGAGAAGGGGACGATTGCGATGGCCGATCCGGACAGCGCTGCCGAGGTCCGGGGCACGGTCGCCGTGCGCGGAACGGTTCCGCGCGACCCGGACGCGCTTGTCGCGCAGATCGAGCGCACGCGGGAGAACCTCGCCCAGACCATCGACACGCTCGCGGAGCGGGTCAGCCCGGCGAGCAACGTACGCCGGCTGCGCGAGCGCGCGCTCGAGCAGGCCAACCGGCCCGAGGTGCGCCTGGCGGCGGCCGCGGTCGGCCTGGCGGTCGTAGGCCTAACGATCCTCGCGATCTGGGGCCGGCGCCGGAAGTGACCGGGTGGGACCTGCGGGCGTCGGCCCGCAGCCGCGCCGCAGATCCCCGGGAGGTCCTCAACCTGCGGCGGCTAGGCGTCCGCGAGACCTTCCGGAGGGCCTGGTGGAGTGGGTGAATCCCCGCCGACACCGACTCCGCCAGGCTGAGCAGCCGCGGCGGACGCCGGGGGAGGGCTCTGCGGGGAGCGCCGCTCGCCGATCATGAAGCGGGTGATCCCGGTCAGGGCCAGGACCAGCAGCGCGAGCACGGAACCGGCGGTGAGGAGCGCGAGCACCAGGTAGGCGTCGGAGCGGGTGTCCGCGGGGGCCAGGCCCTCGGTAACGAAGGTCGGCGGCGTACGCAGCGCGGTCAACGACAAACCATGATTGACGAGAGCGACCCGGCCCACGACGCCGCTTTGGGGGACCGGACCCCACTGTCGTGAGTCGAGCGAGATATTGCGGCGGTCACCCATGACCCAGATCTGTCCCGGGCGGAGCGTGACGGAGAACGCGGATCGCGACGGCGTATCGCCGCGATACAGGTAGCTCTCGTCCAGCGGCTGGCCATTGACGGTGATGCGGCCCCTTGAGTCGCAGCAGGCCACGTGATCACCTGGCAGGCCGATCACGCGCTTCACGAAAACGGCGTTTGTGCCGGACACTTTGACGGGGACCCGGAGAACGACGACGTCGCCGCGGCGCGTGCCGGATCCGGGGGCGAGGAATACCCGGTCTCCGGCCGGTACCGTGTTCTCCATCGTCGAGGTGGACACCGAGTACACCCGGGTTATCACGAACAGAATCGCGATGCTGACGACCAGCAGAACGGCCGCGAGCCCGAACAGCACCCAGAAGACGATCCTCCCGATGGGGCGCTGCGGCGATTGCCTGGGTGGCACCGACGTGGTGACGTCGTCCTGTGCCATGGGTGCCTCATGTCTGCGGGCTCAAGAAGCCGAGGGCTGCTCTCAGCAGATCATAGGAAGGCCTTGCCCTCGGCCCCGCAGGTGGGGGCGGTCGCGGCGATGCTCACGCGGTATCTCCCGCTCGTTCATGCGTCGTCCTTGATCAGGTCCTCGTACTCGGCGGCGGACAGCAGGCCGGGCGGCAGCTCGCCGTCGGCGGCGGACAGCGCGACCTTGAACAGCCAGCCCGCCCCGTACGGGTCGGAGTTGATCAGGCCCGGGTTCTCATCGACCTCCGGGTTGACGTCGGTCACCGCGCCGTCGACGGGGCAGTACAGGTCGCTGACCGACTTGGTGGACTCGACCTCGCCGCAGGGCTCGCCGGCCGTCACCTTGGTCCCCGGTGCTGGCACGGACACGTAGACGACGTCGCCGAGAGCGTTCTGGGCGTGGTCGGTGATACCGACCAAGGCGGTGGACCCGCTGATGGCGACCCACTCGTGCTCGGCCGTATAGTGCAGCTCCTCGGGAACGGTCATGGTGACTCTCTCCTCGTGCGCGATGAGGGTGGCCGGCCGATCAGGCCGGCCGGTGGTAGAACGGCAGCTGGACCAGGGCAGCGGGCTCGGCGCTGCCCCTGATGTCGATGGCGAGCCGGCTGGGCTTGCCGTCCTGCTCGGCCTGACGCGCCTGGCGCGCGACGTCGGCCTCAACGTACGCCATCGCGATCGGCATGCCGAGGGTCGGGGACGGGGCGCCGCTGGTGACCGTTCCGCATCCGATCCCGTCCCACAGCACCTCGTACCCGCGGCGGGGCACCCGCCTGGTCTGGCTGGCCAGCCCCACAAGCTCGCGTTCACCCGCTGCCTGAGCGCGCTTCGCGAGCGCCCCGCGGCCCACGAAGTCGCCGGGCTTGTCGAGCTTCACCACCCGGCCCAGGCCCGCGTCGAACGGGGTCACGTCGGGCCCGAGCTCGTTGCCGTAGAGCGGCATCCCGGCCTCCAGCCGGAGCGTGTCGCGTGCGGCCAGGCCCGCGGGGACCAGCCCGTCGGCGGCGCCCGCGGCGGTGAGCGCCTCCCATATCCGCTCAGCGTCCTGCGGCCGGGTAAAGAGCTCGAAGCCGTCCTCGCCGGTGTAGCCGGTGCGGGCCAGCAGGAGCCGGCATCCGGCCAAGGTCGCCGGATAGCTGGCGTAGTACTTCACCGCGGTGAGATCAGCGTCGGTGATCGGGGCGAGAATACGCGCCGCGTTCGGGCCCTGGATGGCGATCAGCGCATAGTCGTCGGTCAGGTCCGTAACCTGGGCACGCCGACCGGCCGGGCCACCCTCGCCGGCCCGGCTGGCGAGCTCGCGGAAGACGACCTCGGTGTTGGCGGCGTTGGCGACCACGAGGAACTCGTCCCCGGCGAGCCGGTAGACGATCAGGTCGTCAAGTATCCCGCCGTCCGAAGCGCAGATCATGGTGTAGCGGGCGCGGCCGGGTGCCAGCACGGACGGCTGCCCGACCAGCGCGTAGTCCAGCGCGGCCGCGGCGTCGAGGCCGGTGACCGCGATCTCGCCCATGTGCGAGAGGTCGAAGAGCCCGGCCGCCGTGCGCACCGCCTGGTGCTCCGCCGTCTCGCTGCCGTACCGCAGCGGCATCTGCCACCCGGCGAAGCCAGTCAGCGTCGCGCCCAGGCGCTCGTGCACGCCGGTCAGCGGCGTGCGCCGCGGCAGCGGCGTACACTGATCGCTCATCTGTGCTCCATCGGCCCGGCGGCACCTGGTTACGCCGAAAAACAGCGGACACGGCGGCTCAGCTCTGAACCGGGGCGGCAGCGTCCGCGCTGTACGGCTGTAGCCAGCCTATCGGGGCGGAACACGTGGCCGCGGGCCCGCGGCCACTCTGCCCCACCCGACCCTTTCGCCTCATTCGTTCCGCCCCACAAGTCGGCATCGCGTCGTGGCCCGGGGCTTGGCTGGCGTGTGATAGTCCGGGGGTATGGAACTGCTTACCGAAGATGGGATAGCCGCCCTGCTGGGCGGCGTGCCCGGCTGGGAGCGCGAGGGCAACAGCATCAGCACCATGGTGACCCGGAGTGACTTCCGCGACGCCTTGCTGTTCACCGGGGCCGTGGCCTACCTGGCCGAGCAGGCCAACCACCACCCGGACATCCTGATCCAGTGGAACAAGGTGACGCTGACGCTGTCGACGCACTCGGCCGGGGGCCTGACCACGGCCGACTTCGACCTGGCCGGGAAGATCAGCGCGCTCGGCTGACGCCGGCCGCGCTGCCTTTGACGCCGGTCACGCCGCCCGCCGACCTTTGTGGTCAGCAACGGCTGTGCCCACGACCGCCATTGACCACGTTTCCGCCGGGCACTCTCGCAAAACGGACATGCCGGGCGCGGGGCCCGTGAGCCGGCCGGCCAATTACGACCAGGGCGATGAATACGAGTTTGGTGTGGGCCGGGTGGCCGACGCCAGGAGCATGGAACCGCCCAGCTGGCAGGGCGCGACGCCTCCGGCTAGCGGGAAGGCGGCCGGGAGCGCACAGCCCCCGATGTGCGCTCCCGCCCGCTCTCTTCGCCCTGCGGGCGGCCACCCGAGTTCAAGACCACCTAACTCAGGAATGGCGCTGCCCACACGACGAAGATCCCGCTCCGCTCGTCCCGATCCTCGTCCCCTCTCGGTCCGGGACGAGGGTCCCCCTCCGCGACTCGCGGTCCCCCTTTCGCTGCGGCGCCGCCCCCCGGGCCCGGCTCGCCGGGTCCTGAGCGCCGCATGGGGTTCCAGTTATACACGCTGTGCTCAGCCGACTACGGCTAGTTAGAAAATTGAGACCAGAAACCGTGCCGGGACCTGAAGGGCCGGTGGCGGTGCCGAGTTCCCGGGGCAGTGGGTCCATGTTCTGGACGCATGGCCACGTCGCCCGTTACAGTGGGTCCAGATTCCGGACTAACCAGGAGGCACCCTCGTGAGATTCCAGACATCGCGGGGTGCGCGTCAGGCGACGTGGGTGCTCGTGGTGCTTTCCCTCGCGGTGTTCATGTCCAGCCTGGACCTGTTCATCGTCAACCTGGCCTTCCCCTATATCGGCCGCGAGTACCCGGGCACCGGCCTGGGCACCCTTTCCTGGGTCCTTAACGGCTACACGATCGTCTTCGCCGCCGTGCTGGTGCCGGCCGGCCGCTGGGCTGACCGGGTCGGGCGCCGCCTGGTCTTTGTCGCCGGGCTGGTGGCGTTCAGCCTTGGTTCCCTGCTCTGCGGACTGGCACCCGGAGTGGCCGAGCTGATCGTCGCCCGGGTCATCCAGGCGGTCGGCGCCGGCCTGATGGTGCCGGCCTCGCTATCGCTCTTGCTGGCCTCGGTCCCCGCCACCATCCGCGGACAGGCCATCGGCACCTGGTCGGCCTTTGCCGCCCTGGGCGCGGCACTGGGTCCCGTAATCGGCGGAAGCCTGGTGGAAATCAGCTGGCGGTGGGTGTTCTGGATCAACCTCCCGGTCGGACTGGCCGCCGTGCTGCTCGCGACCCGGGTGGTGCCCGAGAGCAGGGATGAGCGCGCTCAGGGCCGGCCGGACCTGATCGGTGCCGGCCTGCTCGCGGTCGCCGTCGGCCTGCTGGCCCTGGCCCTGGTCGAGGCACCCGGCTGGGGATGGGGCTCGGCCAGCTTCATCGGCCTGCTGCTGGCCTCGCTGGCCTGCGGTGCGGCCATGGTGGCCAGGTCACAGCGGCATCACTCACCGGTCATCGAGCTCGGGCTGCTCCGCTCGAGGACGTTCAGCGGAGCGTTCGGCGCCTCGATCCTCTACTACGCCGGCTTCGGGGCCTTCGTGCTCAGCACGGTCGAGTTCCTCACCGGCGTGTGGCACTACACCGCGGTGCAGGCCGGTCTGGCCATTGCGCCCGGACCCCTCATGGTCTTCCCCTTCGCCAGGTTTGTCGCTCCGCGCCTGGCCGCTCGCCTCAATGGCCCTGGCCGGGTGGCGGTGATTGGCTGCGCTCTCAACGTCGCCGGCCAGCTGTACTGGCTGACCCAGATCCAGGCCCAGCCGGCCTACCTGACGCGCCTTCTTGCCCCCCAGCTGATCGGCGGCGCAGGCGTCGGCCTGACGATCCCCTCGCTCATCGCCGCCGGCAGCGCCTCGCTCAGCCCCGCGCGCTTCGGCACCGGCAGCGGAATCCTCAACATGGCCCGCCAGATCGGCACCGTGCTCGGCGTCGCCAGCTTGATCGCCGTTCTCTCCCATCTGGCGCCCAGAGACCCGGTGAGCCCATATCGCCACGGCGTGGTCCTGGTCATGGCGTTCATGGCGGGCGCCATCGTCGCCGCCGCCGGTCTGCTGACCGCTCGGCCGCGTGCCGAGGCCGGTCGATCAGGGCCGGCCTCGGCGCAGCCGTCCCTGGCCCAGACGCTGGCCGATCCCAGTGCGTCCAGAAAACCGACCCACTAGGTATGCTGAGCACGTGGCGCCCTCATCGACCCAGCCCCGGGTGTGCTCGGTGGCCCGCACGCTCGACATCGTCGGGGAGAAGTGGGCCCTGCTGGCCGTGCGCGAGGTGTTTCTCGGCAACCGCCGGTTCGACGAGATGATCCGGCAGACCGGCGCGCCACGAGACACGCTGGCCGCCCGCCTGCGCACCCTGGTCGGCGCCGGGATCCTCGAACGCCGGCCGTACTCCGGTCACCTCGCCCGTTTCGAGTACTACCTGACCGATGTCGGCCAGGATCTCTACCCGGTCATTCTCACCCTCAGGCAGTGGGGCGACCGCCACCTGGCCAGTGAGGATGGGCCCCCGACGATCTTTACGCACCGCTGCGGCCAGCCGCTCACGACCAGGCTGGTGTGCGAGTCGTGCGGCGAGCCCGTCGCTCTCGGACACACCAGGCCCGTGGTCGAGAGGCGCGATGGTCCCGGCGAGCCTTCCGCCGGGGCTAAAGCCTCCTCCAGCTCGTCCAGCGGGAAGTAGCTCTCCAGCTCGCTGACACTGCGTACGTCGGCCACGTAGAAGCCGTGGTAGCGGACCCGCAGCCACTCTCCCGTGCCGGCGAGGTGGACCACCTCGACCGAGTAGCCGTCCTTGGTCCTGTACTTCGCCCCCATGCACCCATGCTGCCCCACATGCCTCTAGCTGCGCATCATGGCTCCCGGTGAGAAGGCCCGTGAGCGTCTCAGGGCGTGATCGTGATCGACTCCGGGTTGGACGTCTGGCCGCCCGCGGTCACGGTGATGGTGGCGGTCCCCGGCTGGATCGGGAACGGCCCGGTGGACGGCGGCAGGTTGAAGGTGACGGAGGTATCGCTCCAGCTCGTGATGGTGAGCTTGGCGCCGTCGAAGGGCGCCCCCCAGCTGGTCCCGCCCTGCGCCAGGGTGAGATAGCTGGATCCCTGGCTGGCGCCGAAGTTCTGCCCGGTCAGGGTGACCGCCGTGCCCGCGGTCGTGGTCGAGGGCGACACCGAGGAGATGACCGGCGTCGGCGCCACCGTGCCGCTGACCGTGATGGTCTGCGCTGCCGACGTCTGGCCGTCGACGGTCACGGTGATGGTGGCGGTCCCCGGTTCGAGCGGGAACGGCCCGGTGGACGGCGGCAGGTTGAAGGTGACGGAGGTATCGCTCCAGCTCGTGATGGTGAGCTTGGCGCCGTCGAAGGGCGCCCCCCAGCTGGTCCCGCCCTGCGCCAGGGTGAGATAGCTGGATCCCTGGCTGGAGCCGAAGTTCTGTCCGGTCAGGGTGACCGACGTGCCCGCTGCCGTGGTCGAGGGCGTCACCTTAGTGACCACCGGCGGCGGGAGCGGCGCCGCCGCCGGCGGCGCCTGCTCGGCGGCCGTCACCTGCACCGGCTGACCGGCGCTCGTGTAGCTGGCCTGCGCCTGCAGCGAGGCCGTCTCCGGCGACGCGGACGACGAGGCCGGGGCCTGTACCGTCCAGGACTGCGCGGCCGACGCCCCGGCCGCGATCGTGCCCGCGGAGGCTGGCGCGGACGGGGTCACCGTCCAGCCGGACGGCGCGCTCAGCGTCACCGCCGTGCCGTTCGCGTCGCCCGGGCCCGCGTTGTGCTCGGTCGTGGTCACGCTGGCCGTCTGGCCGGGCGACAGGCTGAGCGGCGTGGCCGGGTCGATGCCCAGGTCGACGGCGGCCGGCTCGGACCGGACGACACTGGTGCCGCCGATCTCGGTCACCCGCGCGTCCGAGGTGAGGTCCAGGCCGGTCACCGTCACGCGGACGGTGCCTGTCGCCGGGTCGTAGGCCCAGCCGCCGGCGGCGAGGGGCCGGCCGTCGAGCAGGACCTCATGCGGGCGACTGAGGCCGACCAGGTCGACTTCGAAGCTCCGGGTGCCCGGCTGCCCCGGGTACGTGCCGCAGCTCGGGCCGATGACGACGGTTGTGACCGTGTCCCCCGGTCCCTGCGCGGCCGAGGTCCCGCCGGCGCTGGCACCGGCACCGGCGCCGTCAGGCGAGGCCTGGCACGACCGCCCGGCAGCCTGGGCGCCGGGGCCGGTGGCGATCGAGGTCAGGCTGTACTGGCCCTTCTCGTAGCCTGTGCCGCTGCCGGCGTCCTGGTAGACGGTGAACGTGCTGGACCCGCCCGGGTATACCCGCAGCGTCACCGGGGCGCCGGGCCGCGCCCCGACGTGGTCCATCGGCGCCTGCTCGGGGATGATGCCGCCGGCCTTGACGAAGACGGGCATCCGGTCGAGGGGCACCGTGAGCGTCTGGGCCGAGGGGCCGTGGAAGGTCGCGCCGGTGAACCAGTCGGTCCACGTCCCTGGCGGGAACCAGACCCGCTCGGTCGTCACGTTGCCCGGCGTCGTCACCGGGGCGACCAGCATGTCCGGCCCGTAGAGGTACTCGCCGGGGTTGGTGTAGGCGTCGGCCTGGTCCGGGTAGTCGAGGTACAGCGGCCGGGTGATGGGAAGGCCGGTGGCGGTCGCCTGGTCGGCCAGGGTGTAGGTGTACGGGACCAGCGCCTCGCGCAGCCGCAGGAAGCTAGCGGCCACAGAATTGGCGGGCTGCGGGTAGTCCCAGGGCAGCCGGTTGCCGGCGCTGGAGTGCAGCCGCAGCACTGGCTGGAAGGTCCCGAGCTGCACCCAGCGGGCGTACAGGTCGGCGTCGTCCTGCGGGTTGCCGGGCGGCGGGCCGAGGAAGCTGCCGATGTCGTTGCTCACGTACGGCTCGTCGATGCTGGCCTCGTCGGCCGATAGCTGGGCCTGGAAGGCGAGGTTGTTCCAGGTGCCCCAGGTGTCGCCGGTGAAGGCGAGGGTGGAGGTGTGCCCCGACCACGGCCCGGCCGGGTAGACCTCGTCGGGGTTCTGGAACGAGCTGCCCGTGCGGGACAGGACGAAGCCGCGCTGGCCCTTGCTGGCCAGGTCCATCGCGTAAAGGTGGTTGATCCAGGCGTCGGGAGTGAGCCCGGGCATGGACACCGTCGATGCGTCACAGCACCAGTCCAGCCACCAGAAGTCAACGCCCTGGGACTCGTAGGGCTGGTGCAGGGCGAAGTAGGACTCGGCCTGGGCCACCTGGCTCCAGTCCCAGGTCTGGCACGGGCCGCTGAAGCACGTATTGTCGGTCAGCGCTCCGCCCGCCAGGGCCTGCGTCGCAGCGAGCTGCGGGTCGTTGTCAGCGATGCTGGCGTGGACGTTCAGGGTGACGTCGATGCCCTGGGACTTGGCAAACTTCAGGAACGCCTGCGGGTCGGAGAACAGCGCCGGGTTCCATTCCCAGCCGTCCCACTGGTTGGGAGACTTCCAGTCGGTGTCGACGGAGAGGTCATCGAGCGGGACGTTGTTGGCCCGAAATGCCGGGATCAGCGTGTTCTCGTAATCGGAGGTGGTGTACGGGAAGAAGTCGGAGTACCAGACGCCGAAGTTGGACTCGTCGAGGAGGGGCGAGGGGCCGGTCAGCTGGTTGAGGTCCTGCAGCGCGTGGCTGTAGTTGTCGCCGTAGACGAACAGGTACCCGTCCTGGACATCCCCGCCCGGCGGCCGCGGCTCCACCCAGCCGTCTTTCGTCCAGACTGCAGTGTCGGTGTCGTCGAGGAGCCGGTAGCCAGCCCGGTCGAGGAGCCCAGGGTGCATCTCGGGCAGGGCGGCGGTGCACTGCGTGGCCGTCGGCGTGCCCGTGGGGCAGGAGTAGCGGGGCCCGTAGGTGGCCGTGTCGAACCCTCGCGTGTAGCCGCCCAGGTAGTTCAGGACGGGCTCGGCCGGCGGCGCCGACCCGGCCGGCGACAGCGACAGCGTGTCGACGTTGACGTTGCAGCTGTCGCCGCTGGCGCACAGCACGCCGACCGTGTTGGTCCCGGCCGTGAGCGAGACATCGGTGGTGACCGTGGACCAGTCGTCCCAGCTCGCCGTAGGCGGCAGCGTCACGGGGCCGGTGTCGGTGCCGTTGACGACCAGGTCGATGGTGCGTGGCGCGGGGCCGCCGAGGGCGCCGAGGTAGTTGGCGTAGCGGAGCGTCACCTGAGCTGGGCCGGCCGGGGCGCCCAGGACCGTCCAGTTGGCCCCGGCGGAGTTACCCTGACCCAGGCCGGCGATGAACCCGGCCACGCTCTGGTAGCTGGCGTGGTTGGTCTGGATGCTGGCCGGGCCGACCAGCGCGGCAGCGCCGGCGTCGCAGGCCTGGTCATAGGGGCACTCGTTCTGCCAGGCCGGGCTGACCGTGGTCGCCTGGCCGGCGTTGCGGAAGCTCACCGCGACGTTGGAGGGCCCGAACGGCCCAGATCCCAGCCGGTAGCGGAGGGTCGCGGCCGAGGTGGCGATGGTGAGCCACCCATTCCTGACGGCCGCCTGGTAGGAGGGCACCGGAAAGCGCCGGTTGAGCACGTTGACGGTGGGGAGGCTCTCGAAGTTCCCGTTCGGCGAGTACTCCATCCTGATCAGGCCGTCGCCCAGCACCTCGAAGCGTGCGGCGCCGGCCGAGACCGTGGCGCCGCGGGCGGCGACAGCGGCGGCAAAGTCGATGGGCGTCGCGAGGTTGACGGGGGAATCCGGCGACGTCGCTGCCGGCGAGGCTGCCGGGCCGGCCGACGCCGCCCCCGCGCAGACGATCGGGACCGCCAGGGCAAGCATCCCGATTCCGGCGGCTGCCACGCGTCGGCTCTGACGAAACCAGCTCACGGTTCCCTCCCCGGAGGCTCGCTCAGATCGGAAGGTGAAGTTCGCTCCGGTAGGGACGCTAGAACCGGTCCCGTTAACGTGCCGTAAATATTCTCCAGCCGGCAGAAAGAATCCCTAAACAGGCGGGCGTACCTTCTGCAGCACGAAGGTTGGCCGCACCGATTGGCAGGATCGAAGGGCTCCAGGTTGGCGGGCTAAAGGCGATAGCCGTTGCTCAGCCGAAATCGCAGGGCAGGTGCTTGATGCCGTTGATGAAGCTCGACAGCAGGTAGTCGGGCTCGCCGGCGGCGCGGATGTCCGGCACGCGGGTCAGCAGCTCGCGCAGCATCGCGGTGATCTCGCGCCGGGCCAGGTGCGCGCCGAGGCAGAAGTGCGGGCCCGCCGAGCCGAAGCCGACGTGCGGGTTGGGTGAGCGGGTGATGTCGAAGGCCATAGCGTTGGGGAAGACCGACTCGTCGTGGTTGGCCGCCTGGTAGAAGAGCACGGTCTTGTCACCCTCGCGGTAGGCGTGCCCGTTCATGACGGCGTCGCGGGTCAGCGTGCGCCGCATCCAGATGACCGGCGAGACGTAGCGCACGATCTCCTCGACGGCCGGGCCGATCCGGCTCTCGAAATCGGCGAGCAGCAGTTCGCGCTGATCGGGATGCTCGGTGAGCAGGGCCAGCGCGTGCGAGATCGCGGTCCGGGTGGTCTCGTTGCCGGCGACCACGAGCAGGATGAAGAACGAGGCCAGCTCGGCCGGGGTCAGCTGCTCGCCGTCGATGTTGGCCGTGGCCAGCGCCGAGACCAGGTCGTCGCCCGGGCTGGCCTGGCTCCGCTCGGCCAGGCCGGTGACCAGCTCGGCGAGTTCCTGGCCGGCGGCGAGGATCTGGGTAATGGCCTCGTTCAGGTCCTCGCTGATGAACTCGGGATCGGCGCCGGACAGGATGATGTTGGTGTTCTTCAGCACCATCGCGTAATGCTCGTCGCCGACGCCCATCATCTCGCAGATGATCTTGAGCGGGAGCCGGGCGGACACGTGCTGCACGAAGTCGCAGGGCCCGGTCACCAGCAAGTCGTCGACGATGTCGGCGGCCGTCCGCTGCACGCCGTCCTCGAACTTCTTGATCATCTTCGGGGTGAAGGCGCGGGACACGATCCGGCGCAGCCGGGCGTGCCGGGGGTCGTCCATGTTGATCATCGAGCCGAAGTACTCGTTGAACTCGACCGGCAGGTCGATGATGCTCGTGGCTCCGGCGGCCGAGGAGAACAGCTCGGGATTCCGGCTCGCCTCGGCCACGTCCGCGTGCCGGACCAGGGCGTAGAACCCGCGTTCCGCAGTTCCGAACGGAGATTCCGGTGCCTCGAAGAACGGCGGACCCGGCATGGCCCGCAGCTGCGCGTACGCGGCGTGGCGCTTTGCGGGCGGCAGCTCCCAGAAGGCGTTCTGCGACATGTCGAGGTCGCCGGCGATCGGGGCGGGATGCGGACTGGTCATGGGGGCCGCCTTCCGGATCAGAACTCCGTTCGGTTTCCCCATAGTGACACCGCCGCCGGTCAACGGAAAAGGGCGTACCCCAAGAGTGCCGGCTAGGGGCCCGACCCGGACGGTTGGTCGTCGGCCACGGTGGCCCTCATGATCTGGCCACGCTGTGCCGTTGCTCACCCCGGCCTCGCAGGCTGCCTCGCTCGGGGCCGCGGTCGGGGCCCTGGTCGGCGTCTGGAGTCATGATGGCGATCGCCACCGGGCACGAGACGCCGCTGATCTCCACCACCGTGCAGGCGAGCGTGCCGCCGGCCGTGCTCAGCACCAGCCAGTCGCTGCCGTCGGCCATGACCGCGCAGACGGCGGGTGAGCCTGCCTGGGACAGGCATGCGGCCACGGCTCTGAGCCGGGCGCCGACAATGGCCGGCGGCTCTCTCAGCAGGCTGCGCACCTGGTCCTCGATGTCCGCGAGGCCCGGGCCGAGGGCAGGCCCGCCGAGGGGCACTCCCGTGGCGGCCTCCCAGCCGCAGGCCGCGGCCCCGGGCGCCCAGACGCTCAGCACGAATCCCTCGAGCTCAGCGCTGCCCTGGGCCGCATGCTGGCGGTCGGGTGCGGGCGATGGCTGGGGTACGACCGCCACCGTGCCTGGCGGCCGCCCGGCACCGTCCGGCAGGCCGCACTGAACCGTAACCCGCAGCTCGGGGTGCAAGCCGAGCGCCATCGCGCTCCGCTCCAGGTAGACCGACAGCAGCGAAGGCGGCCAGGCCGCTTTGCGCGGCAACGGGCCGGCATCCCTGAGCCGCAGCCCGCGCCAGGTCGCCAGCGACCGGCCGGCCGCATCGACGGCCTCGACATCCCAGACGTACTCAGCGGCCTGCGGGGAGGGCCGGGCCGCGCCGGCGCCGTCACGCTGAGCGGGAACCGCCAGAGCCGGAGCCTGCGGCAGCACCGGAGCCGCCGGGCGCGGCTCGGGTACTGCTCCGCGCAGGTGCTTGGCCCGAATCTCCACAGCCCGGATCTCGACCGCGCCGTCGGCCTCCCGGCCGCTGAACATAACGGCCTCACACCCGGCAGGCAGCACCCTGCGATGCGGGACGCACGCTTGCAGGACGTGCCACGCCGCGTCATTCAGACCGGGGCTGCCCAGTATCAGACCCGCGTCGGCCACGCCGCCGGTGTCGCCGAACCAGGGCTGGCTGTCACCGCCCCCCACCAGCGCGCGGCAGGACCGGGACGTGACCTCGGGAAGCAGCGCGGCGCGCCGGAACCTCCCGGACTGGAAGCAGACCGGCCCGTACAGCTCGGTGCCGTCGATGATCCCGGTGTGGCTGGCGGGCATCTCATCGAGCTCGGGCATGCCCGCGACCAGCGACGGCGCCACGACGGCCGCCGCATCGTCCGCGCTGCAGAACGTGGCGCGGAAGTGATCGGTGGCAAAGCCACTGTCCTCGCACTGGAGGCGGGCGGTCACCGACGCGCCGTCGGTGACCGCGCAGATCCGGATCAGCGCCTGCGCATCGTCGGTTCCGGCCGGGATGACGACCGGCGCGTCCATCGAGACGTCGGTGAGATGGCGCAGCGGCTGCCCGGCCAGCATGGCGGCCGCCTCGGCCATCGCCTCCAGGGCCATCGCCGCCGGAAGGACCGGCATGCCGTCGACCCGGTGGTCGGCCAGGTACGGGTCGGTCCGCAGGGTCAGCCGTGCCTCGCAGACGAGCTCGATCCCGGGGTAGTGCACCTGGACGTGCTCGAGGAACCGCCCGCCCGTGAGCCTGGCCGCGGGCGCCGCGGCCGCGATCGCGCTTGGCGCTGGCACGCCAACCCGGCCGTGCACGGCGACGCGGGCCGGAAGGCCGGGTGTGGCCAGGGCCTTGAGCAGCAGCCGCGAGCCCTCCCGGACACCGATGGCCGTCGCCCCGGATCGGGCCAGGCCGTCGACCAGGCTGTGCCGCTGGCCCAGCCCCGCTCCGGCCCAGGCCGGCCAGTCGACGTGCACGGCCCGGCACCCGGGCATGCTCTCGGACAGGCGCGCGGCCCACTCCGCGAGCGAGGCACTGGACAGCGCCAGCAGGCCCTCACCGGCCAGCCCGTAGCGCCCGACGACGGAGCCGAACGTGATGATCAGCCGAATCTGGCGGGTCATGTGCGCGCTGACCAGGTCGTTCAGCCTCGCGACCTCCGCTGAGACCTGCGCGCGCAGCTCTTCGGTGGTCAGCTCGGAGAGCGGCAGAGCCAGGCCGGCGCCGACCCCGTGCGCGACGGCGGTCACCGGGCCGAGCCTTTGCTCGATGCGCTGCAGTGCGAAACGCAGGTCTGCGGGGTTGGCCACGTCGACGTCGTCGATCGTCACCCGCGCCCCGGCCGACCTGAGCCGCTCCAGGCCCGCCTCCATCTCGGCGGTCCCGCCCGGGCCTGCCCGTCCGATCACGGCGACTGCGGAGCCGCAGCACGCGAGCACCTGGGCCAGGGCCAGGCCGGCCCCGCCGGAGCCCCGGCTGACCAGCACCACGTCGGCCGGGCCCAGCGGGAACTCCCCGGCGCCTGGCGTGGCCGCGGGCACCATGGCGGGCTGGTGCGGGCGGCCGGCGGTGTCGATCACGAGTTCGGTGAACTGGCCGGGTTGCGCGGCCGCGTACCGCCGCGCGGCGCGCAGCCCGTCGGCGCTCTCCGGTACCCGCAGCACCGTGATCCCCAGGTCGGGATGCTCCGCGTGCAGGCTCGCGCAAAAGCCGGTGAAACCCGGGCCGTGCGTGATCATCACCAGACGGCCGCTGCTGATCGCGTCCTGCGCCGCGGCGAGCGCCACGGCGCAGGAGTCAGGACTGGCGGCGTCGCCGACAATCGCCAGCGCGCCGTCGGCCGCGGGGTCATCGCGGAAGAGCTCACGAACCAAGGGCCCGAACGCTTTCCTCGTGGCCGCCCGCACCCGCCACGGCCGGTCATCGCCCGGCGGAATCGCCTCGGCCGCCGCCGGGCGCAGTTCTTCTGCGAAGCAGCGGACCCAGGGGCTCATGTCGGGAGCTGGTCCCGGACTACCGGCCGGCCCAGCCGCGGCGGTCTGCCCAGCCGCGGCGGTCTGCCCAGCTGCGGCGGTCTGCCCAGCTGCGGCGGTCTGCCCAGCTGCGGCGGTCTGCCCAGCTGCGGCGGTCTGCCCAGCTGCGGCGGTCGCGGTCTGTCCAGCTGCGGCGGTCGTGCCAGCTGCGGCGGTCGTGCCAGCCGCAGCAGTCGGCCGAGCCGCGGCGGTCTGCCTGGTATCGGCGGTGCGCTGAGCCGCGGCGGCCCGGCCAGCTGCGGCCGCGCGGCGAGCCATGGCCGCGGCGTTGGTCAGTGGCGCGGCCGCGGGAATGCCGGCCTGCGGCGCGGCGCCCTGCGGCGAGTCGGCCGTGGCGAGCGTGGCGCCCCCGGGCGTTATGGATCTTGGCTTTGCGGCGGGTGGTGCGGCCTGGCACGGGCTGGTGATGAACGTGTGGTCACGCCAGATGTCGATCGGCCGCCACGGCATCCCGGCAAAGAACCTGCCGGGCTGCTCCAGCGCGCCCGCTGCGAAGAGCGCGGCCGCGGCCCGGGCGGCGTCCGCGCTGCTGCCCGCTCCGAGGCTGACTCCCGGGACCCCGCACAGGACGGATGCCGCCTCGATCAGGACCTGGCCGGGCCCGGTCTCCAGCAGCATGCTCGCCTCGGCGGCGCCGGCATTCAGCGCGTGCTCAAGTCCGGTCGGGCAGTCGAGATCGGCACAGAGGAGATCCGCCACGTCGTCGGCGGAGGCGATCTCGCGCCCGATGCTGGACGAGATCAGGCGGTGCCGCGGCTCCGCGATCGTCAGGCGGCGGAGGGCCTCGCGAATCTGGCCGGCGCGATCCTCGGGGACGGCCGGCCGCCCGGCCGGGCCGGTCGTGCGGTCGCGGTCGCGGGTGACCGGTGCGCTGAGGATCTCCGCGCGTATGGCCGCGAGCTCCCGGGCCGCCGTTTCGCTGAGATGTCCGGCCCAGACCAGGCCAGCGAGCTCGCTGTGGCCAAACCCGACCGCGGCAGTGGCGCGGACGCCGAGCAGGTCAAGCCAGCGCAGTGCGGACAGCGGCCGGAACGGGGTACCGGGGGCGCCGGGTTCGGAGATCAGCAGCGTGACCCGCCCGCCCGCGCCGTCGGCGGCGAAGATTCCCGGGCGCATCACCAGCTGGCCGTCGGCCAGGACGGGCAGCAGGGCCGCGGCCTGGCTAGCCAGCCCGGCCAGCTGATCCTGCTTCGACGCGAGGATTGCCACCCGCACGACGCCCTGGTGCGCGGCGTCGCGGGCCAGTTGGCAGGCGAGGTCGCCCAGCTCCGCGTCGGACAACCAGGGCGCGATGTGGGCGACTCGGGCCAGGAGAGCGTCCATAGCACCCCGGTCGGGAGCGTGCAGCAGGTACGCGGTGGGCCGGGCCGGGCCGCCGATGACCGCCGGTGCGGCGGTCATCGGGGCGGCGGCCCGTCCGGTGGCGGCCCGTCCGGTGGCGGCCCGTGCTGTGGCGGCCGGTGTGGTGGCGGCCGGTGTGGTGGCGGCCGTTCCGGCCATGGGCCCGGCGGCTGTCCCGCCGGCGGGCCCGGCAGTGGTGCGCGGCGCCTGCGGGGAGATGCGAGGCTTGCGCTCGTGACGCCCGCGGGACGGCTCACTGCGGAGCACCACGTGAACGTTGATGCCGGGACCCATGCCGCTGACCCCCGCGATCCGAGTCCCGTCCGGCCAGGGCTCGGGCGCGCGCGGCAGGCGCAGGGCGGCGTCCCCGCCGAGCAGTAGCGGATGCGGCCGCCTGAACCCGGTCGCCGGCGGGATGATGCCCGTGCTCAGCGCGAGCACGGCCTTGATCAGGCCCGCGGCGCCCGCCGCCGCTTTGGTGTTCCCGATGTTGGCCTTGATTGAGCCGAGGGCGGCGACCTGGCGCGCGCCAGAACGCAGCTCGGTGAGTGCGGACAGCTCGGTGGCGTCGGCCGCCGCTGTACCAGCGCCGTGCCCTTCGATCAGCTGCACGTCCGCGGGCGCGATCCGGGCTCGCTCGTACGCCCGGTTCAGCGCCAGGAGTTGGCTCTGGGCGTCGGGCAGGGCCAGGCTGGCCTGGCCCGCTGACGATTCGCCCCAGCCGGCGATCTCGGCATACACGGGCAGGCCGGCCAGGCGCGCGTCGGCCGATCGCATCAGCACGACCATGCCGCAGCCCTCGCCGGGCAGGAACCCGGTGGGGCTCTCGTCGTAGACGCGCATGTCCCCCCGGGCCAGGGCGCCGGTCTTGGCCAGCCCTACGAGCTCGAGCGGGTCGAGGCTGAGATCCACGCCGCCGGCGAGGGCCACGTCCAGATCGCCCGCGGCCAGCGCGGTGCACGCGGAGGCCACCGCGAGCAGCGACGACGCATGCGAGCCGTCGACCGCGTAGCCGCCGCCGCGGAACCCGAAGTAGCCGCAGATCCTGGACGCGATGGCGGCGGATGTGCTGCCGGTCAGGGTCTCGTCGGTCGTGACGGGGAATGGCGCCAGGTACCGCTGTGCCGCGTGCCGCAGCACCGGCACCGCGCGCTCACGGGGAATGTCGCCGGCCGCAAGCGATTCGGCCAGCACGCGGCGGACATACGGCCAGCGGAGCCGCAGCGCGGCGGCGCGCGAGGCGTCACCGGTCAAGGTGTTGCCGATGATGACTCCGGTGCGGCTCCGGGGCAGGCCCTCGCCCTGGGCGAATCCGGCCGCGGCCAGCGCCCGCGCCGTGGTCTCCAGCGCGAGCCAGTGCGCGGGGTCAGCCGCCTGGTAGACGGCGGTCGGCACCCCGAACGCCGCCAGGTCGAACTGCCAGCCCTCGAGGAGAGCCGCCCGGGCACTGTAGGTCGCATCGGGGGTGGCCCGGTCGGCGCTGTAGTAGTCGGCCAGCTCGAGCCGGGACGGCGGCAGCCTGCGGAACGCCTTGCGACCGGTCAGCACCAGGTCCAGGAGCGTGGCCGGGTCGTCAGCATCGGGGAAGCGGCATCCCATGCCGACGATCGCGATCGGCTGGGCGCCCGTCGCGAGTCCCCCTACGGCCGTTGCGACCTGGCGCCACCGGTGCGCGTTCTGGCTTCCCACGCCGCCATCCGGTGCGGCTGACCGGGATCGAGACTCGCCAGAATTCGGCTCGTGATCACGTTGCCGGTGATTCAGAATATACCGAATTGGTCGCAGGGACTCCGCACGCGACCGAATGTCCATTGTTTCCCCCGAAACTGGCCTGATATTCCCTGGGCCCCCACCCAGACAGCACCGCCCAGCCACGAGTGCGCCGCCGACCAGCACTGACGGGAGTTCCCGCCGCTCTCGCCTTCCCCAGCGGCGGTGGCGCGGACAGCATCGTGGATGGGTGAGACGACATTATTCGCGACGGGTCCGGCGGTCAAGATGAAATCAGGAACGCGGTCTTCGGGGCGCACGGAAGCATCGTGGAACCGTTTTTCCGCCTTTGCGCGCTGGCGACGTGCCCATTCCGTCAGCCATTGGCCGACCTCATTCCATGATCTCGGACCCAAACGCATGAAATACGCGGGTTTGGGTCGCGATCATGGAACGGCAGCCGGGGCTGGCTGGTGGTCGGCGGCGATGCCCCTGCCCTGGGCCGCGGGGCGCGGGCGGGGCGCTGGGCGGGTGGGCGGGTCCGGAGCGGTTGCTCCGGCTTGGCGCACCGCTGGCTACCGGTGCGCTACCCTTGAGGGCATGCGTTTTGCCCGGCTGCTCCTTACCTAGCCGCGCCGATTGACTCGTCGTTGGCGCGGCTGCCCCTCGTGACCGAGGGGCACTTTTTTTGAAGCACAGTCTTGGGAACCAGAGTCAGCCGGGGATGCACCCGGATCTAGCCACATCGCGAGGGACCAATGAAGGCGGCTGAGGACGCGGAACTGGAGCGGCATGCCGCCGCGGACCGGGCGGGGCGCGACGCCGCACGGGAGCACTACGATCCGCGCGCGGTCCAGGAGAAGTGGCAGGAACGCTGGGCCGCGATGGACCTGTTCCGGGCCAGCGACGACCCCGAGGACAGACGGCCGCGCACGTACCTGCTCGACATGTTCCCTTATCCGTCCGGTGACCTGCACATGGGTCACGCCGAGGCGTACGCCATCGGGGATGCGGTCGCGCGCTACTTCTTCCAGCGCGGGGACAACGTGCTGCACCCCATCGGCTGGGATGCCTTCGGCCTGCCGGCCGAGAACGCCGCGATCAGGAACAACTCTCACCCGGCCGACTGGACCTACGCGAACATCGAGACCCAGGCGGCCTCGTTCCGCCGCTATGCGGTCTCTTTCGACTGGTCCCGGCGGCTCTTCACCTGCGATCCCGGGTACTACCGCTGGAACCAGTGGCTGTTCCTGCGCTTCTACGAGCGCGGCCTCGCCTACCGCAAGGACGGCTACGTCAACTGGTGTCCCGTCGACCAGACGGTGCTCGCCAACGAGCAGGTCATCGCCGGCCGGTGCGAGCGGTGCGGCGCCGAGGTGGTCCGGCGGGTCCTGACCCAGTGGTACTTCAAGATCACCGAGTACGCCGACCGGCTGCTGGAGGACATGGCGGCGCTCGAGGGGCACTGGCCCGAGCCGGTACTGCTGATGCAGCGCAACTGGATCGGGCGCAGCGAGGGCGCCGAGGTGCAGTTCACCATCGAGGGCCGCGACGAGCCCGTCACCGTGTTCACCACGCGCCCCGACACCCTGTTCGGCGCGACGTTCTTCGTGATCGCGGCCGACTCGCCGCTGGCGGAGGAGGTGTGTGTTTCGGAGCGGCGCGCCGAGCTGGAGGATTACCTGGCCCGGGTGCGCAAGCTGACCGACATCGAGCGCCAGGCCACGGAGCGCGAGAAGACCGGCGTCTTCCTGGGCAGGCACGCCATCAACCCGGTCAACGGCGAGCGCATCCCGGTGTGGGCCGCCGACTACGTGCTGCCGGACTACGGCACCGGGGCGATCATGGCCGTTCCCGCGCACGACCAGCGGGACCTGGATTTCGCCCGGGCGTTCGGGCTGCCGGTGCGGGTCGTGGTGCAGACCGATCAGCCCGATCCGGCGCAGACCGGGGTCGCGACTCCTGGCGACGGGAAGCTGATCAACTCCGGGCCGATCGACGGGCTGCCGAAGGCCGACGCGATAGCCGATATCACCGAGATCCTCTCCGAGCGGGGGCTGGGCCGCGCCGCAGTAAGCTACCGGCTGCGCGACTGGCTGGTCTCGAGGCAGCGGTTCTGGGGCACGCCCATCCCGATCGTGTACTGCTCCGCGTGCGGCGAGGTTCCCGTCCCCGACGACCAGCTGCCCGTGGTCCTGCCCGATCTGCGCGGCCAGGACCTGGTCCCCAAGGGCGTCTCCCCGCTGGCGGCGGCCGCGGACTGGGTCAATACCGAGTGCCCGAAGTGCGGCGGCCAAGCGACGCGCGACACCGACACGATGGACACGTTCGTCGACTCCTCGTGGTATTTCCTGCGGTACTGCTCGCCGTCGTATGAGGACGGGCCGTTCGACGTGGAGAAGGTGCGCCGCTGGAACCCCGTCTACCTGTACGTGGGCGGCAGTGAGCACGCGATCCTGCACCTGATGTACAGCAGGTTCTTCACCAAGGTCCTGCACGACATGCGGATGGTGGACTTCGACGAGCCTTTCACCCGGCTGCTCAACCAGGGGCAGGTGATCAACCAGGGCCGGGCCATGTCCAAGTCCCTGGGTAATGGGGTCGACCTGGGTGAGCAGCTCGCCGCCCACGGCGTGGACGCGATCCGGCTGACGATGATCTTCGCCAGCCCGCCCGCCGACGACATCGACTGGGCTGACGTGCGCCCCGAGGCCTCGGTCAAGTTCCTGGGCCGTGCCTGGCGGATCGCCGCTGAAGCCGGGGCCGCGTCCGCGCCGCCCGTTACGGACGTGTCGCCTGTGCTGCCGATGTCGACCGGACCCGCCGTCGGCGACCGCGAGCTGCGCAAGGTGACCCATCGCACGATTGACGAGGTCACCAGGCTGATCGAGTCCCGGCGGCTCAATGTGGCCGTCGCGCGGCTCATGGAGCTGGCCACAGCGGCCCGCCGGACGATCGACTCCGGGCCCGGCGCCGCAGACCCCGCGGTCCGGGAGGCGGCGGAGACCCTGGCCGTGCTGCTGTCGCTGTTCGCGCCCTACACCGCGGAGGAGTGCTGGGAGCTACTCGGGCACGAGGGCTCCGTCGCCCTGGCGGGCTGGCCGTCTGCCGATCCTGAACTGCTGGTTCAGGATCTCGTGACGTGCGTCGTCCAGGTGGGCGGCAAGGTGCGCGACCGGCTGGAGGTCCCACCCGGGATCGCCGAGGACGAGCTGCGCGAGCTGGCGCTCGCCGCGCCAGGGGTGAGCCGGGCACTGGCCGGGCGCGGCGTGCGTACGGTGATCGTGCGGGCGCCGAAGCTGGTCAACGTCGTGCCGGACTGACGCTGACGGGTGCCAGGCTCAGACCCGGCGGAGCACGGCCACCACTTTGCCCAGTATCTCCGCGTTGTTGCCGGCGATCGGGGTGTAAGCGGGGTTGTGCGGCATCAGCCAGACGTTTCCGTCGTCGGAATGCTTGTAGGTCTTGACGGTTGCCTCGCCGTCGATCATGGCGGCCACGATCTCGCCGTTCTCGGCGACTTTCTGCTGGCGGACGACGACCCAGTCTCCGTCGGCGATCGCCGCGTTGATCATCGAGTCACCGACGACCTTCAGCAGGAAGAGCGTCCCCTCGCCGACGATCTGCTTGGGCAGCGGGAAGATGTCCTCGATGAACTGCTCGGCCAGGATCGGGCCGCCCGCCGCGATCCGGCCCACTATGGGCACGTAGACCGCCTCCTGCGAGGCGATGTCCATCGGCGGTTCGTCATCGAGGCCCTGATCCGGCCTGACCGCCGGGTGGCCGGGCAGGCGCACCTCGACGGTGCGCGGCCTGCCGATGTCGCGGCGCAGGTAGCCCTTGCGCTGCAACGTCGAGAGCTGGTAGGAGACGCTGGACGTGCTGGTCAGCCCGACCGCCTCGCCGATCTCCCGCATGGAGGGCGGGTAGCCGCGGCGCTGCACCGAATCGCGGATGACCTGGAGCACCTTGCGCTGCCGCCAGGTCAGCACGTGGTCCGGGTCGGGCTTGTCGGGCAGGTCGGCCACGACGGTGGGAACGCTGCCCTTCGGCTTTCGCCCCGGCCGTCCCTTGGGCCTCTCGGCAACCACGGTGTCGAGGCCTTCTTCGGGTGAGGTCCCCAGAGTCGTCCCGTCTTCGCTTGTACTGGTCATCTTCGGGCCTCCGGCTCGGTGGATGTTGTCAACGCCGACGGTAGCGGTTGCGGCAGCGGATCTCAAACATCTGTTCGACCTCCGCCGAAAGTGTCGGACCCCTGCGATATGACTATACCGTATCTTCGTTCGATCGAACGGTAATTTGATAGAACAGAGGTACGATCGAACTGTCATTCGGTTGTGGGAGGTCAACATGAGCGTGATGAGCGCGGCAGAGGCAGGCGAGCCGACAGGCACCAGCCCGGCGATCTTCCCCCGGGGGTCGCGGATGGCAAGGTCAGCGACTGATCAGGACGGCCCGGACCCGGGCGCGAGCTCGCCCGGAGAGCGTTCGGCGGAGACCGAACCGTCCCCGCCCGCGCCGCACGATCGTCGGTTGCGGCTCGTCGCGACGGAGGTGCACCTCAGGGAGGTCCGGGTCGCTCGCGAAGTCAGCGCCCGCATGCTGCGGGTCGGCGGGCCTCGGGTCAGCGCGCAGCGGGTGAGTGCGGAACGCGGCAGCTTGCAGCGGGCCAGTGTGCAGCAGACCAGCATGCCGGGAGTCAGCGTTCAGCGGGTCAGGATGCAGCGGGCCAGCGTCCAGCGGGTCAGCGTGCGAGGGACCAGCGTGCAGCCCGGCCAGGTGCGGCTCACCCGGCGGGGGCGCCGGGTGCTGACGGGACTCGCGATGCTGGTCATCGTCATCTCGGCGATGCTGATCTGGACGAGCGTGGCGGGCGGCGCGAAGGCGCCCAGCCCTGGCGGGTCGGCGAAATCTGCCTACCACGGCATGACCCAGATCGTGGTTCAGCCCGGACAGACCCTCTGGTCGATCGCCGCGGCGGCGGACCCGTCGGCGGATCCGTGGACCGTGGTCCAGCAGATCAGCGACGCTAATGCCCTGAACGGTGTCCAGGTCGAGACCGGGCAGCTGCTGTGGGTTCCGAGGGGCTGACCCGACCTGGGGCCCATTCAGGGCCCGCCTGCCAGCGATGAGGGTCGGGTGCCGCGACACGCCGGCCTGGCGGCGGGCGGGCATGGCGACACGCCTGTACCGCGACACGCCGGCGAGGACTCCTGAATCCGCTGCCGCTGACGGCCAGGCGAGTCATCTCGGCTACCGCCGCTACCTGGACATTCGTCGCGATCCGCCGGAGCGCTTGCATCTCGCGGTCACTGCGACCACAATATCTAGTAGTTACACCGCTGTATTTTTGCTATAGGTTGTGTTCGGCGGTGGAGGCGACGGGGACACCTGAGGGGAGGTGGGTCGCGTGTACTGCCCGCATTGCAGGCACCCTGACAGCAGGGTCATCGACAGCAGGACGGCCGAGGACGGCGCGGCGATCCGCCGAAGGAGGTCGTGCCCGGCGTGCGGTCGCCGCTTCACGACCCAGGAGACGGTCATCCTCATGGTGGCCAAGCGCAGCGGCGTCACCGAGCCGTTCAACCGGGACAAGATCGTCCGAGGGGTCCGGCGCGCCTGCCAGGGCAGGCCGGTCAGCGAGGATCAGCTCGCGATTTTGGCCCAGCGGGTGGAGGACGTGATCAGGAGCCGCGGCAGCGGAGAGGTTCCCTCGCACGAGGTCGGCCTCGCGATCCTCGGGCCGCTTCGCGAGCTTGACGAGGTCGCCTACCTGCGATTCGCCTCTGTCTACCGGGGATTTGAATCGCTGGCCGACTTCGAGGAAGAGATCGCCGCGCTGCGTTCCGAACGCGACCACGCGTGGCACCCCGACTACGAACAGGAACCCACGAACAAGGTGGAGCCCACGGTCGAGGTGGAGCGCACGGACAGGCAGGAAGCCACGGGCCAGCAGGAGCAGCGCGCGGGGGCACAGTGAGCGAGCCGGAGGGCCTCAGAGCGCGCCCCGCAGGCGAGCGGGGAAGCACAGTGAACCGGGCAGCGCGGAAACACCAGACGGAAGCAAGAACACCAGCGGAACCGCGGGGCCAGGCCAGGCCCGCGACGGGACCAGACGGATCCCTGAAGGGGGAGAACATGACCGAGACAACGGCTAGCGGGGCGGCGCAGGGTGGCACGGGAGCATCCAAGGGCCTCACCATCCGCCGCATCCACACCCGCGAGGGCGTTCATCCCTATGACCAGATCACCTGGGAGCGCCGCGACGTTGTCATGACCAACTGGCGTGACGGCTCGGTCAACTTCGAGCAGAAGGGCGTCGAGTTCCCGGACTTCTGGTCGGTCAACGCCGCCAACATCGTGACCACCAAGTACTTCCGCGGCGCGGTCGGCACGCCGCAGCGGGAGTGGAGCCTGAAGCAGCTCGTCGACCGGGTGGTCGGGACCTACGTGGCGGCCGGGCGGGAGCACGGCTACTTCGCCACCGACGCCGATGCCGAGATCTTCTCCCACGAGCTTTCCTACGCGCTCGTCCACCAGATCTTCAGCTTCAACTCGCCGGTCTGGTTCAACGTCGGCACCTCGTCGCCGCAGCAGGTGTCGGCCTGCCAGCCCTACGACGCCCTGGTCAGCACCCCGGCCGGCGCTGTCGCGATCGGCAGGCTGGTCGACGGCAACGCCGTGGCCACCAAGGTTCATGACGCTCACGGCACGACCCTGATCGTCGCGGTCAAGGCCAACGGCGTCAAGGAAGTGCTGCGCCTGCACACGAGGGACGGCCAGTCCCTCGACGTCACGGCCGATCATCTGGTCTGGCGCGCCACCGACCTGGCCGTCGGCGAGTTCACCGTGGCCGGCTTCCTCCGCGCCGGTGACCAGCTCCTGCGCGTGGCGCCCGACGTCGGCGGCTCGGACCGCACCCTGACCCAGGTGAGCAAGATCGAGCAGCTTGGCCCGATGGAGGTCTACGACATCCAGACCGAGAGCGGCGAGTACCTCTCCGGCAGCTCGGCGGACCTCCGCGTGCACAACTGCTTCATCCTGGCCGTCGATGACACCATGGACTCGATCCTGGAGTGGTACCGCGAGGAGGGCCTGATCTTCAAGGGCGGGTCCGGCGCCGGGGTCAACCTGTCCCGGATCCGGTCGAGCAAGGAGCTGCTCTCCTCCGGAGGCACCGCCAGCGGCCCGGTCTCGTTCATGCGCGGCGCCGACGCCTCGGCGGGGACGATCAAGTCGGGCGGCGCCACCAGGCGCGCGGCGAAGATGGTCGTCCTCGACGTCGACCACCCCGACGTCGAGGAATTCATTGTGACCAAGGCCCGCGAGGAGGAGAAGATCCGGGTCCTGCGCGACGCCGGCTTCGACATGGACCTCGGCGGCAAGGACATAGTCAGCGTCCAGTACCAGAACGCCAACAACTCGGTGCGGGTCTCCGACGAGTTCATGAACGCCGTAGAGAAGGGCGGCACCTTCGACCTGGCCGCCCGGCGGACCGGCGAGATAGTGCAGACCGTCGACGCGAAGTCCCTGTTCCGGAAAATGGCGCAGGCCGCCTGGGATTGCGCCGACCCCGGCATTCAGTACGACAGCACGATAAACGACTGGCACACCTGCCCAGAATCGGGACGGATCACGGCCAGCAACCCATGCTTCCCGGCCGACCAGCGCGTGGTCACCGACAAGGGGCTCATTCCGATCGGCGACCTCGTCCGCCGGGCGGCCGAAGAGGAGAGCTTCGCCGTATACACCAGCGACGTGACCGCGGAGAAGGACCCTCAAGACCGGATCACTGCCACCGCACCGACCCGCTACATGGTCACCGGCCGGAACGAGATCGTGGAGCTGAGGTTCTCCGAGGGCTCGCGGCTGCGGTGCACCCCCGGCCACCGGATCTGGACCGTCAACCGCGGCTGGGTGCATGCGAGCGAGCTGACCGAGCAGGACCGGGTGGTCCGGTCCTTCCAGTACGCGCCACGACCGATGGCCAGCCCGTACCTGCCGGCGGAGGCGCTCGCGATGGCGGTCTACGAGCGGTCACGCAAGCCGCTCGACCTGCCCGAGAAGTGGGATGTTGACTTCGCGCATTATCTGGGCTGGCTGACCGGCGACGGTTGCGTGGCCACCAGGGACGCCACTGCCGTTACGGTGTATGGCACGCCCGAGGAACAGCAAGCTATACTTCCGCGCCACCGGGCGCTGCTAGCGAAGATCACCGGCTTTGAGAGCAAGCCGAGCGTCCAGGCCAATGGGACACTCCAGCTCCGGGTCACCCGGCGCGGGTTCGGCGCCTTCCTCGTCGGGCTAGGCGTTACCGCTGAGCGTGCGGCGCACAAGTCTGTGCCAGATGCGATCTTCGAAGCGCCGGAGGAGGCGGTGACCGCGTTCCTGCGGGGTCTTTTCGATGCCGATGGCTGCGCCGTCAGCATGAAGAACGGAACCCGCTACGTCGGTCTCGGGAGCCGGTCCGAGGAGCTGCTGCTCGGCGTTCAGGAACTCCTCGGCTCGCTCGGGATCGCCAGCCGGATCTACCAGACCGGCATCAAGAAGAACAGCTTCAGCTACACCCGTAAGGATGGCTCCAGCGCCAGCTACGGCTCCGATGGCCCCAGTTTCGACTTGCGGATTACTGGCCGGTCGCTGCGTGAATTCGGGGTCAGAATCGGCTTCAGCCTTCCTGCCAAGGAGGAGAAGCTGCGCAGCATCCTCGACTCAACCAACTTCTACAACACTGACAAGACCGTTCACTTGGTTTCCAGGGAATCGTGCGGATTCGAGACTACTTATAACCTCACCGAGCCGCGGAACCACTCCTACATAGTCGGCGGCACCCTGGTTGCCAACTGCTCGGAATACGTGCACCTGGACAACTCGTCCTGCAACCTGGCCAGCATCAATCTGCTCAAGTTCCTGCGCGAGGACGACACATTCGATGTCGAGCGGTTCCAGCAGATCACCGAGCTGATCATTACCGCGATGGATATCTCGATCTGTTTTGCGGACTTCCCGACAGAAAAGATAACGGCCATCACTCGGGCTTACCGCCAGCTCGGCATCGGCTACGCCAACCTAGGGGCGCTCCTGATGGCAACCGGGCACGCCTACGATTCCGAGGGCGGCGGGGCGATCGCTGCCGCGATCACCTCGCTGATGACCGGCACCGCCTACCGGCGCTCCGCCGAACTGGCCGCAGTGGTGGGTCCGTACGACGGGTATGCGCGCAACGCGAGTGCGCACCAGCGGGTGATGCGCAAGCACGCCGCCGCCGGCGCCGAGATCCGTCCGCTGGGCGGCATCGACGAGAGCATCCTCGCTGCGGCTAATATGGCTTGGCAGGAGTGCCTAGAGCTTGGTACCCTAATTGGGTACAGAAATGCCCAAGCCAGTCTTCTCGCGCCAACCGGGACAATTGGGCTCATGATGGACTGTGACACGACTGGTGTCGAGCCCGATCTGGCGCTGGTGAAGTTCAAGAAGCTGGTCGGCGGCGGCTCCATGCAGATCGTCAATCAGACGGTGCCCAGGGCCCTGAAGAACCTCGGCTACCAGCCCGAGCAGGCCGAGGCCATTATCGAGTACATCGCCGAGCACGGCCACGTTGTGGACGCACCCGGGCTGAGGCGCGAGCATTACGAGGTCTTCGACTGCGCGATGGGCGAGCGCTCGATCAGCCCGATGGGTCACGTCCGCATGCTCGCGGCCGTCCAGCCCCACCTTTCTGGGTCGGTTAGCAAGACCGTGAACATGCCGGAGTCCGCCACCGTCGAAGACATCGAAGAGATCTACTTCCAGGGATGGAAGCTCGGGCTGAAGGCGCTGGCGATCTATCGCGACAACTGCAAGGTCGGCCAGCCGCTGTCAGTCTCCAAGCGGAAGCCGGCCGAGGCTGAGGCCACGGCCGCCGAGTCGGCGGCTCCCCATGAGGTCCGGCCGGTACGCCGGAGGCTGCCCAAGCAGCGGTCGGCCACGGTGACCCGGTTCTCGGTGGCGGGGGCTGAGGGCTACATGACGGCCTCCAGCTACCCGGGCGACGGCATCGGGGAGGTCTTCCTGAAGCTCGGCAAGCAGGGCTCGACGCTGGCCGGGGTGATGGACGCGTTCTCGATAGCGATCTCGGTGGGCCTGCAGTACGGGATACCGCTGGAGTCCTATGTGGCCAAGTTCACCAACATGCGGTTCGACCCGGCCGGGATCACCGACGATCCGGACATCCGGATGGCCAGCTCCGTGATGGACTACATCTTCCGCCGCCTGGCCCTCGACCACCTCTCCTACGACCAGCGCTCCGAGCTGGGCATCCTGTCCGTCCAGGAGCGCTCGGCCGTGCTGGCGGGCGAGGACCCGGCCGCCTCGGCCGACGAGGTCGACCCGGACGAGCTAGCGCAATCGGTGCCGGTGGAGCGGGCGCAGCCGCAGCAGCCACAAGACCCACAGCCAGAACACACGCCAGCCGCCGAATCGCCCGTGTCGCCGCACAGCTCCATGGAGCTGATCGAAGCCCAGCAGGGGCGCAGTGCCGACGCGCCGCTGTGCCTCAACTGCGGCACGAAGATGCGGCCCGCTGGCAGCTGCTACGTCTGCGAAGGCTGCGGCTCCACCAGCGGCTGCAGCTAAAAGTGGGACCAACATCTGGATGGGCGCGCATTGCCTGCGGCGCCCCAATGCGGTGGGAGGCCATCCGCTGGGCTGGCTCCCCACCGGAATGGACGCGGATAGCCTCGCCAACTGGGGATTTCCGCAGCGTCACCAGTAGAGCTACGCCGCTCTCCACAGTAGGAACAGCCCAGCAAATGCACGGTCCATTTGGGCGAGTCGCGTCCCCTAGCGTTTAGCTCCGCCCTATCGGTTGTCGGACGGAGGGGTCCAGGTGAGGCATGGAGCAGGCATGGAGAGCCGTGTTGCATTGAGGGTCAGAGTGCGGTCTGAGCCTTCTAGCAATGGTCTTGCCGCCGGGTCGGGGCGTTTCTCGTGACGACCCCGGCCCGCTTCTGGGCTGTTGACTTTCACGTCCACACGCCTGGCTCCAAGGACGCGCGTGACGAAGACTATGGTACGGCCGACGACATCGTGTCTGCAGCGATCGCGGCGAACCTCGACGCCATCGCTATTACCGATCACAACACCGCCGCCTGGTGTGACAGAGTGGCGAATGCTGCGGCTAGTAAGTATCTGATCATTTTGCCGGGTGTCGAGATCAGCACGACTGAAGGTCATCTGCTGGCCATCTGGGAGGAAGGCACCGACAGCTCGGTGATCGATGACGTGCTCGTCGTGCTCGGTATCAAGACCCCCGACCGCGGCAAGATGGATATCGCCGCGAGGTTTGGCCTCGGAGATGCGGCAAAGTACGTCGTCGAGGCGGGCGGGGTGGCCATTGCAGCGCACATCGAAAGGCCCCGGGGGCTGCTGACGAGCATTTGCGTGGCGGCACACCAGAAGCGGACCTTGCTGGAACCGTGCCTCTCGGCGGTTGAAGTCTTTGATCTGGCCACCTCCGACAACGTGGACGGCAAGCTCGGGGGCGAACGACCGATGGCCTTCGTGCAGGGGTCCGACACGTGGGATGCCTCGCTCAGCCGACACGCACTGTCCGGCATCGGCGCCCGGCGCACCTGGGTGAAGGCCAGCCGTCCCGACCTGGTGGGGATCAAGCATGCCCTAGCCGACCCCGATTTGCGCGTCAGGCTGGGCGCTCCGCCGCCCGTCGCGGCGTATCCGGTCGTCCAGAGCGTTGAACTCGTCGGAGGCTTTCTCGGCGGCCAGAAGATCACGCTTGGCTCTGACCTGAACTGTCTGCTCGGCGGCACCGGGGTCGGCAAGTCACTGGTGCTCGAGGCCATCCGCTACGCCCTAGATCAGCAGGTCGACGCCAAAGCATTCCCTGCCATACACGAAGAGGTGCAGTCGCGCCTCAAGGTGGCCCTCGGTGCGGGCGTGGTGAAGCTGCAGGTCGCTGTCGACGGCCACCGCTACCGGGTCGAGCGTCCGTTCAGCATGGCCGGTGATGCGCCTCCGACGGTGTACCAGGAAACAAGCGGTGAATGGGTCTGCATCAACGCCGCGCCCCCTGACTTGATCAGATTGGCTGCTTTCTCACAGGGCGAGGTCCTGGAGTACTCCAGGCGTCCTGTCGGCCGTATGTCGCTGGTCGACGCCGGCATCAACATCTCCAGCGCCGAGGCGCAGATCGCCGGTCTCAAGGGCGAGGCGGCGGGGAATGGCACGAAGCTGCTCACGGCTCGGAAGCGGGTGGCCCGCCTACGTGAGACGGCCAGCCAAGAGACCGAGATCGTCGAGCAAGTGCGTCAGTTGGCAGCGTTGTTCGACAGCGAGGTCGTCAAGCAGCAGGAAGGGTGGACCAAGGAGAGCAGCAAGCTAACCAAGGCCGCCAACGCCGTTGGCGCGTTGCAGGCACCAGCCCTCAAGGCGCCGTCGCTGGTGAGCCTGCACGACGTTACCGACAACCGCGATCTGTTCGCGGAAGCCTCGGACATCCTGGAGGCCCTGAAGGCCCGTCTGGACGCGGCGGCCGGCGAAATCACGGTGGCGATCAGCGAGGCGAGCCAGGCCATCGAGGCCGTACGTACGCGGTGGAAGACTCGCTATAAGGATTTCCAGGCGAAGCTGGATGCCGAACTGGAAAAGGTCGACGGCCAGTCGTCCCTGACCTCATTGCGGACGCATCTTGGTTTCTTGCAGGAGACGCTGGCTGAAACCAGGGCTGCCAAAGTGGAGCTTGCCGACGAAGCCATCCCTGAGCTACAGGCCCTGGAGGCGGCGCGCGAAGAACTCATCGACTCTCTGCACGCCGGCCGCAAAGCACGGCGCGAGCTGCGGCGCGGCCGCGTCGCCGAGCTGAACGACAAGACGGCTGGTTTCGTCCGCATCGACGTGCCGGACGGCGGCGACTTCGAGGACTACCGAAAAGCACTTGACGTCATCAAGGTCGGCTCGCGGGTGCGCGACAACGTGCTCGACACCATTGCCCGGTATACGCATCCGACGAAGTTGGCTCGCCTTCTGTGGCACGGTCAGGTGAACGATCTAGTCGACGCCGACAAGGGCATCGATACAGCCAGCGTGGCTCGGCTGTACGCAAACATTGACGAGAAGAACCTGTGGCAGCAGCTCCTCGACTTGCAGCTGGTTGAGCGGCCGGACGTCCTGACGGTGAAGTTCAAGAAGCCGGATGACGGCACCTACACCCCGATCGAGAACTTGGCCCACGGCCAGCGCTGCACCGCCATCCTGATCATCCTGCTGGCTGACGGTGACACGCCCGTGATCGTCGATCAGCCAGAGGATGCGCTGCATGCGCCCTGGATCGAGGAATATCTCGTCGACCGCCTGCGCGCGCTGCGCGGTAGCCGCCAGTACGTGTTTGCGACGCGCAGCCCCGGTATCGTCGTCAGCGGCGACGCGGAGCAGATCATCACGATGCGCGCTACCGCCGGTCATGGCGAGCTGGAGGCCAGCGGCTCGCTCGAGCGGCACGACATGAACCGCCTCGCGCTATATCACCTCGAGGGCGGCCCAGTGCCGTTCAACCGACGCACACAGAAGCTGGTCGTTTCGACAAACCTCAAGTAGCGGCCGTCAGCGGCTTGCAGGCACTGCAATCGCTACTGCGCGATGCGGCAGCGGTGCACATCCCGAACGTGATCCAGCCTGTCAGCAGACGCCCAAGGCATCGACGGCCCGTGAACCTACCAAACAAACTCGCTAAACATGCTAAGTCGCGCTACGGTTAGGTGGTTTAGTAGGTTGCTTGGGAGGTTTCTTGCGCAGCTTCGCCGATCTCGATGCGCTTATCGGACGGGTGCCAGCACATGTCGTCACCCGGCTCGGCGCGATCGACTTCGGCCGTGGCTCGGAGACGCTCTACCGCGACCAGATGCCGGGCCTGCTCACCGATCTCGCCGATCGAGCTCGCGTCCAGAGCATCACCGCGTCCTCCGCGATCGAGGGAGTTATCGTCGCGGACGCCGACCGCGCAGAGCGGATCATCAACCGGCGGACATCGACGTTGCGCAACCGGAGCGAACAGGAACTGGCAGGCTACCGCGACGCCCAGGACTACCTGCTCCTGCAGGACTGGCGCCCGCTGAATGCCGGCCTGATCCTCCACCTGCACCGACTGCTGTTCGCTCATACGGCCATGCCCGGTGGATCGTTCAAGACCGAGGACAACCTGGTCGTGGACCGCTCGCCAGACGGCTCAACGACCGTCCGCTTCAAGCCGGTGCCCGCTGCCAGAACTCCGTTTGCTATCGACGACCTCATCGACCGCTACCAGCAGGCGGTTGCCGCGGGCGAGCACCATCCCGTGCTTCTGTCCGGGCTGTTCACCCTCGACCTTCTCGTCATCCACCCGTTTGCGGACGGCAACGGACGAGTGGCCCGGCTGCTCACCAACGCCATGCTCATCGAGCATGGATACACCGTCGGACGTTACGTGAGTCTCGAACAATCCGTCGCCGAGTCAGCGGACGCCTACTACCAGGCGCTGTTGGAGTCCACCCATGGCTGGCACGATGCCGCCGCGAACCCATGGCCCTGGCTCGGCTACTTGACCAACGTGATCGCCGGCGCCTACACCGTCTTCGCCGATCGAGCGGCCGCAGCTAAGACGCCGGGAACCAAGCAGCAGCGCATCCGTGAACACATCCTGCGCCACGCGGCAGTCACGTTCCGCCTCGCAGACATCAGGACG
>WNFJ01080371.1_pt2 | contig 36537 bp, 29 predicted proteins | sample 5400461 | NCBI WGS metagenome assembly WNFJ01 (sample SAMN13153349, study PRJNA577476) | soil metagenome | isolation source: 115 cm saprolite on Douglas fir-dominated hillslope | place: USA:California | collected 2013-09-17
GCTGGGGATCCGCTGTTATCCCACCATTGCGGCGATTGGCGAGCCGGTGGACCTGGCCGTCGTGGTGACTCCAGCCGCCACCGTTCCTGACGTCCTGCGGGAGTGCGTGAATGCGGGCGTTCGCGGAGCCATAGTGATCTCCGCCGGATTCGCCGAATTAGGCGTGGAAGGCAAGGAACGCGAGCGTCAGATTCGTGAAGTGCTGGCCTCCAGCCATTTGCGCCTGGTGGGACCCAATTGTCTGGGCGTGATGAACCCCCGCACTGGACTGAACGCCACTTTTGCCCAAGCTAGCGCCTTGCCGGGAAACATAGCCTTTCTGAGCCAGAGCGGCGCCTTGTGCACGGCCATCCTCGACTGGAGCCGGCGCGAGAATGTTGGCTTCAGCGGATTTGTCTCCGTCGGCTCCATGCTGGACGTAAGCTGGGGTGACCTAATCTACCACTTCGGCGATGACGCTTATACCTCCAGCATCCTTATTTATATGGAGTCGGTCGGCGACGCCCGCAGTTTTCTTTCCGCGGCGCGCGAAGTTTCTCTGCGCAAGCCCATCATCCTCATCAAGCCCGGCCAATCGGAAGCCGCTCGGAAAGCCGCTGTTTCGCACACCGGAGCCATCACCGGCGCCGACGCGGTGTTTGAAGCCGCATTCCGGCGCTGCGGTATCCTGCGCGTCGCCAACATCAGCGAATTATTCGACATGGCTGAAGTGCTGGGTAAGCAACCTCGCCCCAGAGGGCCGCGGCTGGCCATCGTCACCAACGCCGCCGGAGCGGGCGTGCTGGCCACTGACGCCCTACNNCCGGTAACTAAAGACGCTCTCAACAAGCTGTTGCCGCAAGCCTGGAGCCATGACAATCCCGTGGACACGCTCGGCGATGCCGGCCCGGACACCTACGTGCGCGCCCTGGAGATCGTTGCTGCTGACCCGAACTGCGACGCCGTGCTATCCATCCTTGCGCCTCAGGGAATGTCGGAACCGGAAAAATCGGCGGGCCTGCTCAGCAAAGCCGCTGACTCCATCAAGAAACCGGTACTGGCCAGCTGGATGGGGGGCAGCCGCATGCAGCTCGCCGCCAACGTTCTCAACGACGCCCGTATCCCGACCTTCGAATACCCTGATGATGCAGCGCGCAGCTTCGCCTACATGTGGCGTTACAGCTTCAACCTGCGCGCCTTGTATGAAGCTCCCATGTTTGCCGGCGCTCTACCTGAAGACGGGCCCAAACGCGTCGCGCAAATCATCTCCGGCGCTCTCAAGAATAACCGCACGATTTTGACCGAGCATGAATCCAAGCAGGTGCTTGCCGTGTACGAACTGCCGGTTACGCCTTCGCAAATCGCGCTTTCCGCGGAAGAGGCAATCAATGCCGCCGCCGCCATCGGCTTCCCTGTCGTGCTGAAGGTGAATTCGGAAACTGTCACCCACAAGTCAGACCGGGGTGGCGTCCGCCTCAACTTGGAAGACGCCGGCGCCGTGCGCGCCGCATTTGCCGGCATTCAAGCCGCCTTCACGGCCGACGGCAGCTTCCAGGGTGTAACCGTCCAGCCCATGATCAAAATATCAGGCTACGAGTTGATCCTGGGCAGCTCCACCGATCCTCAGTTCGGGCCGGTGATGGTCTTCGGCTTGGGCGGAGAACTGGTAGAGGTTCTGCGTGACCGCACCCATGCCCTGCCTCCGCTCACCACTACCCTGGCGAGGCGCATGATGGAGAACACTCGCATTCTCGAGGCGTTGAAAGGCGTGCGCGGACGCAAGCCGGTGGACCTGGAGAAGCTGGAAGAGCTGCTGGTGCGCTTCAGCGAGATGGTGGTCGAGAATCCTCGCATCGCGGACGTTGAGATTAATCCGCTGCTCGCGGGCCCGGACGGAATCGTGGCCCTCGATGCGTGCGTGATTCTGCATCCCCCCGGCGTGAGCGATGCCGCCCTGCCCCGCCCCGCCATTCGCCCCTATCCCGCAATCCGTGGACGGCATGCGTTTCTCTGTCCGTCCCATCCGTCCGGACGACGAAGCACTGCTGGTCGATTTTCATAGGCAGCTCTCGGAGACGAGCGTTTATCTGCGGTTCTTTCTTCCACTCAAACTAGACGTCCGCGTCGCGCACGAAAGGTTATTCGCAAAATGTTTCATCGATTACGACCGTGAGATCGCCTTGGTGGCGGAATACGCCGGCGACAACGGCCAGCGGCATCTCGCCGGGATCGCCAGGATGATCCGCAAACACTCCGGCAACAGCGCCGAGGTGGCCTTCCTCGTCGCTGATCAATTCCAGAACCGGGGCCTGGGCACCTACCTTCTTGAGCGCACAATCCACGTCGCGCGCAAAGAGGGTGTCGCCTCTCTGGAAGCCGCGACCCTTTCGGAAAACTTCAACATGAAAGACCTGTTTGTTCGTGCCGGCTTCCGTTTTTCGCCCCCGGAAGACGGAGTAGTCTCGGCCCGGCTTCAGCTCTAGTCTGCCTGCCTTGACGGTCAGATTCCGGCCCTGGGCCCTCTGGCCCAGAGCACGGATTTACATTGGCTCAGGTATTCCCTCCGCGGGCCGGTGCCAGTCGTCAGCCGCGCCCTTCTCCCACTCTGCCTGAAGGCAGGCAATCTCCCGGGAGACCGGTCGGCCCGGGCGATCCGTCAACAGGCAAGGATTGGCGCCCCACACGTCTGGTGTGATCCAGATCACAGTCAGCGTGTGGCCTCTCGTTGCACGATAAGTCTCGGCATGGGGAGGCTGGCCATGCTTAAGGTACTGGGTCTTTTGACCTTATGACACACAATCACATAGCGCTGTGATGGCGGCGCCACCAGCGAACACGGTTTAGTCGGACGGTGTCGCACGGTTGTGGCCGGATGGCCCAAAAGAAACAGAAGTTCTAAAAGAAGTACCAGTGGAAACAAAGGAGCAATCATGAAAATCAAGAACACTATGCTGGGTCTCTTTGTGGCACTTCTTCTGTTTTACCCAGCTATGATGCACGCTATTCCTGCTTTTGCACGCCAGTATCAGACATCCTGCACCACTTGCCACAGCGACTTCCCAAAGCTGAATGATTTTGGCAAGGCGTTCAAGGATGCGGGTTTCAAGTTCCCCGTGGACAATGACACGTTCCTCAAGCAACCGCCCGTGATGCTGGGAGCTCCGGCGCAAAAGGACCAGTTTCCGCACGCCGTATGGCCGGGAGTAATTCCCGGCGCGGTCCCTATCGGCTTCCGCATGAACGGGTTTTTCCAGTACACCAGCCACAATCGCAACAAGTTCAACGCCCTAGCCGGTCCTCCGGGAACGGTGGCGCCGTTCATACCACAGACTGATTTCAGCACTGGGTTGTTCAGCATCTTCGCAGCCGGGGATTTTGGCAGCGACATTGCTTTCTGGGTGGACGACGACATCAGCGTATCGGGCGACAACGCTGCCGGCGGGCTCGGCGACGGATACTTGAAATTCGTCAACATCGGCCGGCTGTTCCACATGCCCAAGAACTCCCTGCACCTCCGCGCCGGCCGCTTTGAACTGGAGCTCCCTTTCACTCAGGCGCGCAGCATCGACATCAGTCCTTATGATATTTACGCGCAGGCCAATATCGGCGCCCAGACTCCAGGCTTTGCGCAGCAGAACGTGATCAACCAGTTCACCATTGCTGATGCCGCTAACGGCGTTGAGCTCAGCGGAGGCCTGCATACCGGCGGCTATTACTATGCGATTGCGGTGATTGACCAGAACACCAGCGGGGTAACGCAATCGGCCAACACCAGCCCGTTTGTGCCGTCGCCGACCGGCGGGGCCAACGGCGGGGTTGGATTTGCCTCTGACGCCAACTTCAAAGATCTCTACGGCCGCTTCGCTTACCGTTTCAACCTGGAGCGCGATCCCAAGAGCCGTCATGCCATCCAGGCTGCCGGAGCCTCGGGGCCTCGCGACCACACCTACCTGACTCTGGGAAGCTACTACTTCTACGGACGTTCGGTGCAGCGTTTCAGCGGCACGGACCTCATCGGCAATCCGCAGGTACTGTCCACGCGCGAGCCTTTTTATCGCGTGGGCGGCGATTTCAACTTCAACTACCGCTACATCCTGAACATTTACGGGCTGTTCATGTACGGCCATGATAACAACCAGTTGCCCATCGACATCACCGGAACCCTCGTACCCCTCCCAGTCACCGGCACTTCACCCGCTCCGGTTGGGTTTGTCCACGGTGTGCCGGCCACGTTCACCGGCGGATTCATCCAGGCCGATTTTCAGCCCTTCCCCTGGACCATGTTCATCATGCGCTGGGACGCGGTCAACTCCGGCCCGGACCGCATTAACGGCCTGGCACTGAACACGGCGACTCCGTTCGTGGTGCCTTTCCGCTCCACCCGCAACCGCTTTACGCCCGGCGTGCAGTTCCTGATCCACGCCAATATCAAGGCATCATTCGAATACCAAATCCGCCCGCAGCAATTTGTCACCGTAATCACAAATCCGATCACGGGATTGCCTGTGGCGATCCAGCCGTTTCGAACCAACACCGCCGTGGCGGGGCTAGAGTTTGTTTTCTAAATCCAAGTTCCAAGGAGAGGAAGGAATCATGAGACTTAAATCGCTCTTGTTTGTGTTTCTGGTCGTGTTTGCAGCAACGCAATGGTGTGTAGCCGGTTCTGTGAAGGGCAAAGTAACGCCGGGAAAATCGGTTGTGTACCTGGAGAGCCCCTCGGGCCCCGTGTCAGCGGCGGCCGACAAGCAAGCCACCATGGATCAGCGTGGATTGCTCTTCCAGCCGCACGTGCTGGTGGTGCAGGTGGGAACCACGGTGGAGTTTCTGAACAGTGACAAAGTGCAACATAATGTCTTCTGGCCGTCCATCTCCGGCGACAAGAAGAAGGGCCATAACATGGGCACCTGGCCGCAGGGAGAGAAGCGGCCCTTGAAATTCACCGATCCGGGCGTGGTGTCGCTGCTGTGCAACGTGCATCCGGAAATGGCGGGCTACATCGTCGTCTCGCCCACGCCCTACTTCGCGGAGACCGGTGCGGACGGCGCGTACACGCTGGCCAACGTGCCTGATGGGGAATACACCGTCATCGCCTGGCATGAAGGCAAAAAGACCCAGTCCAAGAAGATCACGGTCAAGGGCGATACTACAGCCGATCTCACTCTCCAATAGACGGAAAAGCAGGGCGGCCTCGCTGCCCTGCTCTTTCACTATAGCTCAGGCTCCATATCATGCAGAAGCGATTCTTAAACAAAACCGTTGACCGGGACTGGCTCAACACCAACTTCCCCTGCATGATGGCGTGCCCCGCGCACACCAATGCTGGCCGCTACGTCTCGCTCATCGGCGAAGGCCGGTTCGAGGAAGCCTACCGCTTTGCTCGCGATCCCAACCCGCTGGCCAGCATCTGCGGACGGGTCTGCGCTCATCCCTGTGAGACCGCCTGCCGCCGGGGCACAATTGACCGTCCCATCCAGATACGCGCTTTGAAGCGGTTTCTCACCGAACGATATGGCCCGGAATCCAAGCACTTCAAACCCATCGAGGGCAACAAGCAGCCCAGCCTGAACCGCAAAGTGGCAGTGGTGGGGGCCGGTCCCGTGGGCCTCTCGGCGGCGCATGATCTGGCCCTGATGGGTTATTCGGTCACCAGCTTCGAAGCTGCCGCGGTTCCCGGCGGAATGTTGTACCTGGGAATTCCTGAATACCGTCTCCCGCGCGACGTTGTGGAAGCCCAGGTGAGGGAAATTTTGGCCACCGGCGACGTCACGCTCCGTCTGAACCAGACCGTGGGCAAGGATTTTTCCATTGAGGACCTGCGCGCGCAGGGTTTCGAAGCGGTCTTGATCGCGGTGGGCGCGCACCGCAGCCGCGACCTTTCCATCCCCGGGGTCAATCTCGACGGAGTGCATAAGGGAATCGATTTCCTGCTGAACGTGAATCTGGGATACAAGTTCACCATCGGCAAAAAAGTGGTCGTCATCGGCGGCGGCAACGTCGCCATGGACGTGGCCCGCTCCGCCGCCCGCCAAGTGGTGCAGCAGCACGAGATGCAGACTGAGGATTGGGCCAAGAACCTTACTGCGGTTGCCTCCCATGAGATGGTCGACATCTCGCTTTCCGCTCTGCGCATGGGCGCGAGTGAAGTGCACATCGTCTGTATTGAGCGCCGCGATGAGATGCCGGCGGCACTCGAAGAAGTTGAGGAAGCCGAGACCGAAGGCATCATTATTCATGCCGGTTTTGGCCCCAAACGCGTAATCGGCGAAAGCGGCCGTGTGACCGCTCTGGAGATATTGCGCACCGAGCGGGTTTTCGATGAGAGTGGCCGCTTCAATCCGCAGTTTGCTCCCGGCAGCGAATCGCTGATTGGATGCGACACCGTCATCCTGGCCATCGGGCAGGCGCCGAACCTGGATTTCCTGAAGGGATCGAGCCATGTTGAGGTATCGCCGCGCGGGCTGATCACCGTGGACCGCCGGACTCTCATGACCTCCGCCCCGGGAGTCTTTGCCGGCGGCGACTGCGTGTTCGGACCCCGCCTGATCATCGACAGCGTGGCTGACGGAAAACGAGCGGCCGCAGGCATCGACGAATTCCTGCGTGGCCAAAAACCTGCAGACCCCATCATCGAGATCGAGGTGCTGGATCAACACCAGATGATCACCAACTACATGGAAATCGCCCGCCAGTCGGTCCCCATGCTGCCGTTGGAACGGCGAACCGGGGTCACGGAGGTGGAAATCGGTTTTGACGAGCAGAGCGCCATGCTGGAGGCGCAGCGCTGCCTGCACTGCTGGATCAACACCATCTTTGAAGGCAGTGAAGTGGACGGCACCGAATGCATCTTGTGCGGCGGCTGCGTTGATGTTTGCCCTGAGCAATGTCTGGAGCTGGTTCCCCTGCAAGACCTCGAACTCCCCGAGCCTGTGCTGGCGCACTTGGAACAGGACCCGGCGCTTTACGAAGTCGAACTGCGCGGGATCACTCCCCAGGAGCTGGGTTCCGGCCGGTTGACGGGATCGGTGATGCTCAAGGATGAAACGCGCTGCATCCGTTGCGGATTGTGCGCGCTGCGTTGTCCGGTGAAGGAAATCACCATGGAAGCGTTTCATTTTCGGTCGGCTGAGCCGACCGGCTTGATTCCCATTCAGTCTTTTGACTTGAGGAGTCTCAAATGAGCGACACAAAGAAAGAAACTCCGGGCCAGCTGACTGGAGGCGCGAATGCCGCAGCCGGCGGCAGGAACCAGGGTTGTGAAGAATGCACCCGCCGGGAGTTTTTTGCCCGGCTGGGCATTGGCTCCCTGATTATGGCCGGCGCTGGTTCCGGATTGTTCTCCTACGAATACTTTTCTCCCAACGTGTTGTTTGAGGCTTCTCCCATCGTCAAGGCGGGTAAGCCGGACCAGTTCGCGCCGAATTCCGTGACCATGGATGCGCAGAGCGGAATTTATCTGGTGAGCAGCGCCAAAGGCTTCTACGCGCTGGGCGCCATCTGCACCCATCTGGGATGCCTGACCGCATGGAAGCCGGAACTGGACCTGATTGCCTGCCCGTGTCACGGCAGCCGCTTCAATCGCGACGGCATCAAGGTCGCAGGGCCGGCGCCGCAACCGCTCCCCTGGTTCAAAGTCTGGCTGGCCGATGACGGTTACCTCATGGTGGACCGATCCACATATCTGAAAGTTCAGGAATTTGTGAAGGTATAAGCATGGCGACGACGATCAAGACGGAATTCGACCGGCTCCGGAATACAGCAGTCTGGCGCTCCATTTTCCGCAGTGGCAGCGGCGCCAGCAATCTGCATCGCGCCGAGGCGGTCCAGCAAAACCTGTTTCTGCACCTGTTCTCGGTGAAAATCCGCTCTCGCGCCCTGGATTTCAAGCCCACTTGGTACCTGGGAGCGCTCACCCTCAGCACCTTCTTCATCCTTGTGGCCACCGGCATCCTGCTCATGTTCTATTACCACCCCTCGGTCCCCCAGGCCTACTCCGACATGAAGGACCTCCAGTTCGTGGTGGCTTCAGGAGTGTTCCTGCGCAACCTGCACCGCTGGTCGGCGCATGCCATGGTGTTCCTGGTGTTCGCGCACATGTTCAAGGTATTTTATCGCGGCGCCTACCGGCCTCCCCGGCAGTTCAACTGGGTGATCGGGGTGTTCCTGCTGCTGGTGACCCTGCTGCTCAGCTATACCGGCTACCTATTGCCATGGGACCAATTGGCATTCTGGGCGGTCACCGTGGGCTCCAACATTGCCAAGGCGGTCCCGGTGATGGGAAACAGAATGCGTTTCCTGTTGCTAGGCGGCAATGAAGTGAATGCCAATGCGCTGCTGCGTTTTTACGTGCTTCACTGTGTGATCCTGCCGCTGGCAGCCGTGGCGCTCGTGGGGATCCACTTCTGGCGCATCCGAAAGGACGGCGGCCTTTACGTTCCGGAGAAAAAACAATCGTGACCGATCCACCCAAAGTGCAAGCCGAACTGCAATCGGATGTGCGCAAGCAACCGCGCCGAGTTGCTTTCCTCACCCGGCGCAGCTCGCCCCAGGTGCGGCCCCAGGACGACAGCCGGGTCATGACGTATCCCACCGCCATGGCGCGGTTCATCATCGCTCTGGAAGTCGCGTTTTTGATCCTCGTCTGGTGGTCACTGATCGCCAATGCGCCGCTGGAAGGCTTGGCCGATCCCATGCACACTCCCAACCCGGCCAAGGCGCCGTGGTATTTCCTGGGGCTGCAGGAATTGCTCCATTACTTTCCGCCGGTCGTGGCCGGGGTCCTGATTCCCGGGCTTGTGGTTGGGGCCTTAATCGTGATCCCGTACTTCAACATCAACATCGAAGGCCGGAGCATCTGGGCCAATCCCAGCCGTCGGCGGTGGGTGATTTGCCGCGGTCCCGGCGTTCGCGGTGGCGATTTTTCTGTTGTTTGCCGTACCTCAGCTCAGGCATGGCGACGGAGCTCTTCCTAGGCTGGATCGCTTTCTTGATTTCGCTGTCCCCATTGTTCCTACGCTAATCGTCGGCGGCGCGTTGCTGCTGTCGTCGCGATTCTCACCGCAGTCGCCCAGGGCTATGGAGCGCTGGTTGGCGGGTCGGCCGGTTTCTTTCTGGATCATGACGTGGTTTCTGGTGGAGTTGATCATCCTCACCGCGGTGGGCACATTCTTCCGCGGCCCGGGTTGGTCCTGGGTGTTGCCCTGGAAAACGGTGAACTGAGTGAACCATAACGGCGAACCGAACCCGTTGCGCAGCCGGCCCACCGGACGTGAACTTACCGCCTTCGGCCTGGTAAGCCTGGCCTTGCTGGCTTCGCTGGCCATTTCTCCCGCAAAGAACTACTTCAGCGACTGGCGCCATTACCAGAAGTCATACCTCAAGCTGGCGGCAGACCGGCAAGCCGGCACCCTGGTGCGCAGTTTTCACGGAGGGATTCAACAAATCTGGATCCCCAAACTGGGCGTCGTCGATCGCTGCGAAACCTGCCACGTCAACCTGAACGGGGGGCTGCTGGGAGCTTCGGCGCAACCGTTCCGAAAGCATCCTGCCATTCCCCACGGCCTGGACCAGTTCGGGTGCGTAGTCTGTCACCGTGGCCAGGGAGCGGCGACCAGCGTGGAAGAGGCCCACCATGCCACCGAGGCCTGGGAGCAGCCGCTGCTTCCGCCACGCTACCTCGATGCCGGCTGCGGGCAGTGCCACCTTGGCGCTCTGGAAGGTGTCACCCGTCTGAACGAAGGCCGGCGCCTGCTGTCTTCGCAGGGATGCGTTCACTGCCACGTCGTCATTCAGCCCGACGGCAACCAGCTCAAACCGGACGACGATCCGCCGCCGCTGGTCCACCTTGCGGAAAAGACCAGCCGGGAGTGGATCTACGCCTGGATCAAGAATCCTCAGGGTTATGCGGCCTCGGCCACCATGCCCAACTTCCAGCTGAGCGATCAGGACGCTCAGGACGCTGCCGACATTTCCGCTTTCCTGATCGCGCAAAGCACGCCCTCCACAGCAGCCAAAGAAGGGTCGCGCGGCGCGCCGACATCCGCGCCCGCTGCCGACGCCACCGAAGCTGCCACGCTTTATGGCAGTTCCTTCTGTTCCTCCTGCCATGCTGTGCAAAATGCCGCTGGCAATCTGGTGGGCGGAAACCTTGGACCGGAGCTGACCCGGGTCGGCAGCAAGGTGGATCCAGGATGGCTGCGCCGCTGGCTTCAGGACCCGGGACAGTACGAACCCGAGACGCGCATGCCGCACTATCGCTTTGACGAAAAGCAGATCACCCTGCTCTCGTCCTTCCTTCTGGCCAAGAAGGATGATGACCTGCTGGCTAGCGTTCACCTGCCAGCTTCCGATGCGGACAGCATTGCCCGAGGCAAGCGGTTGGTAACGGAGAGCGGTTGCGCTGCTTGCCACCAGATGAACGGCGTTAGCACGCCGCAAAACTTTGCTCCCGACCTTTCCCGCGCCGGCAGCCGTTCGCTGGCGCAGATTGTTTTTCTTCCCGGCATGCAGCACAACCTGCCCGACTACATCACCGCCAAGATCCATGATCCGCGGTCGTTCGGGCCGGCGCTGAAGATGCCCAAGTTCAACCTCAGCGATGAGCAGGTCACGGCGCTCACGACCGCGTTGCTGGCCCAGACCGACCAGGCCAGCAGCCTGCCCCACGAGTTGATCCTCTCCGCCGACCGCCTGTCCAATTATCGTCCAGGTGGTGCCGCGGGAAAGCTCATGGACGACCTGCGCTGCCTGCGCTGCCATTCGATCAACGGCAATGGCGGCGATATGGCGCCTGACCTCAGCTGGGAAGGCAGCGCAGTCCAGCGCGCCTGGCTGGAAGACTTCATGAGCAATCCAAATACGCTGCGCCCGGCTTTGATTCGCCGCATGCCCAAGTTCAACCTGAGCAAGGCGGAGATCAAGACCGTCTCGGACTACGTTCTGGCGGCCTACCAGGCGCCAGGACTTGACCCCCAGGTGCCCGATCCCCACACGCTGGGGCCTGATGCCGCGGGCCGGGGCAAGCAGCTTTTCTATTCCAAGTACGGCTGCCAGTCCTGTCACATCGCCGACTATAAGACCGACAAAGGCTACGTGGGTCCGGCACTGGCCGGCGTCGGTAGCCGGCTCAATCCCGCCTGGATGTACCGCTGGCTGAAAGACCCCAATGCTCTGCGCCCGGGCACTATCATGCCCAACATGAATTTGAAGGACGATGAAGCCCGAGACTTGACCGCCTTCCTGATGATCTTGAAGGCAAAACAAAAAGGAGGCGCCAAGTGAGATTTCGACTTGCCCTGCTTTCCTGCGCGTTGCTGTTCGCCGGCTGCTCTCGGAACTCCGCCCCCAAGCCGCTCTCGCCGGCGGCGCAGGGCGCACAAATTTTGGAAGTCAGCGGCGGAAAACAGGCGACGGGCGTCGGCTCGCAACTGCCGCAGCCGGTCGTGGTGCAAGTCAATGGTGCCGACGGGAATCCGGTGACCGGCGCGCTGGTCTCCTTTCATGGCGAAGGAATTCATCCTGATCCCGCGCAGGCGCTCTCCGATTCCAGCGGCCAGGTCACCGCCGCCGTGCGGCTGGGTTCGGCTCCTGGCGATTACCAAATCGTGGCCGAAACTCCCAAGTCCGGCGGCAGCAGCACGGCAGTAACGTTGCGGGAAACGGCGCTTGGCTACGAACAGAAGCTGGGCAGCGAGGTGAACGACAAGTACTGCATTCGTTGCCACGACAATGAGTCCACGCCGGAGCGGGTTTCCAATTTTGACAACCTCTCGCCGGCGCCGCACTTGTATACGGACGGCGCGACCTACAACCGCTTCTCGGATGCCGACCTGCTGAATATCATCACCCGCGGTGGCCCGGCCCTGGGCAAGTCGCCGCAGATGCCAGCCTACGGCGCGACTCTGAAGCCCGCTGAAATCAAGGCCCTGGTTGCCTACATCCGTGCGATTGCGGATCCACCTTACCAAACACCGGGAGTGAAATATGGGAAGTAGGGAATCAACTATCCTGCAGATTCTCTTGGAGAGTCAGAAAAATGCATTTGGAGAAGTCAGTCCGGAAAAGAGAGGAATCATGAAACCTAAATTTTTGCTTGCTGTATCGTTTGCCGTGCTCGCTTGCACGCAATTGTCTCTTGCTGGCACGCTTAGCGGGAAAGTGTCCGGCGCCGCGGCCGGCAGCGTGGTCTGGGTGGAAGACCCTTCCGCCAAGGTGGAAGCCCCAGCTAAGCCTTTCATCATCGACCAGAAAGGGCTGTTGTTCGTACCGCACCTGCTGGTGGTCCCGGTGGGATCGACGGTCGATTTCCTGAACAGCGACAACGTGCAGCATAACGTTTTCTGGTCCGGCATCAGCGGGAACAAGAAGCTGGGACACAATCTGGGAACATGGCCCAAGGGCGAGAAGCGCACCTTCAAGTTCGATAACCCCGGCATAGTTCCGCTGCTTTGCAACGTGCATCCGGAAATGTCGGCGTACGTGGTAGTGGTGCCAGAATGTTCCGGATGGCGCCCACAACGTGACCGTATGGCACGAGGGTATGAAGCAGCAGTCCAAGCAGGTCACCGTGACCGGAGCCACGAAAGCTGACTTTACGCTCTTGAAATAGCGAGATACCGTCAAGGCGGCCAGCGAAGACGGGTCTACCGCCGCTGCTAACGCAGCGCCGCCTTGAGTTGACGCCGGTTCGAATCGCAAACCCCGGAGAGCGGACGTACCCGGCCGCGATCTTCGGCGGCGAAGGAGTGAGCGAGTCATGACAGAAGAAGAACCTCAAGGCGAACGACCGAACCTATCGCCGGAGCTGAGCCGTCGCCAGTTCTTCATCAAAATCGGGGCGACGTCTTTAGCGGTGGCCGGAGCCGGCGTTTGCGTCTTCGGGCTGCAGTACCTTTCACCCAGCGTGCTCTACGAGCCTTCGCCGACGGTCAACGTCGGCAGGCCGGAGCACTACACGGTGGGCTCGGTCACGCTGGACCTCCGTCACAGCGTTTTTGTCGTACGCGACCAAGGCGGCTTCTACGCACTGAGCGCGGTCTGCACTCATCTGGGCTGTTTGTCGGTATGGAAGCCGGATGAGAGAGTGATCGCCTGCCCCTGCCACGGTAGCTCCTTTCAGAAGGATGGCAGCGTCATCGCCGGGCCGGCCCCGCGTCCTCTGCCGTGGCTGAAGATGTGGGTGAGCGACGATGGCAGCCTGCTGGTGGATCGCTCCAACATCGTGCCCGCGCACAGCGAAATCGTAAGAGCCTGATCATGCCGAACTTTCCAAGAACGTCCGACCCTGTAGTCCGGAACCCTCTGATCGCTCTAGGCCGGTGGCGCGAAGAGCTCCAGGAGATCTTTTCCGCCCGGGTGCGCGAGTCTCAACTGGGTTTCCGCCTTACCTGGTATCTGGGGGCGCTGACCCTGGGCGCCTTCACCATTCAGGTGGCCACGGGCATTCTGCTCATGCTCTATTACCACCCTTCCATACCCCAGGGTTACGCGGACATGAAAGACCTCCAGTTTGTGGTGCCATCCGGTGTGCTGCTGCGCAACCTGCACCGGTGGTCGGCGCACGCTATGGTATTTCTGGTGTTTGTCCACATGGCCAAGGTGTTCTACCGGGGAGCCTATCGGCCACCGCGCGAGTTGAACTGGACTGTGGGAGTTTCTTTGCTGTTGCTGACCTTGTTGCTCAGCTATACGGGCTACCTCTTGCCCTGGGACCAGTTGTCGTACTGGGGCACGACGGTAGGAGCGAACATAATGTCGTCCATCCCCCTGGTGGGCAGCCGCCTGCGCTTTACCCTGCTGGGGGGACACACGGTGAATGCCAACGCGCTTCTGCGCTTCTACGTCCTGCACACCATGATCCTGCCGCTCACCGCCATTCTGCTGGTTGTCATTCATCTCTGGCGGCTGCATCGCGATGGCGGAATGTACGTTCCGGGCGCGCAGAAACCAAAGGCCAATTTATTCCCGGCGGGCAAGGAGGAAGCCACTCTTTCCTACCGGGAGCTGCTGTTTCGGGAAATTACCGGCATCCAAGTGCTGGCGGTGGTTCTGGTTCTGATCGCGCTTCGCTGGAACGCGCCTCTGGAACAGCTCGCTGATCCTCTGCACACGCCCAATCCGGCCAAGGCGCCATGGTATTTCGCGGGACTACAGGAGCTGCTGCATTATTTTCCGCCCTTCGTGGCCGGCATCATTCTGCCAGGCATCATCGTCATCGCCCTAATCGTCATTCCGTTCTTTGATGTGAATATCAAAAGTGAAGACCTCTGGAGCCGCAACAAGTCAGGACGGCTGCTGACTTTGGGGGTCATTGTGGCCGTGCTCACCATTGTCCTGATTCGCTTCCACGCCTGGGACCCACTGCTGCCGGTTTGGGTCGTGGCGATCTTGATGGTTCTTGCCGCGCAAACCTCCGTGCAGCAAGGCAAAGGGTTTAGAAGCTGGCTGGCCTCGAAGTCGCTCCCCTTCTGGATCATGAGCTGGTTCCTGATGGAAGCTGTCACCTTGACGGCGGTCGGCACTTTCTTCCGCGGTCCGGGATGGAGCTGGGTGTGGCCTTGGTGGCCTTGGGGGGGCAATTGACCTTCACGAAGCAACTGCAATGGCTGCGGCGCGTTTTCTTCGGAGATCCGGCGCGCCGTTTTGCCTGGGCCAGCCTGGTGTTGCTGATTGTGCTGGTATCGGCGCGGACCAGCGATTATTTCAGCCCGTGGCGCTACTATCAGCGAGAATACCGGAAATTGATCCAGGGCCGTCCCAATACCGCGGCTTTGAAGAGCCGCACGGAGAGCGGTATCCGGCAGATCTGGATTCCTGAGCGCGGGGTCGTCGACCGTTGCGAGACTTGTCACGCAGCGCTGACGGAGGTCAGCCTGGCGGAGGTCACCCGGCAGCCGTTCCGTCCGCATCCTCCCATGCCGCACTCGCTCACAGAATTCGGCTGTGTGATTTGCCATCATGGCCAGGGAGCGGCCACTACGGTGGAAGAGGCGCATTACAGCACCAATGCCTGGGAGCAGCCGATCTTGCCGGCCCGGTATCTGGAGTCCTCCTGCGGGCAATGCCACATGGACGTGCTCGAAGGTATGCCCCAGCTCAATCTGGGACGCCGGCTTCTCTCCCGCTACGGCTGCGTGCACTGCCACAGCGTCACCCAGCCCGACGGCAGTCTGATGACTCCGGCGGATGAGCCGCCCTCGCTGCTGCACATCGCGGAGAAGATCACGCGCGAGTGGATCTTTGCCTGGGTCAAGGACCCGCAAGCCTATTCGGCCACTGCCACCATGCCAAATTTCCGCTTTAACGACCGCCAGGCCGCGGACATTGCTTCCTTCCTGATGGCGCAGAGCACCGCTTCGGAGAATTCCCGCGCCGATCTCGGCGGCAACAAGCCTTCGGGCCAGCCCGCCGCTGATGCTCAAGCCAGCGCCAGCCTGTATGGCACTCTGTTTTGCGCGTCGTGCCACGCCATCCAGAACCAGGCCGGAAATCTGGTCGGCGGGGATCTGGCGCCCGAACTGAGCAAAGCAGGCACCAAGGTCAACCCGGAGTGGCTCGTCCGCTGGCTCAAGAATCCGCAGGGATACGATCCCAAGACCAGGATGCCGCGTTACCGCTTTGACGATAAGCAGATTGCCCTGCTTTCCAGCTTCCTGCTCAGCAAGAAAGACAGCGACTTCCTGGCCAACGTGCACCTACCGCCGGAGGATCAGGAGAGCGTCGCACGCGGCAAACGACTGGTGACCGATTACGGTTGCGCCGCTTGCCACCAGATCAACGGAGTCAATCCGCCGCAGAATTTTGCCCCTGACCTCTCCCGCATCGGCAGCAAGCCGCTTTTCCAGGTCGGCTTTCTCCGCGGCATGCCGGAGACACTGCCTGACTACATTTCCGGAAAGATTCACGATCCCCGGGCCTTTGGTCCGGCACTGAAGATGCCGAAATTTACTCTTGCCGAACCGCAGATCGAAGCGCTGACCACCGCTCTCCTGGCGCAGACCGACCACGCCGTCACCATGCCTCCGGAGCTGGTGCGTTTCACGCCCCAAACCAAGTACCATCCCGGAGGCGAAGCGGGCCGGCTGATGGAAGAGTTGCGCTGCCAGAGTTGCCATTCCATCAACGGCAACGGCGGGGACATGGCGCCCGACCTGACCTGGGAAGGGAGCGCGGTGCAGCGCGAGTGGATGTACTCCTTCATGAAGAACCCCAACACGCTGCGGCCATCGCTGATCCGCAGAATGCCCAAATTCAATCTGAGCGATCCCGAGATCAAGACCATTTCCGACTACATCCTGTCCTCGTATCAGGCCCCGGGATTCGATTCAAGAGCTCTGGACGTTCACGCACTGGACGCCGCTGCGGCCGAGCGTGGCAAGGAGCTCTTCTATACCAAATACGCGTGCCAGTCCTGCCACATCGTGGATTACAAGAAGGATAAAGGTTACGTCGGGCCGGCGCTGGCGGGAGTCGGCGAACGTCTGACTCCGGTTTGGATTTACAAGTGGCTCAAGGACCCCAATCGGCTAGTTCCCGGAACCCAAATGCCCAACTCGAACCTGACGGACGAGGAAGCCCGGGACTTGACTGCGTTTCTGATGCGCCAGAAAGGGCGGCCGGCCGCAGGGGAGAAATGAGATACTGCCCTGCTCCGCCCATAGTGCTGGGTTATCATGGACACTTTGTGAACGTGATCCACGATCGAAACGGCATTACGGGGATAAGGGAGTGAACTATGGGGAGTAAACTCTTCGCTCACGCGGCCGCGGTTGGGCTCGGCTTGGCCCTTGTCTTGCCGTGTGCCGCGCAAGTAGTGGCTGTTAACAAGGTCAAGGATCCGCAGGGCCAGCTCCTGCAGCAAAGGTACAACGCACAATTGCGCCAGCTCGGCGCGGACGCGGCGGCTCTTCGTTTCCCCTACCCTTTTTATTTCAGCGACACCCTCGATATCGACGAGACTAGACAGAAGCAGCTGCCGCAAGGCTCGGTTCACTTCGATCGCTTCAACGGCCAGCTTCTGCTGCAGATTACCGGCAACTATTATGTTTCCTATTCGGCAAGGATGCTGACTCCCAACCGGCGCGCCCGCAAAACTTTCGAGGACGTAGTGTTGCCCCTGCTGAAGATCGCCGTAGCGCGCATTGATCGCACGGTCCCCTTTGACGGCTTTGGTTTCGAGATTGCCCATCACGTCCGCAACACCGTGCTGAAAGTTGACACTGAAGGTGCGGAGAACCTCGTCCTGGTGGTGCCCCGCGGCGTGGCCGAGCGCCTGGTCTATGCCAAAGACGCGGAGACTGAGCAAGGTGCTCTGCTGGAGAGCGAAGTCTATCTCAACGGCGAGCCTCTTACCCTCTGGCTCACCGGCGACGAGGCACCCGCGGACGTGAAAGACCACTACCTTGCCCGGCGCGACCACAAGGTGGCCGATGCAGCGGAAGCGCCGGCGCCGGAACCGGGAACCCTGGTGAGCCCGCATCTCATTCCTGAGTCGGAGTTGCTGACAAGAGTCAGGGATTATGCGAGGACCCCGCATGATGTTTCCCCGGCAAAGCTGGAAAAGTTGGAGACGCAGTACGGAGGCACGGCGCGGAAGCTGGTGACGGACCTCAACGCCCAGGCACATTTCGTGGAATACGCTCCGCCCGCTTTCATCGCCTTCCGCGATGGCGCATATCTTCAGCTCAACCTTGCCACCGGCCTGGAACAGCCGGGCGGCTCATCGCAGTACCGCATCGCCGCTCTGGCCTTCGACACTCACATCTCGCATCTTTTGCGCCCGGTTTCCAAGTATTTCCACGACAATCCGCAATTTGATGGTATCGACTTCAGCACCACCGTGCATCAGTCAACCCAGCCGAGCAGCGAGTCAGTGGAATTCGTGGTTCCGCTGGCTGCGCTTGTCTGCTATGAAAAGTACGACTGCACAGGTCAAGAGCTGATCAACCGCAGCATTATCCTGATAAATGGCGAGCGCGTCGCCCTGGACCTGCAAAAGGTGGAGAGCGACTCCAACGCCGGAGTCCGCTAGCAGTTGGTCAAGACTTCAGTTGCGGCGGCGGAGCGGCAAAGCTCTAGGCCCCTTAGGCCACTACAGCCACCCGCTCCGCTGTTGCCAGGTCGTCGCTGGCGGCGGCGCCCGTCGGATGGATGCTGTAGGTGGTCGTAATCCCAGCTCCGCTTTGGCGAATCATCTCTCCCACCGAGCAGTACTTCACTTCGGACAGGCGAATGGCGTCCTCTACCGACTGCGGATCAATGTCATCGCCGGTGATGGAGTGATGAATACGCACGTTGGTGAACACCTGCGGAGGCGCCTGTCTCTGTTCGGCGTCAACTGAAACTTCGTAAGCGGTGACGTTCTTGTGCTTCTTGTTGCGCAGGATCGTTACGACATCGAAAGCAGTACATCCCGCGAGCGCCCCAGCCATGAGCTCGATCGGCTTGGGGCCGGTACGTCCGATCAGATCGTCGATGATCAACTTATGGCCGCTGCCGGTCTCCACCACGAATTGCAAAGCACTCGGAAACGTCAGCTTTACCTTTGCCTGAATCATAACGTCCTCCTCACTCAAAGATGCCCCTTGATGACCGCTGGAGCCGTGACCTGGGTCACGCCCCTTGTGACCCACGTCACAGTCAATCCGTGATGGGCCGAGCGACGATGAATGGTACAGACGGGGGCATCACATGAACCGGCCCAAGGTAACTATCGACGGCAATGAGGCTGCGGCCTACATTGCCCACAAGACCAACGAAGTCATAGCCATCTATCCGATTACCCCCTCGTCGTCTATGGGTGAGTCGGCGGACCAGTGGTCGGCGGAAGGAAGAACCAATATCTGGGGCACGGTTCCGCAGGTGGTCGAAATGCAAAGCGAAGCCGGCGCCGCTGGAGCATTGCACGGCGCCCTGCAAGGCGGATGTCTGGCCACAACCTTCACCTCGTCACAGGGCCTGCTGCTCATGATCCCGAATATGTACAAGATTGCCGGCGAACTTTCGCCGGCCGTCATTCATGTTGCGGCCCGGTCGCTGGCGGCCCAGGCACTCTCCATCTTTGGCGACCACCAGGACGTCATGGCCGTGCGCCAGACCGGCTGGGCAATGCTGGCTTCCAACTCCGTACAGGAGGTAATGGACTTCGCGCTGATCGCGCAGGCCGCCACGCTGGAGTCGCGGGTGCCCTTCGTGCATTTCTTTGACGGATTCCGCACGTCGCACGAAGTCGCCAAGATCGAGCCACTCTCGGAACCCGAGATTCGGAGCATGATCGGCGATGAAATGGTGCGGCAGCATCGCGAGCGCGCGCTTTCGCCGGATCACCCGTTTATTCGCGGCACCGCCCAAAATCCCGACGTTTATTTTCAGGCGCGGGAGGCCGCCAACCCCTACTATCTGGCTCTTCCCCTGATTGTACAGAACGCCATGGACCGTTTTGCCGCGCTTGCCGGCCGTCAGTACCATCTCTTTGACTACTTTGGCGCGCCTGACGCGAGGCATGTCATCGTAATGATGGGCTCCGGCGCTGAGGTGACTCAGGAGGCCGTGGATCATCTCAACCGCAAGGGCGCAAAGCTGGGCCTGATCAAGGTGCGGCTTTACCGGCCGTTTTCGGCGGATCATTTCCTGCAGGCGCTGCCCTCCAGTGTGGAAGCGATTGCGGTTCTGGATCGCACCAAGGAGCCTGGAAGCCTGGGCGAACCGCTCTACATGGATGTGGTTACGGCCGTGAATGAAGGTCTGGCCAAGAGCGACGGCCGCGCGCAGGTAGTGCCCAAGATCATCGGCGGACGCTACGGGTTGTCGTCGAAAGAGTTCACGCCGGCCATGGTGAAAGGCGTGTTTGATGAACTGAAGAATGACAAGAGCAAGAATCACTTCACCGTGGGAATCTGCGACGATGTAACCCACACCAGCATTGATTACGATCCCAGGTTCTCGACCGAGAAGCCGGCCACAACCCGGGCTCTGTTTTACGGCCTGGGCGCAGACGGGACGGTGGGCGCGAACAAGAACTCCATCAAAATCATCGGCGAGGAAACCGGCCTCTACGCCCAAGGTTACTTCGTTTATGACTCCAAAAAATCCGGCTCCGGAACCATCTCCCACCTGCGCTTTGGCTCCGAGCCCATTCACTCCAGCTACCTGATCACGCGGGCAAATTTCGTGGCCTGCCACCAATTCGCGTTCCTTGAACGAATCAACGTCCTCAAAGCCGCCGAGCCCGAAGCGACGTTCCTATTGAACAGCCCCTTTGGGCCGGAGGAAGTCTGGGACCACCTGCCCGGCCTCATCCAGCAGGAGATCGCCGACAAGCAGCTCAAGTTCTATGTGATCGATGGTTACAAGGTCGCGCGCGAGACCGGCATGGGCGCTCGGATCAACACCGTCATGCAGACCTGCTTCTTTGCCATCAGCAATGTGCTTCCGCGCGAGCAGGCGATCGCGGCCATTAAAAACGCCATAAAGAAGACCTATGGGAAGCGCGGAGAAGAGGTCGTCAATAAGAACTTTGCCGCAGTGGACAGGACGCTTGAGAGCCTTTTCGCAGTCAAGATCCCGCAGGTTGTGACCGGTAATGCCACGTTGCGTCCGCCCGTACCGGCGGAGGCTCCTCGGTTCGTGCGCGAGGTCCTTGGCCCGATGATCCAGGGAGAAGGAGACAGCCTGCCGGTGAGCATGCTTCCCCCGGACGGCACCTATCCTAGCGGCACCTCGCAATGGGAAAAACGCAATATCGCGCTGGAAATCCCCGCATGGGACACAGACCTCTGCATTCAGTGCGGCAAATGCGTCCTTGTGTGCCCGCACGCTGCAATTCGAGCCAAGATGTACGAGCCCGACAAGCTCCGAGGAGCCCCCGAACTATTCCTCTCCGCGCCGGCCCGTTGGAAAGGCCTGGGACACATGCGGTACACCTTGCAGGTGGCCCCGGAAGATTGCACAGGATGTACTCTTTGTGTTGAGGTCTGCCCGGCCAAGAGCAAGACCGACACTGCTCACAAAGCCATTAATATGGTTGCAGAGCCGCCCATTCGGGCGCGCGAGGCCGCCAACTGGGAGTTCTTCCTCGGGTTGCCTGAATTCGCCCGCGAGAAACTATCATTGAGCCAAGTAAAAGATGTGCAGCTGCTACAGCCGCTCTTCGAGTTCTCCGGCGCCTGCTCCGGCTGCGGCGAGACTCCTTACATCAAGTTGATGTCGCAATTGTTCGGCGACCGGACCATCGTTGCCAATGCCACCGGCTGCTCATCGATATTCGGCGGCAACCTGCCCACGACGCCCTACACGGTCAACAAAGACGGGCGCGGCATCGCCTGGTCCAATTCCCTCTTTGAGGACAATGCTGAGTTCGGCCTGGGCATCCGCCTCGCTCAAGACAAGCAGGCTGAACACGCGCGCGCACTACTCCGACGGATGGCGCCGCAGGTAGGTGAGGAACTGGCGCACGCGATTCTTGAGGCAGAGCAGAACAATGAGGCCGGCATCCGCGCGCAGCGCATACGCGTTGCGCTGCTGAAGGCCAGGCTCGGCGCCGCGGCGGACGCCGAGAGCCGGGAACTGTTTATCCTGGCGGACAGCCTGGTGAAGCGGGCCGTCTGGATCGTCGGCGGCGACGGCTGGGCTTACGACATTGGCTACGGCGGTCTGGATCACGTGCTCGCATCGGGCGAGAACGTAAACATTCTCGTGCTCGATACCGAAGTTTATTCCAACACCGGCGGGCAACGGTCGAAGTCCACGCCGCGTGCCGCGGTGGCGAAATTCGCGGCCGCCGGCAAAGCCACAGCCAAGAAAGATCTTGCGTTGATGGCCATGACTTATGGCAACGTTTACGTCGCGCGGGTAGCCATGGGAGCCGGCGACATGCAAACGCTGAAAGCTTTTCTTGAGGCAGAGGCTTACGATGGTCCCTCGCTCGTTATCGCTTATGGACCTTGCATCGCCCACGGGTTCGACATGGCCCACGGCCTTGATCAGCAGAAGCTCGCGGTCCAGTCCGGGCACTGGCCGCTCTTCCGCTTTAACCCCTGTCTGATCGCGGAAGGCAAGAGCCCCATGCAGCTTGATTCGCAGCCGCCTTCGATTTCTTTGGAGCAGTACGTTTACAATGAGGCGCGCTACACCATGCTGAAACAGAGTCATCCTGAGACGGCCAAGCGATTACTCGAAGAAGCCCAGCAGGACGTCCGCGACCGCTGGAAGCTTTACGAGATGTGGGCGCACATGGCCGTGAACCATCGCGCTAAAACAGAAGAGCCGGCAGCGCAAGACGCAACCAAGACCAGTGCAAGCTGATTCTTAAGCCCGGAGGGAAGGAGCAACGGCATGATGCGCGTTCTGATCAACAACTGGTGGCTACTGGCCTTGCGCGGAGTCTTTGCACTTTTGTTTGCCGCGTTTGCTTTCTCTGTGCAAACCGTGACCGGTACATGGCTTCTCAGCGCTATCGCCCTGTCAGGCCTGGTCGTTCTTTTTGGCCTGCTGGCGCTTTCAGCCGGTATCTGCACCATTGCAGCAGCTATCCGCGGCGCCGGCCACGAGAAATCTCTCTTACTATTGTGGGATGGAATTGCCATTTGCATTGCCGGAGCCGTTATCCTGCTCGCGCCGCGGCTGGACCTGGTCTGGCTGGTTCGCGGCATCGCGGCGTGGGCGATCGTCGTGGGAATCGTGGAGCTTCTGCTGGCCCGCACAGTGCGACGGCACATTCCAGATGAGTGGTCTCTGACACTTGCCGGCGCCGGATCATTTTTATTGGGCGCCTACTTCCTGGTCGCCCGAACAACGGGATCAATCTCGATGCTTCAATGGCTTGGCGTATATGCGGGATTCAGTTCCGTCACGATCCTGGCGCTGGCTTTCCGATTGCACGCTTTGCGCGCCTCAGTTCATGTGCTAGCCAAGCACACAGCGCCTCCAACTCCCGAGTGAAGCAACTCCAGGCGAGATTTTGGCTCGCACTGCAAAATCTGCGAGCACTCTGAGTCCTGGCCCACGACCCCACATTTATGGATCATTTGTCTGGGCGATGCCGGCCGCTGCCGGCGGCGCGCTTGGCCGTGAGCGGCTTGGGCCGGTCGGCATCCTGCGACAATTCATCCGATAACCAATCCTCGGCGGATAACCGGTTCTCCTCCCCGAGTTCCTCGCGAAGGCGTTGGCGCATTGTGCTCAGCACCTCAACCAATGATTTCGGGGCACGATCTCCTAAGCCGAATGACTGTGGGTTGTTCAGAACTTGCCCCAGCATCTTGTAGACGAGCAGTACACGATTTGTTGCAGCGTCCACCATTTCTTGTTCCGCTATCGAGACGTGAGCACAGGGCAATGCGCGCCCGCCATGATCCGATAAGCTACACTCGACCTCAATTGCACACCTGGAAGAAATGCGTTATGGATCCCCATGGCAATCATGTCGGCTTTCTTGGCTCGCGCCGTGCGCAGCACGGTCTCAACAGTCTCACCAAAGCCAACCAGGAACTCCGGCTTGAAGCCGGCCAGTTCTGCTTCGAATATATGCATCATGTTCCGGCGAATCGGTTCCGCCAGCTCCTCGGCGTCCGGGTTCCTAACAAGTTCCTCCGGCATCACATGCAGGACGGCGATCTCCGCTCTGTACTCTTCAGCGATACGACGCAGGTAAGGGAGGATTCTCTTGCTGTCCTCTGACAAGTCGGTCGGAAACACCATCCGGCTGAATTGGATTTCGCTTCTAGGAGCAAGACCGGGACCGACGGTTAGAACGGGGCAAGTAGCAACCCGGCAGATCTCTTCGACCACGGAGCCGAGCAACAGCTTGCGCATGCCAGTTCTCCCATGAGTTCCGGCCACGACCAAGTCAATCTTGTTTTCCCGAATAATGTTGCAGAGCTCGTCTTCGACGGGGCCTGATCCCACGACCGTCTTTGGGCTCAGGCTCCCCATCCCCGGAGAATGAGCCAATGCCGTTAGCTGGGCTGCGGCTTGCTCCTTCATGCCCTCATACAGAGTCGGGGCTACTTCCGGAGCGCTGGCAACCAAGGGACTGGGCGCCACAATATGACACAGATAAACCGACGACCCCAGTTTTGCGGCGATGCCGGCTACGTACGGCAGACCGTGCATCGAGTCCTCGGAGAAATCAGTCGTGAAGAGTATGTTCTTGAGTTTCGCTGTCGGCGAGGTTGTCACGGCTAGAGCTGACATAGACACCTCCTTGTACACATATTAGAGATCCCCAGGTCGGGAGCAACGTGATGCCAATCACACCAGGGGTACCAGGCATCAGAAGCTCTGATACTGCTCACCGCCACCTCAGGTTGCTCTGAAGTACAATCAGACTCATCGAGAGTTGATAAGGCCACAGGGAGGAGTCCTCAGCGTCGAGGCTTAAGTTAACCGATGACGGCGAAGCGGACGCAGAATCAGAAGACCAAGCGACGCAAGAAGGCCCCCGAGCGGCATGCGACCGCGCATCAAAAGCCGGAGATGGCCGTCGCTGAGATGCAGCGCAGGCTGGCTTCTATTATCGAATCCTCTGATGACGCCATCATCAGCAAGACCTTGGACGGTGTCATCACCAGCTGGAACAAAGCGGCCGAGCGCATCTTCGGCTATTCCGCGGAGGAGATGATCGGCCGGCCCATTTCCTTGCTTTCCATGCCGGGCGAAGAAGCCGAGATGGCAGCGATCCTCAGACGCGTCCATTCAGGAGAAAGGGTTGAGCGTCATCAGACATTACGCCGGCACAAAGACGGCAGGGCGGTCCCGGTTTCGCTTACGGTTTCCCCAATACGCGATGAAGCGGGCAGAATCATTGGCGTATCCAAAATCTCTCGAGACTTTTCCGAAACGAGGAGTCTGATGGAGCAAGAGCGAAGAGCTGTTGCTCCGACCCAGGCAGAAAAACGGTTCCACAAGCTGCTGGAGGCGGCCCCTGACGCGATTCTTGAAGTGGACCCGACCGGAAGGATCCTGGTCGTCAATGAAGCTGCGGAGAGGATATTCGGTTACAGCCGCGATGAATTGCTGGAATTGAATGTGGAGGGGCTCGTTCCTGCCGCGGTGCGCGGCAATCATATTCAGCATCGGGCCTCCTACGCGTCACACCCACAAATCCGCCCTATGGGATCCGGCCTGGAACTGAATGCGCAAAGAAAAGACGGCTCGCTCTTTCCAGTCGAGATCAGCCTGAGCCCTAATCGGGATGACGAGGGCTTGCGGGTTATTGCCGTGGTCCGTGACATTACGCAACGCAAGGAAGCAGAGAACCGGCTCAATGCCATCCGGGAGCAATATACCTCGGAGCTGGCGTCGAAGAACGAGCAGCTGGAAGCTCGCAACGTTGAAGTCGAAAAAGCAAACCGTCTGAAGAGCGAATTTCTGGCCAGCATGAGCCACGAGCTGCGCACGCCACTGCATACCATCATCGGATTCTCGGAACTGCTCTCGGAAGAGATTCAGGGAAGCCTTAATCCGGACCAAAAGCGGTTCGTCGGACACGTTCTTCAGGACGCGCGACATCTACTGGAGTTGATTAATGAGGTCCTGGATATCAGCAAAATCGAATCGGGACGTCTGGAATTGCAGCGCGAGGCATTCGATTTCGGAGAGTGCGTCGAAGAAGTACTGGCGGGTATCCGGCAGCGCGCTGCAGCCAAGAATATTCATCTCGAAAACAAGAACGCGTTCCACGACCAGCTTATTGCCGATCGCCTGCGGGTCAAGGAGATTCTTTATAATCTGCTCAACAACGCGGTAAAGTTCACCGCCGACGGAGGGTCTGTGTGGTTAGAGTCGCTCGTCCGGGACGGCTTCTTGCAGGTCACCATCGGTGACACCGGCATCGGCATACCTCAAGAAGAGCAGATGGCGGTTTTTGAAAAGTTCTATCAGGCAGCCGGAACCCCCGGCGCCGTCCGTGAAGGCACCGGCTTGGGGCTTCCTATTACCAAGCAGCTGGTGGAATTACATGGCGGCACCATATGGGTGGAGAGCGAGATTGGGAAAGGCAGCCGATTCAGTCTGACATTGCCCCTGGCGAAGGCGCAGGATGCTTGAATTCCACTCGGGTTCCGAAGAACTGTGAACAAGAAACGCATTCTGATCGCGGAGGACAAAGTAACCAGCCGGGAGCTGCTGCGCACGGTCCTGGAAAATCAGGGCTATGCAGTCACAGAAGCCGCGGACGGCGAAGAAGCGTTACAGAAAGCCCGCGCAGACGTTCCCGACCTGATCTTGCTCGACCTGCAGATGCCGGTCCGTAACGGTTACGCCGTCCTCAGCGAGCTGCGGCAGGAACAACGATTTGCGACAGTCCCCATTGTGGCTGTCACTGCCAGCGCGATGCAGGGAGATCGTGAAAAAGCTCTTGTCGCGGGTTTTAACGGATACCTTACCAAGCCCCTCGCGCTGAGCCACCTAAGAAGCGAAATTCATCGGTTGCTTGCAGGCACTTAGCTGACCCCATTCCGGCGGCTAGGGCGGTTCCTGAGTTGCTGTGTCCCGATCCGGTGGAAGAGCGGCTCTTTAGAGCCGCGTAACGGGTTGTTTTTAGCCCGGGGCTTTAGCCCCGGTGCAGGAGGGGCTTCACCGGGCTACACCAACTGTGGAACCGCTCTAAGCGTCGGCTTCGTCACACCAGCCCATACTTCTTCATTTTGTAACGCAGAGCATCGCGTCCAATCTTAAGCTGCCGCGCGGCTTTGGACTGATTACCTCCCGCCTGAGCCAGCGCTTCGGTCACAAGATGCTTCTCGTGCTCCTCGAGCGATTGATTTGCCGGGTCTTCGGCGACGGCAGCGCTCTGTATGGATGCAGAAGACGATGGCCGGGCTGCCATACTCAAAACTGGATTGGGCCCTTGCTGCAAGATCTGGGGCATATCTCCCACGTCAATCATTTCGGTCATCGTCATCATGCAGGCATGTCCGATCACGTTTTCCAGTTCACGCACATTTCCCGGCCAGTGGTGGCGGGCCAGAACAATTTGAGCGCGTCGTTGCGTCAGGCCGCGGATCTGCTTGCTGTATTGGCGCGCGAACTTGTCAACAAAATGACGTGTCAACAGCGGGAGGTCTTGCATACGCTCCGCCAGCCGCGGAGTGTGAATTTCGACCATGGACAGGCGGTAGTAGAGATCTTCGCGGAACTTGCGATCTACAATTGCCTGGCCCAGGTCCTTGTTGGTGGCAGCAATAACCCGGACGTCGACCTGCTGGGAGGTCAATGAGCCGACGCGTTGCACTTCCTGGTTCTGCAACACCCGCAACAATTTCGCCTGGGCGGCGAGGGGCATGTCTCCGATCTCGTCCAGAAACAGCGTGCCCCCGGTTGCGTGTTCAAACAGCCCTGTCTTGTCTCGGTCAGCCCCGGTAAATGCTCCCCGCACGTGGCCGAAGAGCTCGCTTTCAAAGAGCGTTTCTACGACAGCGGAACAGTTCAGCACCACAAATCTTCCTTTGGCCGGGCTGAGCCGGTGCAAGGCCTGCGCGACCAGCTCCTTCCCTGTCCCGGTTTCTCCGGTGATCAGGGCCGCGCGATAGTGCGGAGCGACACGCCGGATCCGAGAAAACATCTCCAACATCTGCGGGCTGCGGCCCACGATCCCTTCGAACTGCGCCGTCTGCGTCAGATCCTCTTCGGCCTGCATGATCCTTTGCCGCTGCAGTGCGCTTTCAATAAGGCGGCCTATGCGGTCCCGCAGGACTGCCAGCGAGATCGGCTTGTTCAGATAGTCAGCCGCACCCTTGCGAATTGCTTCCACGGCCGTCTCCGTGGTGTAGTGGGCGGTCATGAGTATGACGTCAATGGCAGGATCAAACTCGACGATACGCTCCAGGACCTCGAGTCCGCTCAGGTTGGGCATGACCAGGTCGGTGAGCACAATCTGTGGCCGGTGAGTGTAGACCAGATCAAGCCCCTGTTCGGGGTCGGAGGCAGTGAATATCCTGGCACCGGCGCCAGACAGGGCGCTTGACAGGAATTCAAGGCTGCCAGGGTTGTCATCAATGATGAGCAGCGAAACGAGCTTCGGGGCAGCAGTCATCTTTTCTCCTGCTCGGGCCAGCCGGACGGCCAAACCAAGTCGGCCGCCATCCGCGCATCTCCATCAACTCCCGGCTTCTGGATTTGCCATCCCAGCTTACTGATTGTAAAGCGGGTGGCGATCCGATGCGTCTTATGGCGCAATCGCTGCGCCTTCTCGCGCAGAAACCCAAATGACCTCCTTGTAAGCCCCGGTTTTTCAAGGCGCTTTTTTGGCAGCGGACTTGCAACCATGATCAATGCAGTGAAGAGATCAGAATCCCGGAGGAGTCACCATGCAGTCGTTGAATGCCCACGCGTCTTATACGGATCAGCTAGCAGGCCGAGCTCAAGCCAATGCGCCTTTTTCCAACCTGAGAGGCGAGGCCATGGCGCAGTTCAATGCCATTGCAATGGAGATGAGTTATCCCCATGGCGGGCGCCTGTTTCTAGAGGGCGAAGCGCCTCAATGCATCCTTGTCCTGTGCAGCGGGCGGGTCAAGCTCTCGGTTGCGTCCAGGGAAGGCAAAATCATGATCCTGAGGGTTGCAGGCGCCGGCGACATTCTAGGCCTAGGGGCGGCGCTCGCGGCAAAGGCGCATGAGGTTTCCGCCGAGGTGCTTGAACCGTGCCGAGCCAAAGTGATTCGGACAAAGGATTTTCTGGCGTTTCTCGAGAAGTATCCAGAGGCTGCAATGGAAGCGACACGCTGTATGTTGAACGAATACCAAGCAACTTTTAGCAACATGTGTCGGCTGGCATTGCCCACAACCGTCGCAGGGCGGTTGGCGAATCTGTTGCTGGAATGGCTGAACGGCCGTTCTCAAAGAGGAGCGAGGGAGTGCCGCCTTACCGTGGCCTTAACTCACGAAGAGATCGCCGGCATGACCAACACATCGCGGGAAACCGTGAGCCGCGTGTTCCATCAATTTCAACGCGACAAGCTCATCGCCATCAAGGGCGCATCGTTAACCGTTCTCCAGCCGCAGGCACTGGAACAGCTTGCGTGCTGAGAAGGCCCTCTTATGTGCTCCGCACTTTCTGCGCCAACTTCGGATGCCGGTCGCGCTCCCCACAAAACCTCGATTCTTTGTGTGGATGACTCGCACAAGATGTTGCTTATCTGCAGAACGATCCTGGAGGCCAGTGGCTACCAGGTCTTTACTGCGTCCAATGGCAAGGCAGGATTGGAAATGCTGGAGGAGCACTCGATTGATGCCGTCGTAGTTGACAACAGGATGCCAGGCATGACCGGAACCGAGCTGGCGCAGAAGATCAAACAGGCTTACAAGAACGTGCCCATCTTGATGTTCAGCGACTCCGGCGCAGAGCCAACTTCATTGGACTTAATAGATCTCTTCCTGAACAAGAAGAGTGGCCCTCGTGCCTTGCGAGACGCTGTGGCCTCCCTGCTTGCAAACCGCCGGGCCTTGTGAATCACACGACAGCCGGTTGGCGGCTGCTCATGATGGTCTTACCGCCGAGAATCTGGCGCGTTTCGATCTTGCGCTCAACAGTCGCGATCATGCGATATGTCACCGATCTGCATACTGGCCGAGTAAGCCCCGTACTTTTCCACTTCGGATTGGAAGCGAAACAATTTGACGCTGCCGAATTCTTGCGCAAGGCTCGCCAACCCTCACGCAACCCTCTGCGCAATCACGTTTTCACGCGGGCAAAAGGCCATTGATGCGTCCGGGCAGAGCGCACCAAGTAAATCAGCAGTCCTAGTCCGGCGAACAATACGCCGCGGGCTACGAGCGCTCTTTTGTCGTACAAGACCAGGGCAAAGCCGGCAACGGTAACCACCACGGGCAGTGGATAGAGCCACATGCGAAACGGCCTTGGCTGGCTGGGATTGGTGATGCGCCAGATTGCCGCGCCAATGGCTTGCACCAGAAAGAGCAACATGATGCGAATTACCACGAGCCCGCTGACCAGGTCTTTAAGTTGGAAGACACAAAACAACGAAGCCAGCCCGCCGAGCAGAAGCACGCTATAGGTCGGGAACTTTTCTTCTGGATGGACTTTCTGAAAGATTGAAAAGAAGTTGCCGTCTCGGGCCGCGGCAAAGGGGATCCGAGAGTATCCCGCAAGCAGCGAAAACACCGAGGCAAATGCAGTCCAGATCACCAGCAGCGAAACAAGAGACCCGCCCCAGTGCCCGTAAACAACCTGGGCGGCCCTGGCGGCGGCAAAGTTATGTCCCGTCGCGCCGGCCATGGCGATGATTTCGCTCGTCGGCAAAACTCCCATGATACTGATGTTCATCACGACGTAGAGAACGGCGACGATTACGATCGACAAAAGCATCGAGCGAGGAATGGTCCTTTGCGGCTCGACCACTTCTTCTCCAAGGAAGCAGACGTTGTAGTAGCCCCAGTAGTCATACAGTGAGATGAGCAGAGCGGAGGAAAAACCTGCCAAAAAGCCGGCAGCCGGAGTATTCGACCAGCCCCGGGGAAATGCCAAGCTGGAGTGAAAATGCGTCAGCCCTGTAACAATGACGAATCCCAGCGTACCCACTACGCCTACCCAGAGAAACTTCGAGATGCGACCCACGCCGGTAATCCTTCTGTACACAAGAAAAGTGGCCAGCAGCGCGGCTCCCATAGCGAGCAAGGTTCCGCCGGAGATCTCCAGCGGCAGCTCCACCGTCCCGAGAAACGGGAACCGTAGAGTGGCCCTCCAGAAAACGTGGTTGAGCCTTGGAAAAAGGAAAGAGGAGTAATTCGCCAATCCGATGCATCCCGTGGCCATTGACACAGGCGCGCTGAATACCAACTGAAAGACGAACAGGAAAGAAAGCGCGCGGCCGAGCTTTCGCCGTCCGTAGACCTCTTCCAGATATTCATAGGAGCCGCCGGCCTTGGGCATGGCGGCTCCGAGTTCGGCCCAGATCAGCCCGTCAAACATGGCCAGAACAGCCCCGGCCATCCAGCCAAAGATGGCTTGCGCTCCGCCCATGGCAGCAACAATGAGCGGCAAGGTGATGAACGGGCCAACGCCGATCATGTCCACCATGTTCAATGCTGTTGCTGGAAACAGGGTGAGTCCTCGAACCAGTTGCGGGCTCCCATTGGTCGGGGCTCTCACCGAAGTTGGAGTATCAGAGGGGTTAGCGAGAGACATTGTGTGCGTTGCTTTCCCGTGTTTCTCTCAACTCTAAATCAAATAGCAAGACCTGCGTCAGTAGGTCACCGCGCCGGACTGGGCGGGCGCAGTGGGCGCGTTAAGTATTTGCTTTGTCCAGCAACAGCCGATCCAAGCAGTTGACGCTCGCCGCCTAACTTTTCATCAGCAGCCCAACGATCGAAGCCGACATCAGATTCGCCATGGTGCCGGCAATCATGGCGCGAAAGCCGAGTTTCGCGAGTTGGTCGCGCTTGTTCGGAGCTAGCGCTCCTATTCCGCCGATCTGAATTCCGATGGAGCTGAAGTTGGCGAATCCGCACAGGGCAAAGGTTGCGATGGTGAAAGAACGTGGATCGAGCGCGGCTTTCTGTCCACCCAGCAGAGTGTAAGCGTAGAGTTCGTTGATTACCATGCGCGAGCCCAGCAGGTTACCGACAGCTGAACAATCCTTCCCCGGCACTCCGATGAGCCAGGCAACCGGATAAAAGATGAACCCCAGTACCTTCTGAATGCTCTCCGGAAAAAATCCAAAATGATTGTGGATGCCCCCCATAATGCCGTTGAGCAGTGCGATCAGCGCGATGAAAGAGATCAGCATGATACCGACGTTGAACGCCAATTTGCCGCCATCGATGGTGCCACGGGCGATCGCCGCCAGCAGGTTGGAATCTTTATGCATTTCTTCCTTGGAAATCTCCACTTTGCCGGCAGTCTTGGGCTGCTCGGTCTCCGGCACCAGCATCTTGGCCATCAGGATGGTCCCCGGCGCGGTCATGATCACGGCCGCCAGCAGGTGCCGAGCCTCGATGCCATAAAGAATGTAGGCCGCCATGATACCGCCTGAGACGTGCGCCATGCCCGCGGTCATGATGGTCATCAACTCCGACTTTGTACACTCAGGCAGCAGAGGCCGGATGCTGAGCGGCGCCTCGGTCTGTCCCATGAAGATAGAGGCTGCCACGTCCAGCGATTCGGCACCGCTCACCGACATAAAGCGCGTCATGATCCACGCCATTCCTTTGATGACCAGTTGCATGATGCCGAAGTAATAGAGCACGGCGAACAGGGCCGAAACGAAGATGATGGTCGGGAGCACTTGAAAAGCGAAGAAAAAACCAAGGTTTGATTTGCTTACACCAAGCGTACCGAAAACGAATTCTGAGCCGGCAAAGGAGTAGGACAGGAGCTTGGTCACGCGGTCGCCGGCATATTTCATGACCATCTGTCCCTTATTGGAGTAGATGACCATAAAGGCAAACACAAACTGCAGTCCCAGCCCCCAAAGAACGGTCTTCAGACGGATGGCGCGCCGGTTGGTGGAAAATAAATAAGCCAGTGACAACAGGACGATAATGCCCAGCAACCCTGCAAATCGCGACATTGGGATCCTTCTCGTTCAAACCACAATCGATTCAAACGGAGTGGACTGGTGAAGATTTGACCGGAGTTTCCCGTCTATTCTAGCTGCCGTGTCAAGTTGCGGGCCTTAGCAGGGCGTGATCGAACCCCGCGAAGTGGGAGAGCGCCGGCCTGCTGCCGAAATCCTGAGCGGAGCGCGGCGGAGTCGAAGGATCACGATGTTCACAGTGACGCGATATGAAAGCGACCCGTCAGCAACCGATTTCAAAACCGGGCTTCGAATTCGGCCAAGGATTTCTCCAGCGCCCACTCAGCGCGGGCCTTCTCGCTTCTCGACAGCAGCCGATCGCAAGCGGAGGACACTTTGGTTGACTTCGGCGTGTCGCCGGCACACGCGGCGGCTTTTTGAGACTTGGCAACGTTTATCCAAAGACTGTCATCGGGAAGAAAACTGTAAGCGAGGCTGGACCGCGCCATCTTCTTCAGTTCCGCGTAGCTCAGGCCGTAGGTTTCAACCGCCCGCTGGTATTCTTGGGTCATGCTGGAGCGGGACACGCCGGCATCGTCGGTGGCCAGCGCCACTGGAACACCGAAGCGCAGATACACAGGCAGGGGATGCCGGTTGCCGCTGACGCCCAGGATCACGTCGTTACTAGTAAGGCATATTTCGACCAGCACCTTCTTGCTTGCCATTTCCCGCAGCAGCTTCGCCGGCTCTACTTCCTGCATCACGTCCACACCGTGGCCAATGCGCTCGGCATGTCCCTGGTCAATCGATGCGCGAATGTGGAACATCTCTTCCGGCGCGGCCAAGACCGGCGTCAATTCGCCCGCGTGAAGCGTGATGTGCACCTTTGGGTAAATCTGGTGGAGGAAGTCCAGCATCTGCATGTGCAGCTTGAAATCGTGAATGGGGACATACCAATCCTCCGCCATCACCAGATTCAGCCCCACCACGCGCGGGTCGCGGGACGCCATTTCAAAGCCCGCTAGAATCTGGGCGAAGACCTGCTCCTTCGGCAGCCCGCGCGCCACCTGGTAGAGATAACGCGCCTGCACGTTGCAGCCTCCATCGGCTTGAGGTGTACCGCAACGCAGTTCCTGTCGTTCGGTGGCTTCAACCTGATCCAGCCCGCGGCTGGCCTGAGCCAAGACTTGCTGCAGACCGGCAGCGAGAAGCCGCTCGCGCATCTTGCCGAAATCATCATCCCATCCGAGCGTCGCACCCATGCGGGCGGCCTGTCCGCCATCGGGATTAAACATCAGCTCCATGTATTGCAGATGTTCCCTTGCTGCGCCCGACCTGACCTCCGCCAGCATTTCCGGCGTGTGGCCGTTCGTAGCCGCCCCGAACTTTCCGAAGGTGGCGAAGAAATGATCATGGCCGCTCTCCACCACGGGACGGAATCCCCGCATGGAGAAGGCATCCAGCAGTCGGGCATACAGTCCCACGTCCTGGTAAGCGGCGCTGGCGGGCGGCTTGCTTTTCTCGGGGTCACAAGGCGGAGGAAGCAAGGTTGCGGTCCCGCGGTCCACGCACAGCTCGTCTTGTGCGGCCCAGCGGATGAAGCTCTCGGCATAGACCGCGCCGGAGAGATGATTGTGCAGGTCTCCACCTTTCGGCATTTCGCGCAGGAAATCCATCAGCAGCCAGGGCTGGTTGCGAATGGACTGGAAATGCTGGGAAGTCTTCTGCTCCGAACTGGCGGCGCGCTGCGCGAATCCCAGATTCGCGGAGGCGACCAGCAGCGCCAGCCAGCAGAGGACATGTCTGGTCAACATCTTCCCTGCTCGATTTGCCCGCAGGCGATATAGCATTACAAGTTCCATTTCCTGAACATGCGGAGCCTTGTCGCCCCGGTTGATTGTTCGAGAGAAATACTGGATTGCGCCGGCGAAAGCAAGATAAAAATGGAATGAGGCCATGGCTGATCTTTTTCAACAAGCCGAAGAGGCTGCAAAATTTATTTCCTCCAAGAGTTCTTTGCAGCCTGCGATCGCGATTGTCCTGGGGTCGGGGCTGGGCGATTTTGCCGACGAAGCCGCAGACGCGGTCAGAATCAGCTACCCCGAAGTTCCCCATTTTTCCCGCTCCACCGCAGTCGGCCATGCCGGCCAGCTGGTCCTGGGAAACATCGGCGCGTCCCCGGTCGTCATCATGCAAGGCCGCATTCATCTTTACGAAGGCCATCCTGCGCATCAGGTCGCGTTTCCCATTCAGGTATTTGCGCGGCTAGGCGTGCGCGCCGCCATTCTCACCAACGCCGCGGGCGGCATCAATCTGGACTACGGGCAGGGCCGCCTGGTGTTGATCAAGGATCACATCAATCTGCAAGGACAAAATCCTCTGGTGGGCCCCGAGGACGAGCGCTTCGGGCCGCGGTTCATCGATATGACCGAGGCTTACTCGCGCAGCTATCGCCAGATGACGCTTGCAGCAAGCAAACGGTTGGGGATCGACGTCGGCGAAGGCGTTTATGCCGGACTGCTCGGTCCCAGCTACGAGACTCCGGCAGAAATACGTTATCTGCGGACCATCGGCGCCGACCTGGTGGGTATGTCCACCGTGCCCGAGGTGATCGTCTGCCGGCAGATGGGAATCAAAGTTCTGGCCATCTCCTGCGTTACCAACATGGCCGCGGGAATCCTGGACCAGCCATTGAACCACGAGGAAGTTCTGGCCACAGGAAGGCGGGTTTCCGGCCAGCTCACAGCGCTGCTGCGTGAAGTGATTCCCGTGATCGCCCAGGACCTGGCTAGCGGTTGACGGCGCCCAATGCTTCTCCACCGATCACGCGGCCGACCAAAGGTCGTCTCTCGCCTAAAAACGCAGCTTCGATCTTGTAACTCTGCAGGAGGAGCGGACGCGCGCGCTCCAACCGCTCCGCGGAATTGTAATGCACGGTGCACAGGACTTCGCCCGCGGTGACCTTATCGCCCAATTTTTTGTGAACGATGATTCCCACCGAGGGATCGACCGAGTCCTCTTTCTTTTCGCGGCCGCCGCCCAACAGCACTCCCGCCGTGCCGATCTGTTCGCACATGATGGCCGTGACAAAACCCGAGGCCGGACTGGCAATATCCGTCTGGTATTTGGCGCGCGGCAGAAGACTGGGATCATCCATGACCGCAGGATTGCCTCCCTGGAGGCGAATCATCTCCCGAAACTTGTCTCGCGCCTTGCCGCTCGAGATTATTTCGCTTGCCAGCGCACTTCCTTCTTCCAGACTGCCCACGCGCTTGCCCAGCAGGAACATCCACGCCGAAAGCGCCAGGCAGAGCTCGCGTAAATCCTCAGGCCCTTTGCCGTTCAGGATTTCGATGCACTCGGCCACTTCCACGGAGTTCCCGACCGCGCGCCCCAATGGCTGATCCATACCGGTGATTAAGGCCACAACGTGCTTGCCCAGGCGCTGCCCGGTCTCCACCATCAGCTCAGCGAGAAAGACCGCGTCCTTCTCCGACTTCATGAAGGCGCCGCTGCCGGTCTTCACATCGAGCACGAGCGCATCAATCCCTTCCGCCAGTTTCTTGCTCATGATGGAAGCGCAGATCAGGTAAGGACTCTCCACGGTTCCGGTGACGTCGCGCAGGGCGTAAATGCGCTTGTCGGCCGGCGCGATCTCGGCCGTCTGGCCTATCATGGCCGCTCCGCACTCGCCGAGCACGCGGCGAAAATTCACGACCGAGAGATTCACGTTGAAACCAGGGATGGATTCCAGTTTGTCCAACGTGCCGCCGGTGTGACCGAGCCCACGGCCGCTGATCATAGGCACGTACAAGCCCCCAGCGGCGGCCACCGGCGCCAGCACCAGCGAGGTCTTGTCGCCTACGCCGCCGGTCGAATGTTTGTCCACCTTGAGAGCGGGCAGGTCGGAAAAATTCAGAACCTGCCCGGAGTTGAGCATGGACTCGGTGAGAGCGGCCAGCTCGGTGCGGGTCATGCCCCGCAGCAGCACGGCCATCAGCCAGGCGGACATCTGGTAGTCGGGGATGGCGTCTCGCGTGTAGCCATTGATCAGAGCTTCGATTTCACTCCGCTGAAGCACTCCGCCATCG
>WNFJ01207216.1_pt1 | contig 36424 bp, 35 predicted proteins | sample 5400461 | NCBI WGS metagenome assembly WNFJ01 (sample SAMN13153349, study PRJNA577476) | soil metagenome | isolation source: 115 cm saprolite on Douglas fir-dominated hillslope | place: USA:California | collected 2013-09-17
CGCTTCAGCCGGCAGTGATGTCACCACGGCTAGCAACGTGATTGCCATCGGCACCAGCGGTGATGACCTGGGCAACAGCTGCTTTATCGGCCAGATTTACACTACCGTGCAACCCCAGGTTGGGACCGATCCCGATTCGGTTACCATAAACAGCCGTGGTAGACTTGGGCGGGCCAACGTCTCCTCGCGCCGGTACAAAACACGACATCCAGCCGATGGACAAGGCCAGCGAAACAATCTACGCGCTGAAGCCGGTAAGTTTCCGTTATCACAAGCAATATGATGCGACGCAAACGATTGCGTTTGGTTTGATCGCTGAGGAAGTCGCTGAGGTTTACCCCGATCTGGTAGGACCCAATCATAAGGGAGAGCCCGAATCGGTTCGCTACGAGCAGATCAATGCGATGTTGCTGAACGAATTTCTCAAAGAGCATCGCAAAATCGGGGAACAGGGGCGCAAGATTCAGGAAGAAGAAACGATGATTGCAGAACTGAAATCTGAAATGAAGGCTCTTGCTGCGACGGTAAACGAGCAAGCGTCACAATTGCGGAAAGTAAGCGCGCAGGTGGAAATCAACAACGCTGCTGCGCAGCTGGTTTCGGAGAACCCGTAAGTTACGTCGCGCGTGTAGCGCTCTTTGTATCAAGGAACCAAGCCAGGTTTGCGCAGGCTTGGCGGCGTGCCTCCCTTAGCGCGTCAAAGGCGCTTTCTCAATCGGAGCCTGGGGCATCCGCCCTAGGAACTCAAATCGCAATGTGAACAAGCGCTGAAAGCAACTCAGTTCAGTGGTCGTTCTCGTCCCAATTAAATCGCGCGCCAGAAGTGAATCGCGCTTTCAGCGCTGGCGCTGCAGTTTCATCAATCCTGGGGCGCTGCCCCAGGCTTACGGTGAGATGCGGCGCCTTTGGCGCGAGAGATAGATATTTTCGCCGCGGCGAACGCTTGTACAAACGGCGCTTAATAGAATTCTGAATCGGAGCTATAGCCGGCATCTCCGCGAATGGATCGCAGGCGGGCACGGCTGCCCCATTCGGACCGATTAATCTGTCCCAGCGTGATCTTCACGAGCCACGGCGTTGCCGCCAAAGCACCAATTGCAACGAGCGCAATCGCTGCTGCCTGACGAATCGATGGTTTGATTTTGTCAGCCACCAACATCCCCAGGCCAAGGCCAATCGCGGTGCGCGTGACGACAAGCAACGGATCAAGGGGAAGCTGCTCTGGAGTTTTTGAAATGGATATAGGGAAAGACATCGCCTACCATATACGTCGCGTTTGGGAAAAGGAAACGCCAATTTTCGCGACCAGTAAGACCCTCCCATTTTTGCATCCACATGCTCAATTCGACCTACGCGCTCGTCCTCGCCGGTGGCAGCGGTGAACGCTTTTGGCCTTTGAGCAGGCGGGCGCGTCCCAAACAACTGCTGCGCCTTGTCTCAAACAAAACTCTGCTCGAAGAAACTTTGGCGCGCCTCGAAGATCTTATTCCTCAAGAGCATATTCTGATACTCACAAACACAGAACAGGAAGGCGCAGTTCGCAAACTGCTCGGAAATTTTCCAAAGCAGAATATCGTAGCCGAGCCAGCCAAACGCGACACCGCTGCTGCGGTAGCGCTCGGCACCGGCTGGGTGGCAGCTCGCGATCATGCAGGCATCATGGTCGTTCTCCCTGCTGATCATGTGATTGCAAACCGAATGGCTTTTCAGGAAACATTGGCCGTGGCTGCCGACGCCGCCGAGGAGACAAGCGAGCTCGTAATCATCGGCATCAAACCAACCTGGGCATGTCCTGGGTTTGGATACATCGAGCAAGGCAAGCCGGTACGTTTGCGCAAGCGTCCCGACAACGATGCGGTTCACCGGGTCCTGCGCTTTCGCGAAAAACCGAACCTCGATCTGGCTGAGTCGTTTTTGCGGAAGGGAAATTTCCGGTGGAATGCGGGAATGTTCGTCTGGTCGGTTCCTACAGTGCTCCGAGAATTCAACCGTCAGACGCCGGAGCTGGCTGATTTCATTTCCCAGCTTAGGGCCCCGGAAAATTTCGAGAAAGCTTTGCGTGAGCGCTTCAGCAAACTGCCGCGCATCTCATTCGACTACGCGATCATGGAAAAAGCCGATCGCGTCCTTGTAGTGGAGGCCAGCTTCGACTGGGACGACATCGGAAGCTGGAGAGCAGTGGCCAATTACTTTCAGAAGGACAACCAAGGAAACGCTGCGAACCGCGCTATTACCGCGCTCGATTCCAGCAACAACATCGTTTTCGAAGAAGATGGAACGAGCGTCGCGCTGCTTGGAGTTCATGACCTAATTATCGTGCGAACGCAGGATGCGCTATTGATCTGTCACCGACACGAAGCCGAGAGGATCAAGGACCTAATCGGCAAAATTCCGCCGGAGCTGCAATGATGTTGCTCCCGGCGCGCCGCGGCCTGTCCGCCGTAGCCTCAGCGGAGGCTGGCGGTCGCGCCCTACCAAGAATATGAATCCAATTTTGGCTCTCGATTTTGGCCGTGCGCGCATCGGGGCAGCAATCTCTGATCAGTTGCAGTTACTGGCGCATCCGCTCGAAACCATTCCGGCGAACGAGCAGGCGCCATCCCGCGTCGCGGAAATCGTGCGCGAAAAGAACGTTGATCATGTCGTCGCGGGATTACCCAAACGGATGGACGGTCAGATTGGCGCTGCCGCGACCGAAGTCCTCCAGTTTGTAGAAAAGCTGCGCGCGATTCTGCCGTGTCCGGTTTTCACCTGGGATGAACGGCTAACTACCGTAGCAGCGCATCGGGCCCTGCGCGACGCAGGCAAGAAAACGCGGCAGACGCGCGGCTACGTGGACCAGGTAGCGGCTCAAATGATCTTGCAGGGCTATCTCGATGGACGTGCGGCGAAGCGAGAAGCCAAAGGTGATCGGTGATCCGTGATCGGTGAACAATAAGTTTCATACTGATCACAGTTCACCTATCACCGATCACTAGATTGCCATGTCGCGAAGGCTAAAGCTCATTTTGGCCTATGACGGCTCGCCGTTCGCAGGTTGGCAAAGCCAATCTCATGGCAACACGATTCAGGATCATCTGGAGCGCGCCTTTGAACGCGTCGCCGGCAAGCCTGTGCGCGTTCACGGCGCCGGACGGACGGACACAGGCGTCCACGCCGTCGCGCAATGCGCGCACGTCGAGATTGTCAAGCTTTTGGCGCCTGCGCGCTGGACCGAAGCGCTGAACGCGTTGCTCCCTCCAACCATACGCGTGATGCGCTGCCGATATGTGTCGAACGAGTTTCACTCGCGTCTTTCAGCAAAGGGAAAAATCTATCGCTACAGAATCTGGTCAGCGCCTGTTTTGCCGCCATTCGAATATCGTCGTGCATGGCACATCTCACGCCCGCTCGATCTCAAAATTCTGAGAACAGCAGCCAAACATTTCGTCGGCACACATGATTTTGCCGGCTTCGCTGCCAATCGCGGCAAAGTGGAAGAAAGCACGACGCGCACAATTTATTCTGTGCGCGTCCGGCAAAAAGGTTCTTGCGTGACAATCGAGTTCGATGGCGACGGTTTTCTCTACAAGATGGTTCGATTAATCGTCGGCTCGCTTGTGAAATGCGCGCTCGGCAAAATGAACATCGAGGATGTCATTGCGCATCTCGATTCCAGCCAGCCTACGTCAGCTCGTTTTGCTGCTCCCGCCGAAGGGTTATTTCTGGTGCGCGTGCGCTACTAATGCGTTATGCATTACACAACTGTAGCGGCAGGCGTGTCGCCTGCGTGAGCGCCGGGCTCCCGCAGCCGTTGATTGATGCAAAATACGTACAGACAATCTAAGGCGATAACGTAGCAGGCAACACACGTCCCGTTACTTCGCCGAAGCCGACGCGGTAGTTATCGCCCTGGCACCATCCTGTAATAGTGAGCGTGTCGCCGTCTTCGAGCCATTTGCGAGTTTCGCTGTTTGGTAGCTTGAGCGGGTTCGCACCGCGCCAGGTCAATTCCAACATGCAGCCGCGCGATTCTTCGGTCGCTCCGCTGATCGTTCCGCTCGCAAGCAAATCACCGGCTTGGAGATTGCAACCGTTCACGGCGTGATGGGCGAGTTGTTGCGCGATGCTCCAGTAGAGGTTTTGAAAATTTGTGCGGGTGATGACATGCGACGCGCCCATCGATGAAGTTTGCAGGCTGGCTTCAAGATGAATGTCGAACGTGAAATCACTTTTGCCACGCAAGTACGCCAGTGGCTCCGGCTCCTGCAGCGGCAAAGCCTTTCTGAATGGTTCGAGTGCCTCCAGTGTGACAACCCACGGCGAAATGCTGGTGCAAAAGTTCTTGGCCAGGAACGGCCCGAGCGGCTGATATTCCCATGCCTGGATGTCGCGCGCGCTCCAATCGTTCATAAGAACAAGGCCGAAGATGTGATCAACGGCGCGATCGATCGGTATCGGTTCGCCTAACACATTGCCGGGACCGATCAGGAACGCCATTTCCAATTCGTAATCGAGATTTTTGGTCGGACCGAAACCCGGAGCCGGTGCATCTGGCAGCTTGGTCTGCCCGCTCGGACGGCGGACGTCAGTGCCGCTGACGACAACCGAGCTGGCGCGTCCGTGATACGCCACGGGCAACCATTTCCAGTTTGGCATCAGGGCATTCTCCGGCCCGCGCAACATCGTGCCGACGTTGTGCGCGTGATGATACGACGAATAAAAATCTGTGTAATTGCCAATGCGCGTCGGCAACTTCATTGCGACGTCTTTTTGTCCGTGAAAAACTCTTTCACGCAGCCGCTTGTCATCGCGCAGAGTTGGCGTCTCAGCTGAAAGAAGATGTTGGAGGGTCTCCCGTGTCCTTCGCCACGCCGGTCGGCCCAGCGCAAGAAACGAATTCAGCGAATCTTCCGAAAAGACTCTTCGTCCTTGAAATTCGGGCGACTGAAAATGACCGAGCTCTTCGAGCACGGAGAGATCGATAATCAAATCGCCGATGGCAACGCCAACGCGCGCCTTACCGTCTCTCGGTTCAAAGATCCCGAAGGGCAGATTTTGAATGGGAAAATGCGAATCGGGTGAAACGTCGATGAATGATTTGAGCGGCATGGTAGGGGCGATTGACCTCAATCGCCCGGCACGTGTCTGTTTGCGCGAATCGGGCGGTTCAGGTGAACCGCCCCTACCTTACAGGAATCCAAGCGCGCGCAAATCGTCGCGCGGCTCATCGAAGCTGCAACTGCCAAACGACGTCACGAATTTCCTTCGATATCGCAGCCGTTCGAGATCGATCTTCCATTCGCGCCACGCGAAAAAATCGTCGGCGAATACAAAGGAATTAGCGTTCTCATCCTCCAACATCTTCGAAGTTTGGCTTGCATCCCATCGATGCTCCGCCGCGAGCACTGCGGCGCCGAGCACATTAAGAAATCCGTGCATCTTTGTTTTTACCTCATCGCGAAACTGGCGAATCGGATGATGCAGCCCCGCCGTAAACTTGATCGGAAGTTGATGCGTAGCTGGCGTCACGAGAGCCTTGGCGATCTGTGGCGAGGTAGGAAATGCTTCAGCGGTTACTCCGCCGGTGCGCAATTTGTAACCGAACGTCGCCAGGTCGGTATCGGAGTTATGTTCGGCCAGTAACGCGATCGTTTCCTGGGCTCTATCCGGTGGCGCTTCCCAGAAAGCTGGTAAATCACCGACAATCGATTTTGCTTCTTGCAGCAATCCGGAATCCACATGGTGCGGTAAAAACATCTCGAGATGACTGATCGACACGAGATCAACATTGTTCGACAACGAACGAATGGCCGCATCTGCTTCGTCGAGCGCGTCAAGAAAGCCATCTGCATTTTCGGTTTTAGGACCAAGCGCAGCAACACGTAACGGATGCGCAGGATCGAACTGCGAGAGGAGTTGCCTTGCTGCGTCGAATTGTTCAACTGGAAGAACAAATGCGCCGAGCATCCACGCTTCAGGCGAGCGAACGTATTCAGCCTGATTTCGCAGCGCTGATTCGAGCTGCAGGCTGCACGGCGGGAACATTCCCGCATAATCAATCGATGTCGCAAGTAGGGCCTGAAGCGAACTGGCCAGCATAACGCGAAGCGAACCGTCCGTTTACTGCCTTGGCAGGTCAAATCATTGGTTGTCGATATTTAGTGACGAGACTCGACTTTCTTTCCCAAATGCTGTAGAAAGCTCGCCTTTAATGGCGATCACGGAGTCCACTTCAGGCTTTGACTTGATAGTGTGCGCGTGCGGAGATCAGGAATATACGGCACATGATGCAATCGATGCAGCCATTTTTAGGGGCGAGCTGGCGGTAAAGTGGAAAGAATTTCTTGATGAGATCGAAGCGGAAAAACGCGCGGATGAGCTAGACTTGGATTTGGACGAGTCCGCAATTTCTAGTGCGGCAGAAGCTTTTCGTTACGAATACGATTTGATCACTGCTGAGGAAACGGAAGCGTGGCTGGCAAATCGTGGCCTGAGTTTCGATGACTTCAGCGACTATTTTACTCGTCAATATTGTGCCACCGCGATTCGCGAAAACCTCGTTTCGGATGAAGTGGAATACCAGTGCGCGTCGTCCGACCTGCGCCGGTCGTTCCTGACGGAATTGATTTTGTCCGGAGATTTGGACCGAATCACGAGTGATTTAATGGCACGTCTCGCGGCACGCTGCGCTGGAGAACCGAGTTTAGATGCGATTGCTTCCGAAGAGAGGAAATTCTTGCATCGGAACAGCATTAATCCGGCACAACGAGCGAATTGGGTGAAGAAATTGCGCCGCGATTCGGGATGGTTGGATGAAATGCTCGCGATGGAGGCAGCATACCGGACGCATTGCGACAGGCTGCTTGTCCCTGAAGCGCGTCAACATGAATTGATGGCTTTACGATTGCCGTTGACGCAATTCGAAGTCGAAGTGATCGAGCTGGAATCCCACGACGCCGCCAGGGAAGCGCTTTTGTGCGTGCAACAAGACGGAATGTCAATGGAGGAAGTTGCCACTGAGGGACGTTACCCTTATCGACGTTCGCACTTTCTCTTGGAAGACCTTCCCGTGGATGCCCAGCAGAGATTCTTAAGCGTTTCGGCGGGGCATGTGCTCGAACCGATCACGCGCAGTGACGGATTTGAACTGTGTCGCGTCATTAGCAAGGTTGAGCCGCAAGCGGACAACCCAACCGTTCAGTCGCGGATCGATCAGCGACTACTCGACCGGCATTTCTCTGAGCTAATGAGCAAATATACGCGGTGCCGGCTCGGCGGCGTGTCACCTGCCAAAGAATGAAAGTTCAAGACAGCGAAGTTCTGCGGCGTTCATCGCTTTTCCGTTTTCTTGCCGATGAACATTTCGGCGCGATTGAGCCGCTCTTGGAGGAACAGCACTATGAATTCGGTGATGTGATCGTAAAACAGAACGATCCGGCCGATTCCTTTTACGTTTTGACCAGAGGGCGGGCGCGCGCCCTCAAGATCAAGCCAGACGGTGAGGAAATCCCGCTGGGCGTGTTGAAACCCGGTGACGCGTTTGGGGAAGCCGCATTGTCTGAGAGTGGAACCCGAAACGCGACGGTGCGCTGCAGCACAGCGGTAGATGTTTTGCGAATAGATCGCGATGATTTTCTCGAGTTGGTCGGCCGGGTGCCCGACATAAAACGTTTTGTCGAGACCATCGGCCGAAATCGCGCGCTGCAAAGCTTTCTTTATCAATTCAGCAATTTTGGCCGGCTCCCGACGGCGGTGTTGCGCAGCGTGATCGACAGGTTAAAACCCGTCGTGTTTGAAAAAGGAAATCTGATCATTCGCGAAGGGGAGGACGCGGGGCCCCTCTACGTTGTTCAGAAAGGCAGAGCACGCGCCTTCATTGGAGTGAACGGCAGGGAGCGTAATCTGTCGTTTTACCGTGAAGGCGATTTTTTTGGTGAGTTGTCGATCCTAAACGGCTCGCCGCGCGCGGCGTCGGTGCAAGCCTTTACTGACTGCGAATTGCTGTCGCTGGAGCCCGCGACAGTCCGCGACCTGCGCCGCAGGTTTCCTGAATTCGACAAACTGTTGGGCGAGCGGCTTGCGCTTTATCAAGCGAAAACCGAAGCGCGTGTTCCGCTTGATTTCACGACGGAGCTGCTTCCTGCCGAAACGCAGGTGCACAACAAAGTCGCGCTTGATTGCCAGCAGCCTACCAGCGAGACGCACGAGCAGGAACTTCCGTTCAAGGATGACACCGGACTGTTTCGCAAACGCGGCAAGCGTATCCGCAAGATCGATCCTATCATGCAAATCGACGAAGTGGACTGCGGCGCAGCGTGTTTGGGGATGATTTGCCGGTATTTCGGACGGAAAGTGAGTCTGCCACGGATTCGACAGCTTTGTCACACCGCAACCGACGGCACTAGCCTGAAGGCGATTTCTCGCGCTGCGACAGAACTGGGACTGGCTGCTCGCGCTTTGAAAATCTCGCTGCGCAATCTCCCCTCCATGCGGCTCCCGGCCATCGTTCATTGGGAAGGAAACCACTGGATCGTTCTATACGATGTCGAGGAACAATTTGTTCGCGTCGCTGATCCTGCGCGCGGATTGCGAAAACTTCCGCGTCGCGAATTCGAAGCAAAGTGGAGCGGCTACGCAGCTTTGTTCGATTACACGCCTGCATTCGAACAAGCGCCGGAGATCAAGCCAAGCCTTGCGTGGGTACTTCCGTTTCTCTCGCGCTTCAAAGTTATTTTATGTCAAGTGCTCGGTCTGGCGGTCGCGGTCAGTTTTCTTCAACTCCTCTTCCCCGTATTCACTCAGATCGTCGTAGACAAGGTCATTGTCGGAAACGACGTCGGTCTGTTGAAAACAATCCTGCTCGGCATGCTCGCGGCGATCGTGTTTGTGCAACTCTCCGCGCTTGCTCAAGAGTATCTGCTGGCGTTTGCGGCCGTGCGTTTCGATACGGTGGTTCTCGATTTCGTTAGCCGGAAGCTCCTTGCTTTGCCGATGAGCTATTTTAATAGTCGCCGCACAGGCGATATTCAGCGTCGACTGGAAGGCGCCAGACAGCTTCGACAGTTTGTGGTGCAACAGGGAATCGGCGCCTTACTGGCTGTGGTCTTTCTCGTGGGCGCAGTCATTTTAATGGCGATGTACAGTCCACTGCTCACCATCACGTTTCTGGCCACGACGCCGCTCTATGCCGGGCTGATGATCTTTTCGGTGAAAGTCCTCCGCCCGCTGTATCACAGCGTAGAGGAAAGCCAGGGCAATTACAGTTCACAGCAAATCGACGCGATTAAAGGCATCGAAGCAGTTAAAGCGGCATCGGCCGAGAGCGCCTTTCGTGACGCCATGCTGAACGAGTTTCTGTCCGTCTCACACAAACTTTTTAAGGCGACCTTCATTGTCATGTCCTGGGATCGCGTCCTGCAGACGATCGGTCTGCTGTCTACTGCGATTTTTCTTTGGGTCGGCGCCACCCAAGTCATCCATGGGCGGCTGAGCGTTGGTGGCTTTGTTGCATTCAGTTCTCTGACTGCGATGGGATACGCGGCAATTCTGCGGGTGCTCGGTGTGTGGGAGAAGATGCAAAAAGCGGCTGTCTTGCTGAACCGGCTTAACGACATCTTCGAACAAGAGCCGGAGCAAGGCCATGATCGCTCCCGACTGGTCCCGGTTCACAGTCTCGAGGGCCGAATCGAGCTTCGCGGGGTGAATTTCAAATACGGCGGGCCCGAATCACCCGATATTCTAAAAAATATCACGCTCGATCTCGTGCCCGGACGGATGGTGGCATTCGTCGGCCGCAGCGGCTCGGGCAAAACGACGTTGGTAAAATTAATCGCTGGCCTGCTGGAGCCCACCGAAGGGACCATTTATTTCGACCATGTCGACTCAAAGACTATAAATTATCGGGACCTCCGCCGGCAGGTGGGAATTGTGCTTCAGGAGAATCACATGTTTAACGACAGCATCGCGCGCAACATCGCGTTCGGCGATCCGGCGCCAGACCTTGATCGTGTACTTTCGGCCGCCGAGGCCGCAGCAGCACACGAGTTCATCAGCCGTCTGCCGCTCGGATACGAGACAAAAATCGGCGAATCGGGATTGTCTCTCTCAGGCGGCCAGAAACAGCGCATTGCAATTGCCCGAGCAATCTACAACAACCCAGCGGTTCTGATCTTCGACGAGGCGACGAGCTCGCTTGATACAGAATCCGAACGCGCGATTCAGGAAAATCTTTCCCGGCTAATGGCTGGCCGCACGACGATTGTGATCGCGCATCGTTTGAGCACGGTCCGTGAAGCGCATTGCATTGTGGTCCTGGAGAAAGGCAGCATTGCCGAGATTGGCACACATGACGAGCTGATGGCCCACCGCGGCTTGTATTATTACCTTTCCAGTCAGCAGCTGGGAATCTAAGCCCGTAAGCAATAAAGTTCTCGCCGTCGCATGAAGGAATCGCTTTCCAAGCTCAGACTCGAAGACCTGACCACGAGCAATCCAGCCATGGCGCGTTGCCTGCAACTTGCCGCCCTGGCTGCCAAATCAGACGTGCCGGTTGTACTTCTTGGCGAAACCGGCACCGGCAAAACCTTGCTTGCGCAAGCTATCCACAATTCATCGGCGAGAGCAGGCAGACCGTTCGTCGCATTCAATGCTTCAGCGATTAGCGACACCTTGCTCGAGAGCCAACTGTTCGGTCATGAGCGCGGCGCTTTCACAGGTGCGCAGCAAAGCCTTAAGGGAAAATTCGAGCTCGCCCACGGTGGCACGATTTTCCTGGACGAAATTTCGGAAATGAGTCCGCTCGCCCAGGTAAAGATCCTGCGTGTGCTCGAGTATGGCGAGTTTGAGCGGCTCGGTTCTGAAAGGATGCTCACCACGAATGCGAGAATTATTTGCGCATCGAACTGCTCGCTGCGAGAACGAGTGCGGCAGGGAAAATTCAGGGAAGACCTTTACCAGCGCCTCAATGGCCTCACTTTGCTCATTCCTCCGCTTCGTGAACGGTTTGAAGAATTAGCGGCGCTAATTGCTGCGGAATTGAAGATAGCCGGATTAAAAGAGGGCAAAAACATCACCTCCATTCATCCCCAAGCGATGGATAAGTTGCTTCGCCACAAGTGGCCCGGAAACCTTCGCGAGCTAAGCCACACGGTGCGCACGATGACGCTTTTCTGCGATGGCTCGGTGATCCTGCCCGAGCATGTCGTCTTTCCTCCCGACCTGGAGCCAGATCGACGGACTTCCGAATCCGCCAACTCGTTTCCCTCCGGGGCCAGCAACAACAAAGAGAATAACGCTGGTATCGATCTGTCGATGGCAAGCGCGATGAAACGGCACGTTCGATTCGTTTATGAGCAAGCAAATCAGAACCAGCGGCGGGCGGCAAAATTGCTGGGTATTTCTCGCTCGACCGTCGCACGATATCTCCAGGACGTGGCTAAAAAATAAAGCACCGTTGGCCTAAAAATGAGCCGAGGCGGCCTTGGAATGAACTCCTGTGTTCGCTCTTTGGCAACGGTAATTGTTTATTTTCGGTAAGGAAGCCCTGTATAACTGCCTCTCGGTTAAGAAGAAATTCGGCGACCACTTTTATCTCGACCAGGTTTTGCGAGACTTGGCACGAATACTGATAACAGAAAGGCCAACGTGAGCGCGCCGAAGAACAAAAAAAACGCGACCGCCGGAGAGTCCGAAGATCAAAAGTCCAGGCGCAAAAAACAAAAGTTGATTCGCTTAGATGACTTGATTCCAAAAAAGGACGTAAAAGGCGGCCAGCAATATCTCTTCGGTTCGAGTGACACGTTACCACCGGAAGACAAAGAAAAGTAGTGGTAAAGCGGCTGTTCCCCCCAGTTCCCCCCAATTCGCGCGGCGGACACGTCGACAGTCGACCTTAATCGCACGAGGCGAGTTGCGGTCCGATGCTAAATGCCGCACGCAACTCACCGCTTGCCGCGATCGCTTGAACCCCCTGCTTATCCTCGAATGCGCGCTGTTCATGATGATCCGTCAGACCCCAGCAGGGCTCGACGCACAAAATCGGTCCGCCGTCCGACCACAACGTGAGATAGGGAACACCACCAAGATCGAAGGTGACCCAGCGGCCACTCGGCGGATCAACGTAGGAAAACTGTCGCCGCGGAACATCCACGAGTTCAAGAATGATCGAACCCGGCAATTCCTTTTTTGAGAATGGCATTTCGCCACCAGGGAATTCGATGTCGCGCGTTTCTCCTGACAGATAATTTCCCGGCGAAAAGTATCTGCGGTAAAGTCCCTTCGGCATTTGTAAATGAAAGCTTTCGAACGAAGTCGCGCCGAATCCGGGATGCAACCCGAATGCTACGTGCGCGGTCAATTCAGGTTCGTGGTTCCGAAACTCGAAGAGCACAGTCAATTTGTTGTTGTCGACGTTGTAGGTCAGATCTACGCCGACTCTCAGCGGATATTCGCTTGGCGAAAAATCCTCCGGAGTAATCCGATATCTCAATGAAGCGCCGCTGCTATCATTCGAGAACCCCGCGAAGCGCCATGTCTTCAAGCGAAGGAAGCCATGGTTGCCGCCTTTGATTTCGCGACCCCGGTAAAGACTTCGACCATCTTTTAGCCGATGAAGGTAATAGCCCATGACAGTCGCGTGGTTTGCCCAACCCTGAGACGGTGTGGAGAGATCGTTGTCGCGGTAAAGAAAACCGGTCCATCCGCCGGCTTCGTTTACTCGCGCCAGGCTAATTAGTTCTGCCCCAAGACGCGAAACGACGATGCGGAGACCGTTCTCCTCATCAGTCAAAACGTCGAGATGTCGATCTTCGCGTTTTTCCTCGGTGTGCGAAAACTTCATCGGTTGGTAGGGGCGGTTCACCGAACCGCCCGTCCTGTGCGTGATCGCATGTGGGAACGGGCGATTGAGGTCAATCGCCCCTACCTGTGAAAATCTCGACACGCCTCATGGGAACAAGCCGCGCACTTGTTTGGCTTTGATGACGCGTTCGACGCCGATGGCCATGGCCGCTGTGCGATGCGAAATTTTGTGTTCCTTCGCTCGCCTGATCACTTGCGCAAACGAATGCTCGAGGATTCGGAAAAGTTTGTCCGTCACTTCCGATTCCGTCCACAGAAACGCCTGCAAACCCTGCACCCACTCGAAGTAAGAAACGATCACGCCACCGGCGTTGCAGAGAATGTCCGGGAGCACGAAAATTTCGCCCCAGCGCTCTTCGAGAATCCGGTCTGCGTCTGGAGTAGTCGGGCCGTTGGCAGCCTCGGCAAGGATGCGGCATTTGAGTTGACCGGCGTTCTTTCCGGTAATTACTCGATCGACCGCTGCCGGCACAAGAATGTCGCATGGTAGCGTGAGGAATTCTTTGGGATCAACATGGTCGTCCTGAGCGAATGCCCGCAGATTTCCCTTCTTTAGCACGTGCTGCTCCGCGGATTTCACATCGATTCCCTTCGGATTGTAGATTGCTGCGGTGTGATCGCTGATCCCGATGACTTTGACGCCGCTCTTGTAGGCAAGCGACAGGGCCGCTACCGAGCCAACGTTGCCGAATCCCTGCACGATGGCGGTGCACTTTTCAGGATTCATCTTCAGCATGTTCATGGCGCGCTCGATAAGATAAACAGCACCGCGCCCGGTCGCTTCCCGCCGGCCTTCGGTTCCGCCGATGGCGACCGGTTTGCCGGTGACGATTTCGTTAACGGCGTACCCCATGTAAACAGAATAGGTGTCCATGAACCAGGCCATGATCTGTTCGTTTGTGCCCATGTCCGGCCCCATGATGTCGGTGTGCGGACCGACGAACGGAATCATCTCCTGCATGTAACGGCGCGAGACCGCCTCCAGCTCGTTACGGGATAATTTGGTGGGATCAATAGCGACGCCGCCCTTGGCGCCCCCATAAGGCAACTGCGCGAGCGCGCATTTCCAGCTCATCCACATTGCCAGCGCGGCCGTCTCACCCATCGACAACGAGGGCGCGAAACGCGTGCCCCCCTTGGTTGGACCAAGCGCGATGTGATGTTGAACACGGTACCCCTGGAAGGCTTTGGTGCTCCCGTCGTCCATGTGAACGGGGAGTGTCACTGCGACGGCGCGCTTCGGATACGTCGCCCACTCGCGATCGCTCTCGTCGATGTTTAAATAATCGGCGATGACGTTAAACTGGTCGCACGCCATTTTGAAAACCTCGTCGTCGTAAATGGTCACGGCTAAATTTGTCGAATCTCGGTCGTCCATCGGAAAGCTGCTATTTGCGCTGAGGCGGTAATGCCGTCAACCCCGAAAACGCTCGCAGGTGGCGTCGTTCTCAGCGCCGTCTGCTGTAGCGTGCGCTGTCCTCAGCGCAGGGCTATTGTAGTGTGCGCTGTGTCAGCGCATTAATCCTGGGCGAAAAAGCTCCGCTGAGGACAGCGGACGCTACAACTTCCGGGTCACGTTCGATCAATTCGCACAATCTCGCCCGCGTACGGCCAATCCCCGGGGTGATTAACGAGTCCAGCCCGTACGGGATTCTGGAACACATAGTCCCACTTCTCGGCGTAGCTCTCGTCACTGCGCAAAAGATGATCGTTAAAGCCCGGCTGCCAGAAAGACGAGAGCTTTTGGCCGGGTCGGTTTAGTGGTTCGCGTCCAATGGATAGGAGAACGCGATCAAGTTCACGTTTGAGTCCCTTAATCCACTTACTCAAAGTGGTGGTGCATCCAACTCCGAAACAAACAAACAAATGATATGTGATCGGGCATGATCACATATCGCCCCACGCCTATGCGAAAATCAGCTGCCCGCCGGCAGTACTCGACAAAGCCCGCGTGCACTGCGGTATCGGCGAGCAACGTCGCGCGAGTGTGAGTATTGAATGTTACGAAGTAGACCGGTGCATTGAAGCGTTGGAAAAGCACATGCAATCGTGGCGGCTTATCTTTGAACGCTCGCTGCACTGCAAATGTTGTATCGCGCAATATTCTCAGTGCACAAGCCTTTGGCGCTGTAGCGCAGTCCGTTGTCGCTTACGCTGTCCTCAGTGCATGATGAGAAACTCCGCTGAGGACAGCGGACGCTACAGCACAAAGATCGACAATTGTGTTTGAAAGTGAGTATCGTCACGCGCGACATGAAAATTGAAACCTTAGCCGTTCACGCCGGGCATGATATCGACCCTGCAACCGGGGCAGTCACTGCCCCGATTTATCTTTCCACCACATTCGAGCGCGACATCGAAGGCGGTTACCCGCGCGGGTTCATGTACACGCGCAACAACAACCCGAACCGCGAGGCGTTGGAGCGCGGGATCAGCGCGCTCGAAGGCGGCGCGGCTGCGGCTGCGTTCGCTTCCGGCACCGGAGCAACGATGTCACTCCTTCAAGCGTTGTCACCCGGCGATCACGTCCTGGCGCACGTCGACGCCTACTACGGCACATCGCGACTGATCCGTGAAATTTTTCTGCGCTGGGGACTCAAAGCCGATTTCGTGGACATGAGCGATCTCGCTGCGGTGAAAAAAGCTTTGAAGCCAAATACAAAATTAGCCTGGGCCGAAACGCCATCAAATCCGCTATTAAGAATTGTCGATCTCGCTGCCGTCGCGGAAGTCGTGCACGATGCCGGCGCGCTTTTCGTTTGCGACAACACCTGGGCGCCGGTGTTGCAACGGCCTTTCGATCTCGGCGCCGACCTAATCCTGCACTCAACGACGAAATATTTCGGCGGGCATTGTGATGTTCTGGGAGGAATTGTCGTTGCCAAAACGCAAAATGATTTTGTCGAGCGCATCCGCAGCATTCAATATGAGGCGGGGGCAGTCCCCTCGCCTTTCGATTGCTGGCTGATTTCGCGCGGCATGCGCACGTTACCGTGGCGGATGCGCGCGCACTCGGAGAACGCCATGAAAGTGGCGGACTTTCTCGCGCAACACTCGAAAGTAGCGCGTGTCCATTATCCGGGACTACGATCTCATCCCGGTCACAAGATCGCAGCGAAACAGATGTCGTTGTTCGGCGGGATGCTTTCGTTTGAAGTGAAGGACGGACGCGACGTGGCAATGTCGGTTACGGCGAAAACGAAAATTTTCATTCGAGCCACGAGCTTGGGCGGCGTGGAAAGCTTGATCGAGCATCGCGCATCGATCGAGGGACCCGGAACAACTTCAGCCGAAGGATTGCTGCGCCTGTCCATCGGCCTCGAAAACGCCGACGATTTGATCGAGGATCTCGATCAAGCGCTGACACTGTAGCCGCTTCCCTGTGGGAAGCGCCTGGCAAAGCTTAAACGCGTCGACAGCGCCGCCCACAGGGCGGCGGCTACAGACGCCCTACAGCCCAGAGAGCATTGCATCTGTTTAGCGCTGAAGGCGCCGTCTCATTATTAGCCTGGGGCGACGCCCCAGGATTCATGAAATTCAAATCCGCCAGCGCTGAAAGCGCGATTCACTTCTGCCGCCAGTTCGATGCATGATCGAATGCAATGCCTCAATCGCTCAGCAAAGTCGTCCTTCACATCGTCTTTAGCACGAAGAATCGCGAGCCCTGGCTCGACTCAGGCGTGCGACCACGCATGCATGCATATCTAGCGACAATCTGCCGCGATCTCAGCGCCGACGTCGTGCACGTAGGCGGTGTTTCCGATCATGTTCACATTGTCACAACGCTGCCACGAACTCTTTCCCATGCTCAATTCATCGAGCAAATAAAGAAAACTTCTTCCAAATGGATCAAAGAAGTTGACGCACGCTATCGCGGCTTTTTCTGGCAGAGGGGTTATGCAGCGTTCTCGGTGAGCCCGAGTCAGCTCGAAGCCGTAATGCAATACGTCGAGGCGCAACAAGAACACGATCGCAATCGCACGTTTCAGGAAGAATACCGTGCGTTGTTGTGCAAACACGGCGTCGATTTCGATGAGCGTTACGTGTGGGATTGAGACCCTGAATCGCGCTTTCAGCGCTAAAATTGTCTGGGGCGTTGCCCCAGGCTAAACGTGAGATAGCGCCTTTGGCGCTAAACATGTAAGACCCTTGCTCTACATTATTGCAATTTGCGCCGCAGCGCCGAAGGCGCGGTCTCATTACTAGTCCGCCACAGGACGGATTCGCCGTGGCGAACCTGGGGCAACGCCCAGGACTCGGCAGATGAAGAAATGCCTCCAGCGCTGAAAGCGCGATTCACTCCCGCCACCATTTCGGTATTAATGAAGTCGCTGCCGGAAAACATCGATTATGTCTTGCACCTCGCTTACTCGCAGCCAAAACGCGACTGCGAAAAACGTGATTGCCGCTGATGCAATCGCGATGAGCAGTGCGGCTAACCTTTGAAAAAAGCGCAGATTCGCCCATGCATCCAGCAACCAGTAATTGGCCAGCCAGCAGATCAGCGCCAGAGCTGCGCCAGCAAGACAAATCTTTCCGAGAGCGATTAACGTCTGGCGTGTCTCCAGCCTGCGGGTATGACGGCGCATCAGCGCGTACAGGAGCAGAAAATTAATTGTCGCAACGAGGCTCGTCGAAAAGGCAAGGCCACGATGTCCCCACCCCAGCCGGAAGGTAAAAAGCCAGTTGAGAAACAGATTCGCACCGATCGCCAGAAAACTCACGACCATCGGTGTATTGCGTTTGCCGATCGCGTAGAACGCAGGCGTCAGCACCTTCAACACTGCGTACGAAACGAGACCGATCGCGTAAAATTGCAATGCGCCTGAAGTCTGCCGTGTCATCTCGGCAGTGAAGCGTCCGTGCTGGTAGATCACACTGATGATGGGCGCCGCAAGCATTGCGAGTCCTATGGCGGACGGAATCGTAAGCAAAAACGCGAGCCGCATTCCACGCGCAAGGATCGCGCGAAACTCAGCAGTGTTTCCAACGGCCGCGCTCTTCGATACCAGCGGGAGCGTAACGGTGCCGATCGCAACTCCGAAAATTCCCAGCGGCAATTGCATCAGCCGAAATGCGATGTTGAGCCAGCTCACCGGACCATTTCCAAGACTTGCGGCAAAACCGCTGTTGATGAGCACATTCACCTGCACGGCGCTGGCGGCGATCACAGCCGGTCCCATTAATGTTAGCACCGTGCGGACGCCTTCGTCGCGCCAATGAAAATCGGGGCGATAGCTGTAGCCGACGCGCCGCAGCGAAGGAAATTGCCCTATCAATTGCCAGGCGCCGCCGATGAGAGTCCCGATCGCCAATCCCAGAAGTGACCGCGAGCCGAAATGCGGATCAAGCCAGTAACCGATTACCACGCCGCCAATGATCGAACCGAGGTTAAAATAGCTCGATGCCATAGCCGGCGGACCGAAGACGTGTTTCGCGTTGAGTATTCCCATCACCAGCGCCGCAAGCGATACCATCAGCATGAATGGCCACATGATTCGGGTGAGCAGAATCGTCAGGGCCGTTTTGTCCGGCGACCAACTTCCCCACGTCAACAAATCGACAAGTTGCGGCGCGAACACGATGCCAAGCAGCGTGACTGCGCTCATGAATACCGCCGTCAGCGTCGCGACCTTGTTAGCCAGGCGCCACGCCGATTGATCGCCTTCAATCGCAATCTTTTTCGAAAACGTTGTGATGAAAGCCGTTGAAAGCGCGCCTTCGGCAAACAAATCACGCAGCAAATTCGGCAACCGAAACGCCATCAAAAAGGCGTCGAGATATTTTCCGGCCCCAAACAAACCGGCAAACACCATTTCGCGGATCAAACCAAGGACGCGGCTGGACAAAATGGCGATGCCCACAACACCCGTTGCACGCGTGCTCATTCGCCGGTCGTCAGCTGCAGTCATCGGCGAACATTTTGTAGGGCGTTTCTGTGAAACGCCAATTCTAAACTCCGCAGCGGACCCGACCACTAATCCCGCGACTGCGGGACGGATAAACACGAATCACACCAACACTGATAACACGGATGAAATTTGGAGTGCGCGGACATGTCCGCGCTTTCAAAAGCGGCGACATGTCGCCGCACTCCAAAGGTTTCCCAGGCCACGGATCGCGCGGATTACACGAATCTGGGGAGCGCACGCGCGTCGCGCGGCTGTCACCCAGCCGCAATATTCGTAACGGGATTATTACAATTGTCACGTTTACTTCATCCGGCGCGCGCGTGATTGAAAAAACTATGAAAACGAAACTGCCTATCAACACATCAAACAATAACAACCACACAAACAACGCGGCCGGATTTTCCGGTTTCCTGCTCGGAAAACTCCGGCGCAGGACCGCGCTGCTCGCTGGCGTGGCGACTGGAGTTTTGTTTGCGGCGCAAACGTCTCCGGCAAACCCGCCGCAAGCAATCGGCACTGTCTTCGTGATTGCGATGGAGAATCACAACTTCACGCAACCGCCCACGCAGACCAGTCCCCAGCAAATCTTCGGTAACCCAGCCGCGCCGTACATGAACAGCCTCATTACGGCGGGGAATCCGAACGCTGCGCAGGTTTCGTACGCCACGGCGTATTACAATGCGGGCACGGGCGTCCATCCATCCGAGCCAAATTATGCATGGGCGGAAGCGGGAACGGATTTTGGCATGCATACCGATGCCGATCCGGATCCCGGCATTGGCAATGTCTTCAACGCTCCACACTTGACCGCGCAATTGAACGCGGCGGGCATTCCGTGGAAGAATTATCAGGAAGACGTTCAATTGGCCCCCAGCCCAATCATCAGTGCGTCGGGAACCAATGGACCGGTCAATCCCTATAACGGCTCTACGCAATACAATTATGCTGTTAAACACAATCCGATGGCGTTCTTCACCGACACACAGCTGCAGAATGTTTATCCGCTCGCGCAATTGTTTGACGACCTCAACAACAACTCCGTCGGGCGCTACAACTGGATCACGCCCGACCAATACAACGACGCGCACAGCTCGTTGAACGGCGGCTTCACTTATAACGGCACGCACTACACCGGTGACTCGGCCAACATTGCCCAAGGCGACAATTTCCTTTCGCTAGTCGTCCCGCAAATCATGGCTTCTCAGGCTTACCAAAACAACGGCGTGATTATCATTTGGTGGGACGAAACCGAAGGCGGTGACGACGCCAGCCGCACGCTGGGCGAATTCGTCATCTCGCCGCTGGCCAAGGGCAACGCCTACGCCAGCAGCGTCGTGACGAGCCATTCTTCCGACGTCAAAACGATCGAAGAAATTTTCCGCCTGCCGAACGTTAACAATCCCATTCCCGCGGGCGAGAACAACAACTTCGGCGGTCACAACTACGTCGCAACCGCTAACGACTTGAGCGACTTGTTTGTAGAGGGAACAATTCCCGCAGCGAGTCTGTCCGTGAATCCCGGCGACTTGGTGTTCAACCCGCACACGCAGCATTACTCTCAGCTGGTGCGCGTCACAAACAACGGCGATGGCCCCGCGCCAACGCCAGTGACGCTCGTGCTGGACAATTTGAGCCCCAACGCCACCCTGCTCAACGCCGATGGAACGACTGCGGTTCTCCCACCGCTCGGCAGTCCCTACATCGGAATCGACGCCGGGAACAGCACCTTCGCTCCACATCAAGTACGGACGGTGCAGCTTGAGTTCGCCGATCCCAGCGGCCAAAGCATTAGTTACGAGACGCGAGTGCTCTCCGTCGTGCCGACGCCTTAAGCCGGAAAAATCCCCCGAGCCCAACAAAGCAAAGCGGCTTCTGGAAACGGAAGCCGCTTTTGCTTTTCCCTGTCCAGACAAGGCGTAGCGAGCCCAATTTTTTGCGCGAGTGGCTAGCGTTCGGCGAACAAACAACAGAGTGCGCGAATTTACGAAAGCAAAAACTTCGCAGACAAGGTCATCTAACCACGAATAGACACGAATTCACACGAATCAGAGCACCACGGATTGCACGGATGGCACAGATAACGAGGCAGAAACGATTGCAACTGAGGGCTGGTGCGCTCGATTTGGCGAACCAATCACGCTTGGCCCGGGGCCCCGCAATAGATTCGTGTCTATTCGTGTTCATTCGTGGTTAAATCTTCATTTCAGAAACAGATTCATGCCGTCGAGATCGATAATGGCGTGACAATTGTAGAGCGTGTCCATCCCCAGGATCCCGGCGATTCTGGTGGCGCCTTGTCGCAACGCGAAATCAGGTAACGCTGTTACGCCAAATTTCTCTGGCGGCACTTTGAAACCGCCAATCTTCAGATCGTTAATTCGTCCGGCACCAATTCGCCTCGCCGCTCCGCTGGCAAAATGCGCTGAGACCCGCGTCGGTTCCGACGCGATACCGAGCGATTTAAAGAGAGCCTGGTCGAAAGTCGTAACAAATGCGCCCGTATCGACAAGGAGGCGAGTTAATTGCCCGTGAATCGAGCATGGCACCGTCAACGCGCCGCTATCTTCCCTATGCAGAGGGACCTTTGTAAATTTCTCCGATGAAGCAACAGCACTGAGATTGATTTGACGTGTTCGATCGAGCTTGAAGAAAACCAGCCTCGTTCGGCAATTAATCACCGCCTTGTGACGGATCAGAACCTGCAGCCCCAGAACGCCATCGACGTGACCGTTTCCGGTGCCGGAGCGGATTGAATTGCGCAGCACGACTGGGCTGCTGCCAAAATTCATAGCGCCGGCAGTAAGAGTTTGCACAAAACCAACGGGCAACAGTCGTCCGCCAATTTCCGTAAACCCAATATACCGCAGACCTCGCTGGGACGGCCGCACGCCAAACGATTCGGCTGCGTCTGCATCGAGCATGATTTCGTTTGAACCGGTATCAACGAGCAAATTCGACGGCTGACCATTAATTTGGACGGACATGATCATCTTGTTCAGAGGCCCGTAGTGAACGCGCACGGCTTTGTATCCGGCTAGCTGCGGCAAGTGACTTTTGGCTGCGGCGAAAATCGAGATCGGCACGGTCGTGAGAACACCAAGCGTCAGAATTCGCACGCACAAGCGGCCGACCGCTAAAGCGACGCGAGGACGCGTGCGCACTCCCAAAGCTGCGCGAAACGAGAATAACTCTTTCCATTCATTTCGCGCGAAGCGCTTTTGGAGTGCGATGCGTCCTCGCATCGCTTTTCTCCTTTTGATGTCCCGATGTCGTGCGTATTTGGACGGAAGCGAAACAAGCACGATGCGACGAAGAGCAGGCAATTCGTTCACAACCCGGTTGGGCAATCGATAAATTCCCATGGAACTTTGAATCGTTTCGATAAAAGCGCGCCTAGCGCTTTTACACCGAAGACTTCTGTGGCGTAATGTCCGCCGAGCAGAAGATTCATGCCGAGCTCCTCAGCGGCAACAGCGGCCCAGTGCGGCGCTTCGCCAGTAATAAAGGTGTCGATGTTTTCCTGTGCGACCCGGTAAATTTCCGAGCCGGCGCCACCAGTTACAACGCCAATCGTGTGAGTTTGCTTGGGACCAAAATTGAAAACCTTCACCGGGCTCTTCAGTGCGTTCCGCAATTTGCGAACGAGTTCGGTACGCGGCATCGAAGAGCGCGCTTTCAGACCGACCGGTTGACCTTTTTCTTCCAGAAATGGCAGCGCCGATCTTAGTCCAAGCGCGGCAACAAGCTCTGCGTTGTTGCCAACTTTCGGATGGATATCCAGAGGGAGGTGCGCGCTGTAAAGCGCGATATCATTTTGAAACGCGAGCTGCAGTTGCCGGCGAAACGCGCTTCTCACCGGTTGCAAACCAGCCCAGAACAAACCGTGGTGCACGATTAAAAGATCGACTTTCTTCGTTGCGGCCTCGGTCAAAACGCGCGTGGAAGCGTCGACTGCCGCGCCGATTCGGCTGACTCGTCCTGAATTTTCAATCTGGAGACCATTGAGCGCGTTGTCCCAATCGCCGACCTCACGAATGCGCAGGAAATCGTCCGTGTAACTGACGATGTCCGAAAGCGACGGCATGGATTTAGTTTGTGGTGCCTTCATCAATCAAAGCCTGCCTCTCCCTTTGGCAAAAGCGATGTGTTTAGCGACAAAGGCGCGGTCTCATGTTTAGCTTGGGGCATCGCCCCAAGAATTCAAATTGACGGGTGACAAGCGCTCAAAGCACTTTTCAAATCGGGCATTGCATCGAACTCGTGCGGAACTGAATCGCGCTTTCAGCGCTGATGAATTTTGCGCGCATGTATCCTGGGGTGTTCCCCAGGCTTGAAATTAATGCTGCGCCTTTGGCGCTAAACACATCCCCGCAAGCGGGGCGAGGCGGCGGACTGCATCGCGTGGGGTCCCAATTGCAAGCCGACAAGCACTCGACACCCTGAAGCCGGTCAAGCTCCAAAGCCTGCCTCTCCCTTTGCCAAAGGGAGAGGATTAAGGTGAGGGTTTTGGCTGGCATTGCTTCTCCAGTGCAAACCAGATCGCTCGCAAGACACTGTCGAGTTCCCGGCGAATCTGATGGTTCCAAAACCGTAGCACAATGATACCCTGAGTAGCGAGAAATTCCGAGCGAGTCCGATCGCGAATTTGACCGACCCGATAGTTATTTCCGCCACCATCCAATTCGATCGCGAGCTTTGCGCACGGACAATAGAAATCTAGGATGTAGCAATCCAACGGATGCTGACGGTGAAATTTGTAGCCTGCAAAATTCCGGTTCCGCAGATGTCGCCAAAGAATTCGCTCAGGTTCGGTTGCCTTCTTTCGCAACAAGCGAGCGCGCTTCACGAAGACTCACTTTACTTGCCAAAACTACTTCTGAAAAGACGGACAAAAATCCCCTCACCTCAGTCCTCTCCCCGCAAGCGGGGCGAGGCGGAACATACGCAGAGCACAATGCGCCGCGAGGACGCGCACGCACTCCGAAAGCTGCCGCGAAACGGGTGAAAGGCGCCTCCATGGAATTTCGCAGAAAGTGCTTTTGGAGTGCGATCCATCCTCGCATCGCTTTCATTCATCGCACCGCAAACACCGCCATCCGTCCATCGATCCCGCGTACTTCCTGCGGTGGCAGCTCCTCGAAGCTGAACGAATCGCCCGAACGATCTCGCACCGCCGCAGTGACAAGCAGCGCTTTGCCCATCGTCTTCGTCAGCCCTTCTATGCGCGAGGCGATGTTCACCGTATTTCCAATAGCGGTAAACTCGAGACGTTGCGGCGAACCGACGCTGCCCACAATCGCCGGTCCGGAATGGATTCCAATTCCAATTTGGATGGGCGCGCGACTTCTTGCTGCGAGCTCGTCATTCAACTTTTTTACAGCGCTCAAAATTTGGCGGCCGGCCGCAACCGCATCGCGAGCAATGATTAGAACTGGAGTCGCCCACGCCAAAAATCGCCATGAAACCGTCGCCCAAATATTTATTGACCATGCCGCGATGTTCCTCCTCGACCACGCGCACGGTGACTCGGAAAAAATCGTTCATCACTTCCACAACATCGGCAGGCGTGGATGCGCTTGCCCGCGCGGTCCACGAACGCATGTCCACGAACATGACGGTGATCTCTTCTTCGACGCCACTCAATCCCGGATCGCGCGCCAGGATTTGTTCAGCCGCGCGTCTGCCGACGTGTAAGCCAAATGTTTGCCGCAATTTCTCCTTGTCTTTGAGCTCGCGAACCATGTGATCGAATTCACTGAGCAACCGGCCAAATTCATCTGCGCGTCCGGCACCCGCAGGACCAAGATCAATATTCAAATTTCCACGCGAAACCGCGTCAGCTGCCATGCGTAGTTGATCGATTGGCTTGGCAATGAGCCAGCTGAGCATCAGCGCCGTAAAAATCCCAAACGCGATTCCCACCACTCCTACGAAAACCGCCAGCCATTCCGCACTCATGACCGGAGAACGCGGCGCAAACATCAGGAGAAGGAGCGAAGCGATCGGGCAGATTGAAGCGGAAACCGCCCACATAATTCCGCGGCCGCGCAACGAAAGCGTAAAGATGTTCGGCGTGAGATCGGCGCGCGCGTCGCGAAAAAACACGGGGAACAATCCCCAGTGACTCGCGAGTTCGACCAGAAAAAAGGTGTGCGTAATCGCAATGAAGCCGGAGACGCAAAATGAAATGGGCAAATGCCACAGCAACCGCGCATCGAGCGGATATTGAATTTGAAGGAGCGCGCCAAGAAAAATCGGAATGCACAAAAACCATGCGACCCCGCAAATGGCCGCGGCAAACCATGGCAAATGAATCAATCGCCGGCGCGCTTGCATGAGCGATTCAGAATCGGTTGCCGCTCCGGCACGGAGGCGGTGGAACAGATCGCGAAACGAGAAAATTCGTTTGATCCACAAAAAAACGCCGACCGGGTAAACGACGCTGTTATAGAGAACGACCGCCTCGAAGAAGCGCTGCTTTAACGCCGGAGTGAGCAGCGGCTCAATAACTGTCGCGTTGTACCAGATGTTGAACGCGCTCCCGAGGATTTGCGGAACCACTGGCGCCAGCGCTGTCACCAACAGGCCGTAACGTTCGCGCGCAGTACTCCCGAGAGTCATTCGGCTAATTTTCATTTCGTGTAATTGGGAGGTTCCAAATCCCCATTTCCAAATCCCAACCAAACCTCAATGCCCAAATTCCGAAAGCCGAAGAACAACGGATTACGCGGATAACACAGATAGGGAAGAACTGTATTCCGAATATCAGTGCCATTAGCGCAATCCGTGGTCCTCTGCTTTTTCAAAAGTCTCTAACGCTCCGTGTCAGTTCCATTTGAGAGTTGGGATTTGGCTCGTCGTTGCTTGGGATTTGGTGCTTGGGATTTGGGATTTACTGCCGCAGGCAGTGTCCATGGCCGAAAGTAATCCAGCAGAATTAAGCGGCCGCGATTTTGTTGCGCGCACTCGCGTTGCACCCGCGGGAAATCCGTAAGCGGCGCGAATTGAAATCCAGCGTTCAAGGGCCGAAAGAAATTGTCCTGGTGACTCGACAGAATGTAGCGCGGCTGCAAACGTTCCAGCGCGGCAGGCAATCGTGCGCGCGAATCGGGCAGGGCCATGCCCAAGATCGCGAGATCTACGTGCTCGTTAGGCGGCAATTGCGCCGGTGTTCCACCGGAATCGATGTAAATGCGCTGTCCGTTAATTTGGATGAGAAATGCCAGCGGTTCGCCGCAAATCCAATCGGACGCGCGTTGCGGAGGCCCTGAACCGCGCGATTCATGTTGATCAAACGGTACCTTGCCAAAAAGCCGGTCGTGCGTGGCCGCCAACACCCGGATTTTCCATGGCCCGATTTGCCGAATATCTCCAGCAGTCACGGCGTTGAATCGTTTCGGAAATGCGCCCGCGTCCGGCAGCCGCCGGACAAGATCGATGCTCGAACGTGAAGCAATGAGAGGCGTGCGTGTTCTCGACATCACAGTTGGGACATCGAGCAAATGATCAAAGTGCCCGTGAGTCACCAGGACCGCGTCCACCTTCGGCGCGAGACGGCGCATCCCATCAGCAATGCGAGAAATGTCCGGTTGAATGCGCGAACCAACCGCGACGCTTACAAGATCCACGCGCGAGAAATAAGGATCGATAAGCAATGCGTGACCTTTGAATTCAAATTGGTAACCGTTTGTGCCGAGATAAGTCACGCGCACTCCGCTGCGCGGCGTTGCGGGAGAATCGCTAACAACGAGATCAATATAGGAGCCAAGTCCTGCGCCAAAGGCTTGCGCAGAGAATGCGAGGAAAAGAAGAAGCGCGTATTTCACCGGAACGATCTCTAGCGTGTGCGTGCCCATCAAAGCGACAGCAATTTACTCCGAAAGCATTCGCGATTTCGCGGCAATTTGGATAGTGCGCTCCGCCTCTCCCCTTGGAGCAGGGGAGCGGATTGAAGTGAGGGGTTCGAGGCCCACAGAAAGCATTCGCCTACAGCAAACTCTCACCCTGCCGCTCTCCCTTACGAAAGGCGAGGCGACCCTTGCCAGCGGGATATTCAAAATTTTATCTGCGTAATCCGCGAATGGACCCGATGGGATCGGCGACATAGAAGGTAAAGTCGCGACGGGTAGCGGCGAGCGAGTCGGGAGACGAGCGAGTTTCAAATCCGTAGTCGTCTTCCTCTGGGACTCTCTTTGCTTGACGAATTCCGTGCGGTTTGTGAACCTTCAATGATTGAAATGAGCGTGGAGTACACGGACGCACCACCCACTCACCCCGAATCGAGCGCGGCGGACAAAATGCCTTGCCCTTACTGCGGGCATCTCCTGCCAAAGGACGCGCAAAGCTGTGACCGATGCGATTGGAAGCGCGGTGCGACCGAAACTGCGGAAGGCAAAGCGAGTGACGCAGTAGCAGTTATCCTAAGCATCATTCCCGGTTTGGGACATATCTACAAAGGACATAAACTCGCAGGTTTTCTGTGGATGGCCGGAGCTATTCCGGTGGGAATTTTCGTCCTTCTGGCCGCCGTCGCGTCTGCCGGGTTCGGGATCGGTCTCTTTTTCTTTTACCTTATCGCGGTAATGCTTCATGCCTACGCCGTAGACGATCGCGTCGTAACGCCGAAAGAAGACGAAGGCGAAGAGTACTGAAGACGTTAAAGCGTTGAAGCGTTAAAGAGTTGAAGCGTTGAATCTCTTGCGATTCGTGAGCGAGCGGGTGCTCTTCTCAAAGGGACGCGAGGACGCGTCGCACTCCCAAAGCTGCGCGAAAGCAATCGCGTCTCATCAAGAATTTCGCACGCAGTGCTTTGGAGCGCGGTGAGTCCTCGCACCGCTCTTTGTTTTAAGCGTGTCGGCACCGCCATTAAATCATCCCGCAACCGCGTCGTAAATCTCTTCGAGAATTTCGCGCATCCCGTAGCGAAATTTCCAAGTTGGATAATGCGCCTGGAATTTTCGCGCGTCGCTAATCCACCAGATATGGTCGCCGATGCGGTGGCTGTCGTCATAGGTCCAGCTTAGTTTCTTGCCGCTGATTTCTTCGCACATCTCGATCGCTTCGAGCATGGAACAGTTGCTGTGCCGGCTGCCGCCGATGTTATAGACTTCTCCGGCACGCGGCGCGCGAATGAATTCGGCAAACGCTTCAACCAGATCGAAACTGTGGATGTTGTCGCGCACCTGTTTGCCTTTGTAGCCAAAAACACGGTAAGGCTTGCCGGTCACAACGCAGATCATCAGATAGGAAAGGAAGCCGTGCAGTTCCGCCCCTGCGTGCGCGGGTCCGGTGAGACAACCGCCGCGGAAAGATACTGTAGGCATTCCGAAATAGCGCCCGTATTCCTGAACCAGAATGTCCCCGGCGACCTTGGACGCGCCAAAGAGGGAATGCTTCGTATAGTCGATGCTCATCGTTTCTGAGATGCCCTCCTCGTAGTCGTGGCCCGGCTCGATTTCCCAGCGTTTCTCCAGTTCGCGCAGCGGCAAGCGATTCGGCGTGTCGCCATACACCTTGTTCGTAGAAGTGAAGATAAATGGCGCCTCAGGAGAAAACTGTCTGGTGGCTTCCAAAAGATTCAGCGTGCCGTTGGCGTTGACGGTAAAATCAGTTTGCGGATCGCGAGCTGCCCAGTCGTGTGACGGTTGCGACGCGGTATGCACAATCGCGTTGATCGAGCCGCGATGCCGTTTGAAAAGCTCCGTCACAGCGGCGGCGTCCCGAATGTCCAGGTCGTGATGCTCGTAACCCGAAACATTCGCCATCAGATCGTCGCGCGTTTTTTTGGTGGAAGCTTCGGCGCCGAAAAATTTTGCGCGCATGTCATTATCGATCCCGATCACACGCGCGCCTTCGCCTGCGAAACGCCTGACCGTTTCCGAGCCAATCAGTCCAGCGGAGCCTGTAACAATGATCGTGTGCATTAGGTCACAGCAGCGCAGACGGCTACTCTCCAATCATCCACGTCACATCTCCTGCTGAAGGATCTACTCGCGCGGCGGGAAACTCCCGATCGCCCTCCAACACGCGCTCGATCAATCGGGGGTTTTTCGCCGCACCGACAAGGAACAATATGTGGCGTGCCTGATTGATGAGCGGCAATGTGAAGGTCAATCGCCACGCGTTGAACTTGGGAACAAAATTTGCGACAACCCGCCGTATCTTCTCTTCCAATGCGGCGGTCCCCGGAAAAAGCGATGCCGTATGTCCATCATCCCCCAGGCCGAGAAGGATCAGGTCGTGCCGATAAATCGGTTCGTTGTGTTGCCTAGCTATGAGATCGAGCTGGTCTTCGTACTCCTGCGCCGCGATCTGCGGATCAATTTCGCCGCGCATGCGCAGAATCGATTTTTCAGGAACCCGAGCAGGCGCCAGAAGCGTTTCCCAAGCCATTCTGAAGTTGCTCTCTGGATCGTCCGGTGGCACGCAACGCTCGTCTCCGAACGTGATACGAATCCAGTCCCACGGCAGGTCATGGCCGATCGCGGCAAGCCGCGCGTAAACCGGCCGCGGAGTGTTCCCGCCCGAGAGCGCGATCCGGAATTCGTTGCGTTCGCCAATAGCTTTGTGCGCCTGTTCAAGAATGAAGTCTGCAGCGTCCGCGGCAAAATTCTTCGTTCGAATCACTAGAGGCTTAGATTCCATAAGCAAGTTACTCTCCGAGTACGCTTCTTATTTGCGCCAGACACAATCAGTTGATTCATTCGCCTCTCCCTTTCGAAGGGAGAGGGCAGGGTGAGGGTTCAGCATTGGCCGTTGCACACCCCTCCCCTCAATCCTCTCCCCTTCACAAGGGGAGAGGCGGAATCGTACAGACTGCGCGAAATGGCGAGCATCAGATCGCGCAATGTGACTGGCCGCGCTTTTGCAAATAACGCTGATGATATTCTTCGGCGCGCCAGAACTTCGGTGCTGGTTCGATTTGCGTTACCACCGGCCGATTGAAGCGACCGCTCTTTTCTAGTCTTTCTTTTGAAGCCATGGCTTCCGCTTCTTGCTCGGGCGAATGGTAAAAGATCACCGAGCGATATTGCGTTCCGGCATCCGGTCCCTGCCGGTTCAAGGTCGTCGGGTTGTGGTTCGACCACAAAACATCCAGAATTTCATCGTAACTGATCTGTGACGGATCGAATTCGACTTCCACCACCTCGGCGTGGCCAGTTCTGTCGGTGCAAACATCTTCATACGTCGGATTCTCCTTTGTCCCACCTGCGTACCCGACAGCTGTGGACATGACGCCCTTTAAATTGCGGAAAGTTTCTTCCACTCCCCAGAAACAGCCTGCGCCGAATGTGGCCTTCTCCGTTTGCATACGGAAATCATGGTGCGATTACTCGCGGCGCGCAACCAGCCGCTTTATGATTCGCTGATCGAGTTCCGTCTAGCGCCAAAGGCACTATCTGAAACCAGTCCGCCACGGGACGGATTCGCCGTGGCGAACCTGGGGCATCGCCCCAGGAATTCAAGTCGCCACGAAACGAGCGCTGAAAGCGCGATTCAGTTGACCGGTCGATTCGAACTGCTGCCCAAAGTAAATCGCGCTTTAAGCGCTGGTGCTTTCGGATTTCGAAGAAGCCTGGGGCGTTGCCCCAGGCTTTGACATGAACGCCGCGCCTTCAGCACTCAACACATACCTGCTTGACTTCCGGCCACGCATCTCGTTTCCATAGCCCTTAAGTCCAATAGTAATCCAACGCCGCGTCTGCAATTATTGGACTCCTTAACCGAATGAACACCTCTGGCACTACTCTCCAGCAAATGCGTCCGTTGCTGCCTGTTCGGCTCCTCAATGGCTGTGGCGCACTACTCGAAAAAAAGCGAAGTCCATACGCCCCGGCGCTTGCCGTTGATTTAATCAAGACTGCAAAGCGACGCTGCCGCCTCGATGATTTTGGCCAAGGCGACTTCTTTGAAGCGCTTTCGCGCTTGCTCGAGTCCTGCCAGCGCGAGGCACGGCTGAACCTGATCGGAAAAATCGCTCTCAGGACGGATGTCTTGCAGACGTTGTGCTCGCGCTTGCAGATGGCGCGAGACCGGCAGCTTTATCCCAAGATTGCACAGCAGGAAATTCGCGAACCGCTCTTTATTGTAGGGTTGCCTCGCAGCGGTACCACCCTGTTGCATAGTCTGCTCGCCGCCGACCCGGAACATCGATGTCCACTCATGTGGGAAGTGAGGTCGCCATCTCCGCCTACTGTCGACGAGGAGAAACGCCGAATCCAACGTGCGACCAAGAGTTGTAACTTCTTCAATTGGCTCGCACCTAGCTTCCGTTACGTGCATGCCGTGGGTGCAGAACTTCCGCAAGAGTGCGTCGGCCTTATGACTCCCACCTTTATGAGCGACCAATTCGATACGATGTATTATGTGCCATCGTATCGCGCTTGGTTTTTTCAGCAGGATTTACGGCCTGCATACGAATATCATCGCCGATTTCTTCAACATCTGCAGTTTCGGCGGGCTGCCCGCCGTTGGATATTGAAAGCGCCTACTCACATATCCGCCATGCCGACATTGCTGTCCGTCTATCCGGACGCGCTGTTTGTGCAGACGCACCGGACACCGGTCGATGCGATGGCCTCGGTATCGAGTCTGGTGACTATTCTTCGTAGCGCTTTTAGCGACGCCGTCGATGCGTTTACGGTCTGCCGGGAAGCAATCCATTACTGGTCCGAAACTATGGACAAATTTTTGAGTGAACGCGATCGACTGGCCAGCAACCGCATTTGCGACGTAGAATTTGACGAAATTTCGCGCGACCCCATCGCTGCAGTCAGACGAATCTACGACTATTTTGGCTGGTCCTTGTCGAAACAGGCAGAGCAGCTCATGCGAACCCTGGTCGCAAGCCACGCACAGAGGCAACCTGGTAATCATCGATATCATCTAGCGCAATTTGGTTGCTCTGCGGAGGAAGTCTTCGGTGCGTTCGCGCCATATTGTCAGCGATTTGGCTTATCCCCCCGCAGTGGCGAGAAACTTTCGCGATCACTTCGAGATTCCGCGCTTCCAAAAGCACAAAAGCGTTCTGGCTTGGTTTCATTGACAGGGACAAATGGTGAATCAGGTGGGTGACGCGTCTGAAAGACGCTGGCTGGATACAGTAGACACTAGCCAACGATTCACTCGGGTGCCTGATCTGATGGAGGACGCAACGTTCGCGAATGACCTTTGAAGTTAGCCGCGCGATTCGCGCCGATCATCCCAGTTTGCCGGGACATTTTCCAGATACACCTCTCGTCCCGGGGGTTGTTATCCTCGATGAAATAGTCGGAGCATTGGATGAGTGGCGACAAGGTTGCCACCTCAGGGGCATACGAACCGTAAAGTTTCTCGTGCCGCTCAAGCCCGAGCAGCTATTTACCATCTATTTTTCGACCGAGGATGATGATGCGGGCGAAGTCAACTTTTCCTGCCGCATCGCGGGCCAAATAATAGTTGAAGGTCGACTTGAAGTTTTTTGGGAGACAGAGTGATTTCGTGAACGCGCTATCATTTGACGCGCATAAATTTGAAACGCGGCCAAGCGATCCGCGCCTGGCGCAGTGTCTCCAGCAATTCCCACCGGCGGTGTTCAGCGAACGCTTGTATCAAAGCATTGAACTGATGGAGCGTTACAGCATCGAACTGGCTGTCGATCTATCGCGCCAGTTGAATCTTGTAGATCAACTCGGCGGATGGCGATCAGTCGATGAACTTTGTGAGGCGCTCTCTTTTCAGCCGCGGTTCAAGTTCGCCTTACGCTGGATGTTGGAACGCCTGGCCGAAAGTGGCTGCGCAGAGGCACGCAACAACGGAGAAAGTCGTTGTTATCATCTGCGAGACGCGCTGTGGGAGCCCGACCTCAAAACGCTGCGCACAATAGGCCTCAGTATTGATCCTACTAACGCGGCGACCCTGGATTTGTTGGATCACGCGGCAAGCCTGTATCTGGCGGTCGCCAGTGGACAGCAAAGTGGTGATCACAATCTGCTCGGCCCACAGGGAGTGCCGCTGTGGCTGAATTATTTCCACAACGATAACTTGACTTACGCGGTGAACAATTGGGTTGGAGGCGTTCTAGCTGTTGATCACATTTCCACTCACCGCACTCTGCGGATTTTAGAACTCGGCGCCGGCCCCGGTAGCGCCAGCGAAATTTTGCTGCAGTTACTTGCTGAACGCGGCCTCTTGTCACGGGTGGAACGCTACCTCATCACAGAGCCGAACGCGTACTTCCGGCGCTGCAGTCAACGTAAACTGACAGCGCAATATCCTAATTTGCCGCTGGAATGGGCCCCACTGGATCTCGATTTGCCATCGAAAACTCAAGGCATCACTTCGGGAGAATTCGATCTCGTGTATGCCGTTAACGTGATGCATATCTCCAAGAATCTTTTGTTTAGCTTGAATGAGGTCCGCTCGGCTCTAGCCACCGATGGTTGGCTTGTGATCGGCGAATGCGTGCGACCCTACGATAATCAACCAATCTATCCGGAATTGATGTTTCAAATTTTAGATAGTTTTATAAATGTCGAGACAGATCCAGAATTTCGTCCGAATCCTGGCTTTCTAACTGCAGAACAGTGGCGCCGCGCTTTTTCGCGCGCGGGCTTCACGCAGGCAAAAGTGGCCCCGGACATCGACCGGATTCGCGAAATTTATCCGCATTTTTTCACCGGTGCGATTTCTGGACAAAATATCGGAACGGCAAATGATCCCGCAAGTTCTCGGGACTAAAGCTTCAGAGGCGGATCGCTGGACGACGTTGCCCGAACGCGGCACGCCGGCTTCGCTGCGGGTGATCGCATGGATCGCGGTGCATATTGGGCGCTCGGCAGCAAGGCTGCTCCTGTACCCAGTCACGCTTTATTTTGTAATCACTGCACATGCTGCACGTCGGGTGTCCTATGAATACTTGAAGCACGTTCGCGGCGGCTCGGTACGCTGGTGGCAAGTCTTCCGCCATTTTCATTGTTTTGCCGCGACAATTCTGGATCGAGTTTATCTGCTGTGCGGCGAGTTCGACCGTTTTGACGTCACGGTTCATGGGAAACAAATTGTGCAGCGCCAGCTCGAAAGCGCCAAAGGAAGCATCCTGCTAGGCTCGCACCTTGGTAGCTTCGAAGTGTTACGAGCTTTGGGGGTAATGCAGAGGAAATTTCCGCTGAAGGTGTTGATGGACACAGCGCACAACCAAAACATCACGCGCTTTTTTGATGCGTTAAATCCGAAAATTGCTGGAACTGTAATCGCGCCCGATCAACCGGATAGCTTGATAAAGGTCAAGGAAAGTTTGGATGCTGGCTGCTTCGTCGGAATGTTAGGTGACCGCGTCTCCGGAGGCGACAAGACAACTCAATGTCAGTTCCTGGGTGTGCCGGCTACGTTCCCAGCCGGCCCGATCATCCTTGCTGCCATGATGCGTTGCCCTGTCATTTTGTTTTTTGGGCTCTATCGCGGGGGGAATCACTACGAAATTTATTTCGAACATTTTGCCGACGTGATCGTTTTGGATCGGCATCGTCGCGCCGAGGAGACCCAGCTTTGGATGCAACGCTACGCTGAGCGACTGGAGCATTACGCGCGTCTTGCGCCTTACAACTGGTTTAACTTTTATCCCTTTTGGGATTAGGCTTCGCCTCGTTAAAAGGTTAAAAGAGTTACAAAGGTTACAACAGTTAATGTGGGTGCAGCCGATGTAACCTTGTAACATCAGTGAATCACTTTGCTACTCGATGACAGACCAGGTCCTTGTTAACAAAGCTGAAATTCGCACACTGATCCCCCACTCCGGTCTGATGTGCCTCTTAGACGAGGTCACACAATGGGATGACCGATCCATTGTGTGCACCACCACTAGCCACCGCGATCCGGCAAACCCGTTGCGCCGCGAAGGACGCTTATCAGCCCTGCATGCTTTCGAATACGGCGCCCAAGCCGCGGCAGTGCATGGCGGTTTGCGAGCCCGCTCGGTAGGTGCAAAAGCCGCTCCCGGTTATCTGGCCGCGTTGCGGGATGGACGGTTACATATAGCGCGATTGGATCACATCCATCTGTCTCTTCGCGTTTGCGCGACGCGCCTGTTCGGGGATCGCGCCAATACGGTGTACGAATTCGTTATCTCGGCCGCCAACGTTCTTGTGGCAGAGGGACGCGTTATTATCGTGGAACGCGCGTGAGTGTTTGAATTTTGGAGTGCGCGGACATGTCCGCGCTTTGAAAAGCGGCGACATGTCGCCGCACTCCAAAGAATAAATTTCACATCACGATTCCGCCATCGACGCACAGCACCTGGCCGGTGATGTAGCCCGCTTCTGCGGACGCGAGGAACGCCACTGCGCTGGCGATTTCTTCGGGCGTGCCGGTTCTTCCCAGCGGGATCTTCGCGTGAATCGTATTCTTAACTTCATCCGAAAGCCCGGCGGTCATGTCCGTGAGAACAAATCCCGGTGCCACTGCGTTAACAGTGATATTGCGGCTCGCCAGCTCCCGCGCCAACGACTTGGTAAGGCCAATCAAGCCTGCCTTACTGGCGGCGTAATTTGTCTGCCCGGCATTTCCCATCAATCCAATCACAGAGCTGATGTTAATGATGCGACCGCTGTGTTGTTTGGTCATCGCTCGAATAATGGCCTGCGAAAAACTAAATGCGCCGCGCAAGTTTGTGTTGATAACTGCGTCCCAATCTTCCACTGACATCCGCATAGCAAGCGCGTCGCGCGTCACTCCTGCGTTGTTAACAAGGATGTCCGCCCTGCCAAAGTCTTCGAGAATCCGGACTCCGATTTTCTGGACCGCCGCATGATCTGCAACATCGACCGCGTAGGCTTTCGCAGCATCCGCTCGAAGACCATTAATTTCGTCCGCGACCGTCCTTACGTTTTCCTCCGTTCGGCTAACGCACACCACACGCGCGCCCTCATTGGCAAACCGTAACGCGATCGCGCGCCCGATTCCCCGTCCTGCCCCGGTTACGATTGCCACTTGACCTTCAAATCTCATATCGATTCATATTCGAACTGAAGAATAGCGAGCTATGTTTGGAGTGCTACTGCCTGTCTTGAGCGAAGACCTGTTACAGAACTACCCCATAGCGGCGTTGCCGGCGTCCGAATTCTTCCACGGCGGCCTGCAGATCCTTTTTAGTAAAGTCGGGCCATAGCTTTGGCGTGACGTACATCTCAGTGTAGGAGGTCTGCCAAAGCAGGAAGTTAGAAAGACGCATTTCGCCGGAAGTACGAATAAGGAGGTCTGGGTCGGGATAGTAGCGGGTGTAAAGATGTTTGCTGAACATCTCCACGTTGATCATTGCCCTATCGATGTGACCCAGCTCAATCGCCCGCAGCAAACTTTTGATGCCGTCGATAATCTCGAGCCGGCCGCCGTAGCTCAATGCAAAGATCAGGGTGAGCCCAGTGTTGCCAGCCGTTTGCTCAATTGTCTTGTGAAGTTGTTGCTGCGAACTCTCGGGCAGATCGGTCAAGCGCCCAATCGCCTGAAGACGCACATTTTTCTCGATCAATTCCGGCGTTTTCTCCCTCAAAAATTTTTCGAGCAAACGCATCAGCGCAATGACTTCGCCTTTGGGACGCTGCCAATTTTCAGCGGAGAAAGCATAGAGAGTGAGATATTCCACCTTTAACTCGCCACAGCCTTCCACGCATTCTCGAACGGCTTTCGCGCCGGCTTCG
>WNFJ01579925.1_pt1 | contig 36345 bp, 32 predicted proteins | sample 5400461 | NCBI WGS metagenome assembly WNFJ01 (sample SAMN13153349, study PRJNA577476) | soil metagenome | isolation source: 115 cm saprolite on Douglas fir-dominated hillslope | place: USA:California | collected 2013-09-17
AAGGAACAAGGAACAGTGAAGTGGTTTAATGCTTCAAAGGGCTTCGGATTCATCCAGCGCCAGACGGGAGAAGATGTTTTCGTGCACTTCTCCGCGATCGCGATGGAAGGATACAAGTCGCTCAACGAAGGTCAAGCCGTGGAGTTTGAAGTGAAAAAGGGCCCCAAAGGCCTTCAGGCCGAGAACGTTACGGCGGTTTAGCCTGTTAGGGGCGACTCGGCCATTGCCGGGCTTGCACTCCAAGAGTTTCGAATCGAGATTATTAGACGAAGAGAGCGGTCAAGGAGGACGATGTGCAAATGATGCAAGAAGGTCAGACCATCAAGCATGAAGTATACGGCCTGGGGATCGTAACCGCGTCCGACCAGGAACGTACCGCTGTGGATTTTGACGATCATGGCCCAAAGCTGTTCGTGACGAGCATCATGACGGCCGAACTGATCGGCGAAGCGCCCGCTACTCCTCCCAAAACCAAACGCCGCCGCAAAGCTTCTACCGCAGCCAAGGCCGCCAAAAAGGCCGCAGCGGCAGCTGCCAGCCGCTCCTAAATTTTTCTAATAAACCAGACAGGACATCTCTGCGCCAATTTCGCGCCGGAGTGTGTCTGCTGGCATGTCTCGCACAAACCATGGCGGTTGTGATAGGTTCGGGCGTATGAAGCTCTTCGTAATCATCCTCGGAGTCATTCTTCTTGTCCTGGGCGTGATTGGACTCGTTCACCCTAGTTTCACCTATCACCAACAAGAGGAAGTAGCGAAACTCGGTCCCTACAAAGCAACCTTGGACGAAGAGAAAACTACGCAAATCCCAGCCGCAGTCTCCATTGCGCTGCTGGTTGCGGGGATAGGCCTTGTTGTGCTCGGGCCACGCATGAAAAAGTAACACTCGCCGCTCGCAATCCAAGTTGCTACCCAATCGGGCGTTTACGTACGCTTACTGCTACGTACCGCACCCTCCTCAATGCATTGACATCCCCGAGCCACAAGACTAAACAGGACGTATAGAAGTTCCGTTCCAGGGGCAGCGTTTCAAAACGGAGAGAGAGATGAAAAGAGATACGCGGACGCACGCATTGGCGCTCAGTGTGCTTATCGGTTGCCTTTTCACGGTTTCTACGCCAATGCACGCGCAAAGCACGCCAGGCGTAACCGACAAAGAAATTCTCATCGGATCGTGTTCGGCTTTGGAAGGACCTTCACATTTCCTGGGAACGGAAACCGTAACTGGCGCGAAGGCCTACTTCGGCATGATCAACGACGCCGGCGGTGTAGAGGGGCGCAAATTGAAGCTTCTCACCTACGACGACAGTTATGATCCGGCGAAGACGGAAGCATGTTTCAACCGCTTGATGGAACAGAAAGTTTTTGCCCTCGCCTTTTTCGTCGGCACGCCCACTGCCGTCAAATACATTCCAATGGCGGACAGCAACAAGATTCCCCTGGTGGGACTCTTCACCGGCGCGCAAACGCTCTACATGCCGCTGCGGCACTGGGTGGTAAACGTGCGCGCTTCCTATTTCGATGAAACACGCGAGCAAATCGACGGCATATGGGGTGCTCTGGGCTACAAAAAAATTGGTGTCATCTACCCGGAAGATGCCTTTGGCGCAGCAGTGCTTGAGGGCGTAAAGACCGCCCTGAAAACCCACGGTGCCGAGCCGATTGCAGTGGCATCGTACCAACGGCAGACGGCCCAGGTAGGCGGCGCAATCGATACGGTAAAGGCTGCGAGTCCGGAAGCCGTCGTGGTCGTCGGGCCCGCGAATACTGTCGCACCCATCCTCCAGCAGTCTCACGCCAAGGGGTGGAAGCCTTTGTTCCTGACGGTATCCTTCGTCGGAACGGACGATTTAATCTCCGCGGCAGGGACTGATGCCGATGGCGTCGTGATTACCCAAGTCGTGCCGCCGTATTACCTGACAGAATTGAAGACCGTCGCACTGTATCGCCGCACGCTGACAAAGTATTTTCCTTCCGCGCAGCCAAACTTCGTAAGCCTGGAAGGCTTTGTCGACGCTATGGTGCTCGTTGAGGGCCTAAAGAAAGCGGGAAAGGATTTAACACGCGAAGGGCTGATTCGTGGCATCGAATCCATTCACGAAATGGATCTGGGTCTGGGCCCGCAACTCAAATTGGATTACTCCGCAAAAGATCACAAAGGCTTCGACCACGTGATCCCCACCGTGGTCCGCGGCGGGCGCGCCGTGCCGTTCACGGACTGGTCCACCGCCGCCCCGAAGTAGGCAGTTCGGATCCTGTTTACTCTGTTGCACCGGCTGCCAAGAGCAGCTTCTCTGCAGAAGCCGTACCATTGTTTGTTTGTGAACGACGGAGTCGTCCCAGCGCGGTCAGGCCTTGATGGTCGCGCAGATTCACATTCGCATGAGCATTGACAAGTACTTCAACGGAGTTTTCTAGGCCTTTTTCAGCGCAGAGCATGAGCGCTGTTGACCCGTCTTTGTCTCGCACATCGAGCTTTGCCCCAGCCTGCACGAGAACCCTCAAATTCTCGACGTAGTTGTACTTTGCGGAGTGCATCAGAGCTGTGCGGCCCTCTGGATCAGTCAAGTTCGGATCCGCGCCTGCCAGAATCAGCGATTTCGCAACGTCCGCAGAGACGGTGGCAAAGAGGGGCGTCTCTCCAGCATTATTTCGCGAATTGATGTTTATCTTCGTTTTGGCGAGTTCGCGAACGGCTTCGTCATAGATTGTAAAGAGCGCGTTCTCGCCATCTTCGTTTTTTGCGTTTACGTCCGATCCGGCATCAAGTAACAAGCGTACAACCCTGGCCCGGTCAACGGACTCATCCGGGATATCGGCGTGAGGTTCGCCCATGATGATGTCCCCAAATTCCAATTCGCCCATTGAACCGGCGAGCAGTGCGGTCGTTTTCTTCCATCCCACGGCATTCACACGCGCCCCAGCATGAAGTAGCATCAAGATGAGTTCTGGATTCCCCGCCGCCGCTGCGGCCATCAAAGCAGTGTTTCCCTCCTTACTCCCGGCATTTACGTCCGCAGCGGCCATGAGTAGTTTTTGCAGAACATCTGTATTTCCGCTGGAAGCCCCGTACATAAGAACGGTCCGACCGCCTTCATTTGCAGCGTTGGGATCAGCTCCCGCCTTGAGGAGCGTTTTTACGATGTCCGGCAATCCACGCGATGCCGCAATCATAAGCGGCGTCCTTGCCCTGTATTCCTTTGCGCGGAGATTGACTCCAGCTCGGATGAGATCTCTTACGACGTCATTGTTGCCATAAGAAACTGCACCGATCAGCAGCCTCGTCGCCGCCGTCTCAGAGCCGCGAAGGTTTATTCCCTCCGCAACTAGCGCGGGAACGGTTTCGGCGTCGCAATTCACCCACTTGTGCGAATGACTGAGTCTATCAATCGTGTCTTCGAGCTGAGTCAACGCCGGAGGCGCTCCGAACATGTACTCGATTTCCTTTTTCTGATCCCCAATCGTAACGGAGCTGATGGTTGAGTAGGAATCGGTCGCGAATCCTCCGTATTCATCCTCGAGGGAGAAATAATTTGCAGCTCGGAAGGCGTCAAGAAGTGTCCTGAACTCTTCCTCGCCAATGTGCCCGCGATGCTTACCCTCGACACAGACGTACCCCAATCCGGTGTATTCAACGGTTCCGTCTCCGAGAATCTTCAAGTCATAAAAACCACGGCCGAGGGTGATCACGACACCTTTCAAGTCCTCGACCACAGGGAACGGAACTGGTGGATGTAGGGGAAGTTTACCGGCTACATCGAGACTCACTTCAACCACAGCTTCTGCTGGCTCACCTTTTCTGACAAAAGGAACGTACTCCCAGCTTCGGACAGCATCGAGTGCAGCCTGCCGCAGGAGAGGGTGCCCAGACACGATGCGCGCATCTCTGACTTTGCCATCGACTCCGATCGTCAATCGAAGCGCGACCTTGCCTCGAGTGCCAGTCATCCTGGCAAGCGGGGGATACACCGGTTCAACTCGTTTCCTCAAATGAGACGTTGCTTCTTCTGGCCTCGTGAGAGGAATGGACAGGTCGGGAGAAGCTGGGTCGGTCTGCTGCGGAAACAATGAAGCTGGAGACAGCAGTAGCAAGAGAAATGAGCTTGCCAAACGTACCTTATAAATGCGGTAGGCGATCATCACGAGCCCATGAATAATTGGTACCAGAGAGGCAACCGAACCTGACACCTTTGATGGGCATTGTCAGGTATGGGTTGGATTCAGTCTTTGCGAACATCCGCAGCGAAATGCTACTTCTGGGCGGATTCGGCCTGGTCGAAGGCGTGGTAGGAAGAGCGCACCAGTGGCCCGGCTTCGACGTGCTTGAAGCCCATGGCCTCGCCGAGCACTTTGTATTCAGCGAATTCATCCGGATGCACGTACCGAACGATGGGTAGATGATCGCGAGTTGGCTGCAAATATTGCCCGAGCGTGAGGATGTTCGTGCGCTGTGCGGCGAGATCCTCCATCGTAGCGAGGACTTCATCCTTTTCTTCTCCGAGCCCCAGCATCAGGCCCGTCTTCGTGGGTACTTCCGGATGCGCCGCTTTCGAACGCCGCAACAGTTCGAGCGACCGCTCATAAACCGCGCCTTTGCGGACCTGCCTGTAGAGGCGCGGCACGGTTTCCGTATTGTGGTTGAGAATGTCCGGCCGCACCGCAAGTACCGCGTCTAGCGCGTCCCAATCGCCGCGAAAATCAGGAATCAGCACTTCAACTTTACAGCCCGGAACCCGCCGACGAATCTCTTCAATGGTGCGCGCAAAAATGTGCGCGCCGCCATCCGGCTGATCGTCGCGGTTCACCGAAGTCACCACCGCGTAGCGCAGCCCCATCTTGGCTACGGCCTCCGCCACGCGAAATGGCTCATCTTCATCCGGCGGGCCGACGGGCTTGCCGGAAGGCACCGCACAGAATCCGCAAGCGCGCGTGCAAATATCGCCAAGAATCATGAACGTCGCGGTTCCGTGCTCCCAGCATTCGCCCATGTTGGGGCAGCGTGCGCTCTCGCAAACGGTGTGCAGGTCCAGCGTCCGCATGATGCGCTTCAGATCTTGGTAGCGCTCGCCACCGAAAAACTTGACGCGCAACCAGTCCGGCCGCGGATGCGCACCCGGCGCAGGCGGCGGCATCGCCGGCAAATTCGAGATGATGTTAAAGGGTGTGGCCATCAGAATCGCATGAATCTTTTATTTTACGCGCTTCCAGCGTTCCGCACAAACACATGTCCCTTGAATGGCGAGTTGCGTGTTAATCGCGTCCTAGTAGAGGAGGATTACAATGGTTGGCGGGAAGAGCGAATGAAATCGCGCAGAACGGTCACGTTGGGGCCATATGCGCCGATGCGCCCTGCATCTACTGGCAGTCCGAGCCTCTCGGCCAGGTCCAGATCCACACCCGCGTCGTCCAGTTCAGACAAGCTGAAACCCTGCGCAGGCTGCACGCGATTCAAGCCCGTCGGATAGACCGGCCGGGGCGGGCGGTGACGCCGCCAGGGACGGCGCGCCAGCTCGTAATACTGTTGCCAATCGCGTTTGTGCCAAGTCGTCATTCTCTTCATCGCGGCCCAATTCACGTCCGAGTCAACTATTCCCTAGTACGTTACACGCACATACTTGGATGCACGACCTGCCGGGAAGGTTCATATAACTCCTACCACACCACCTGTGAAAAACTCCCGTGGTCTCCGGCCTATTCATATACTTCATAAACTGCCCGTACGCTGATTTTCCTCGCCTATTGTTTCAAACACGTTACCAGGCAATTTGTTTCGCGAAACGCGCCACCGAAGACGCCGGGGGAGCGTCTCCGCCGCGAGCCAGCTTGCGCTCGCGTTCCTTCTGAACCATCATCAAGCCGGTCGCTTGCCGCGGGATATTACACACATTCGTTGGTAGTGACCAGCGCAAAGCCTCTTCGCGCCTAAACATTTCGCCGCACACCCTCGCGCACAGTTAGACGAGTTCAATTCGCGGAGGTGAGACCCGAATTGTCTAGAGATTGGCACAGACGTGCCGTTAGGGACTTCCTGAGGGGTTTGAAGCGCCCCGACCCGCGTCGCGGCGCTTCTGCTTCAGAAGGAACTTGCCTGCTTACCAGCGATTACCGCGGTCGCCACGATCTCCACCGCGATCGCCGCCGCGCCCGCCACCGCCACCATGGCCTCCGCGCCCACCGCCGCCACCACCGCGTCCGCCGTATCCGCCCCCGCGCCCGCCGCCACCACCGCCGCCGCCGCGCTCTGCCTGGCGACGCGCTTCATTTACCACGAGGTTCCGCCCGCCGAAATTCTGCCCGTTCAGCGAGTTGACGGCACGGTCCGCGTCTTCGTCATTGGTGACTTCGACGAACGCGAATCCGCGCGACTGCCCTGTGAAACGGTCGCGAATAAGATTTACACCGGAGGGAGTCACGCCAACTTGAGAGAACCATTCGTTGAGCTGATCCTCCGTCGCGGAAAACGGAAGATTACCGATATAGAGCTTCTTCACCTGCCCACTCCTTCTGCCCGGAACCCACTTGCGAGTCGCGGAGCGCGCTGAAGACACAGCAATCATTCACACGGGCAGTCGGGAGAGCCGAACCACCGCGGGCGCGAGACCGGCACTTCAGCGGTCAGTGGCATGGTCTCGGAAAATAACCCCTTTTGCAACTGAAATTGTCCCGCGCCAGTCGGCGGATTCCCGGCCACCCTGCTGCCGCACCTTTCCCCTTTCGAACGGATTAGTGATAGCATGCGGCCAATTTGCTCCCCGCCCAAGAGGCCTTATGCGCGGCACGATGATGGATTTTCCGCTCACGCTGCCCATCATTCTGGAGCGCGCGGGAAAGCTTTTTTCGCGCGTCGAGATCGTCTCCCGCAAACCAGATAAGTCCATTGCGCGCGGGTGTTATGGCGAATTCCACCGGCGCGCTTGCCGCCTCGCAGCGGCATTGACGAAACTCGGCTTGCAGCCCGGTGACCGCGTGGCCTCCATGATGTGGAATCACTCCGGCCACTTGGAAGCTTTCTTCGGCGTGCCCTGCGCCAGCGGCATTCTGCATACCTTGAACCTGCGGCTTCACCCCCATGAAATTGCCGCCATCGCCAAGCATGCCGGCGACCGATTCCTGCTCATTGACGACGTGCTCCTGCCGGTCTACGAAAAATTCCGTGAGGATGTGCCTTTCGAACGCATCATTGTGGTCCCCTACGGCTGCAACAACACGGTCCCGGAAGGCTTCTTGAATTATGAAGAGCTGCTCGCTGAAGCTGGCGATGATTTTCATTATCCTCCGATCGACGAGAACGACGGCGCCGCGATGTGCTTCACTTCCGGTACCACCGGCAATTCCAAAGGAGTCATTTATTCTCACCGCGCGCTGGTGCTGCACTCTTTCTGCTGCGGCCTCAATGAAGTCTTTGGCATGAGCCATTTCGATACCGTCCTGCCGGTTGCTCCTATGTTCCATGCCAACGCCTGGGGCCTGCCCTATGCTTGCACCATGCTCGGCGCGCGCTTGGTTCTCCCTGGGCCGAATGTCGATCCGGAAAGCGTTCTCGACTTGCTCGTCGGTGAACGCGTCACCATCGCCTGCGGCGTCCCCACCGTCTGGATTGGCGTCCTCGAGGCCCTCGAGAAAAGTCCTGGCCGCTGGAAATTTGAGGCTCCCATTCGCGTTGTCTGTGGAGGCACCGCCCCGCCGCTTGAGCTCATCCGCCGCCTCGATCGATTCAATTTACAGATCAAGCATCTCTGGGGCATGACCGAGACGACTCCCATCGGCACTTCCGGCGGACTCCGTCCTCACATGCACGACTGGCCCGACGACAAGAAATACGAAGTCCGCGCCAAACAGGGCTGGCCTGCGCCCTTCGTTGAGATTCGTCTGATGCGCCCGGAAGGCGAAGCCCTTTGCGATGGCGTCACCTCGGGAGAGATTGAAATTCGCGGCCCGTGGGTCGCCGCCAATTACTATGAATCGCCCGACCAGGTCCATCGTTGGACCACCGACGGCTGGTTCCGCACGGGTGACGTTGCCACCATGGATGAAGACGGCTACGTCAAGATCGTCGACCGCGCCAAAGATTTGGTGAAGTCGGGAGGCGAGTGGATCAGCTCTGTCGACTTGGAAAACACATTGATGGGTCATCCCGCGGTGAAAGAAGCTTGTGTTGTGGGTATCCCCCATCCGAAATGGCAGGAGCGGCCGCTCGCGGCAATCGTTTTGAAGGATGGCGCCCGCGCCACCGCCGAAGAACTGCGATCCTTCCTCGCGCAAACTTTCGCCAAGTGGCAGCTCCCCGACGCCTTCGTCTTCATCGACGCCATTCCTCGCACCTCCGTCGGCAAATTCAAAAAACTAGCCCTCCGCGAGCAATTTGCCAACTGGAATTGGGAGCAATAATCTTCGCCGCAAGTCCCGGCACTTTTTTCCGTCTTCGGTGTCTAAGGCCAATATTCCAGCTCTGAAGGGAGAAGACACCTTGCGAATTTTTATTTCCTTAGTACTGATCTCGGGGCTCAGTCTTTTCGCGGTCGCGCAGACCACAATCCAGAAACCCTCTACGCCGCCAGCCGAGCAAGAGGTTTCCGCGGCGGTCGCCAAATGGCTTGCGTCGTCGCAGGATGGCGATTTCCTCTCTCTGCGGAAGCTCGTCGCCGATGATTTCATCGGTACGACATTCTCCGGGAATGTCATCTCGAAAGAGGATGTCGCGCCGGAAAGTGGCGGCGGTTCGTTTCCCGATGGCGCAGTCCAGGATTTGCACGTCCGCGTGTACGGCGAAACAGCGGTAGCCATTGGCGCCCTGGTCTTCAAGTCCAAGCAGCCGGGAACGTTGCGGTTCACTGAGGTGTGGACCAAGCGCCCAGCAGGATGGCAAATGGTTGCGGCGCATCTCTCCCGCGTCTCGTGATTTGAGTGGGCGAAAAACGCCCTCCGCGAACAATTCGCCAGATGGAAATGAGACTTCTACTGTGTCGCAGGCGACAGTTTGGCTCTGCGCTGCTCGATGAGCTGAAAGAATTTCGACTTCTCTTTCAGCCACAACGCCTCGAGCTCTTTGCTGAATCCGACCAGCACCCACGGCATGCGCCGCTGTAACGATTCTAATAGCTTGGGAACCGAATCCTTTTTTCCGCTGATTTCCACGGACTGACCCTTGGAATCGCGGATGATAGCGGAGTAGCTCTTTCCCGTGGGAATCCCGCTGTGATAGTGCTTCGTCACTTTGGGATAAGCCCAAACCACGTCCTGTGCCGCCATCACGTTCGTCTTGTAAGCCGTTGCATGAATCAGCCAGTTCGTCGTAATTTGCATCGCTCCGAACTTTTCCCCTCCGCCCTCGCCGCGAATTTCCGAATCAATGCGCATCCGCACATCCTGCAACCCCAGCAGGGGATGGCTCTCGGGCTGCAGCTTTCTCCGGAGGGCGGTCCCCACTAATACGAGGCCGAGCACCCCGAAGCCCACGCCGCCCGCCGCCACCAGCATGTTGTCTCCCTTAGTCCGGAAGCCCGTAGCATCCAGCATGAACGGGAGAAATGCCCCCTTCAGTTCAGGACGCTTCTCCTCCCATTTATGGATCACGCCGTTGGAAACTTCCGCCGGTACTGCCATCAAGGTCCCTGTGAATTGGAACTGATGATTGTCCTTCGGCGTATCCACCAGCAGCAGCCTCTTGTTAACGACAAGCACGACGATAGCCGTGCGCAGCTTGTCCTTGCTGCCTTCCTCGAGTTCGCCCATCCCCGTTGGATAAGACTTCTCCCCTTGCACCCTCAGGAAATAGTGCTTGGGCATGTCTGGGCTGACGATCATAGCCAACTCCGACGCCGAAGCAGGGAACGGTCCAAAGATATAGTTGTAGGTGTCCCGCCAGGTCGCTGCCAAAATCAGTCCGAGAATCGTCAGAACGGCGATGCCGCCCAGGAAAAGGTTGCGGTTGGTGCGCCGGATCTGCCCGCTGATGAAGTCATCCCACATGAGGTCACCTCGTTTTCGCGCGCGCGGCGAAATTTGGGGCCAATACCGTCCAAGCTACCGCCCCATTCCGAGCTGACGCAATGGAACCTCAGTCTCTCGTTGGCCTGTAGGTTACTGTTCGTACGGACGGGCGGCAGGGTAGGGGTACCCTCGGGCAATTTCGTATGAATATGAGGACAAAAGGCTTAAGAAATTTGCATTTTGTAATTGATTGATTCTAAAGATGCTGTTCTTAGGAATCAAACAGTTTCAGCTCGGGATCGACAACTGGGATGTAGGAAAAGCGGGAGCAAGCTCCCGCACTCCAAAGTGGTCGGTCAGGTGCGATAGGACGCATTGATGCGGACGTATTCCGCTGTGAAGTCGCAGGTCCAATAGCGGGCCCGGGCTTTGCCTGCGTGCAGATCCACAACTAGCGGAACATGCGCGGTGAGAAGCTTGTTGCTGGCAGCGCGTTCGTTGAAGTCGAGCGGTTGGCCGCGCCGCAAGACGGGAATGCCCGCCATCTTGATATCGACAAGAGCGGTATCAAAGTTCACTCCGGAGCGGCCCGCAGCTGCGAAGATGCGCCCCCAGTTCGGATCGCCACCCGCGAAAGCGGTTTTCACCAGCGGCGAAGTTGCAATGGTTTCCGCGATGCGTTTCGCTGCGGCTTCTGTCTTCGCGCCGCGCACCTCTATTTCGATGACCCGCTGCGCGCCTTCGCCGTCCGCGACGATTTGCAGCGCGAGCGAGCGGCAAACCTCTTCGAGCGCCGCCGTGAACCTGCGATGCGACGGCGTGCCGGCCTTGACCGAAGGAGCGCCCGCTTCGCCATTGGCCAAAACCAGCAGCGTATCGTTCGTAGAAGTGTCGCCGTCCACACTGATGGCGTTGAAGGTGCGCGAAGTCACATCGCGCAGAGTTTTTTGCAAAAGAGAAGGAGCGATCGCCGCATCCGTGGCGATAAAAGCGAGCATCGTCGCCATGTTGGGATGGATCATTCCCGCGCCTTTGGCGCAGCCGACAAAATGAATTCTCTTTCCGGCCATTTTGAACGAAGCCGCCGCGGTTTTCGGGCGCGTGTCCGTGGTGCAGATTGCCAATGAAGTTTCCGCGAAGGAGCGCGCCGACGGCCGGCGAAAACGGGCGATGACCGGCAATGCGCGCAGAATCTTTTCCAGCGGCAGCGGAACACCGATGACGCCCGTGGAGCAGACAAACAATTCCTGCGGAGTGCAGCCGAGCCGCTTCGCAGCTTCGGCAACCGTCCGCACCGCCGCGGCGTGGCCGGCTTCGCCGGTGGCGCAGTTGGCGTTGCCCGCGTTCACGACCACGGCGCGCATGCGGCCCTTCGACGCGCGCATATTTTCTTTGGAAATGAGAACGGGTGCGGCAACCACGAGATTTTGCGTGAAGACGGCGGCGGCCGAAGCCGTCACGTCACTCGAAATGACGGCGAGGTCCAGCGCGCCGGTTTTCTTCAAACCGCAGGCGGTCGCGCCGAAGCGGAATCCGCGCGGCAGGGAAGCTTCCGAGAGTGCGTGCTTTATCAACGGAACGTCCGTGTGACTAGCGCGCCGCCCCCGGAAGGGACCTCCGATCCTCCGCAACCGCGGCGAAGGAGGATTGTAGATTCGTTGCTTGAGTTCCATTCATGGCTTGGCTCCTGTTTTGGTGGCTTTTTTGTTGAGACGTCCTTCCAAATCGTCAATGGCGGCACGAACGCTTTCAGGCGCGGTGCCGCCGCGAACTTTTTTCGACGCGAGCGCCGCGTCAAGACTCAAGCTGCCGGCAAAGTCGGCCTCAAATGCGGGCGATATTTTCTTTAGCGTTTTGAGTGGCAGCGCGTTCCACGGTACGTTTTGTTTTTCGGCTTCGCGAAGCACCTTGCCGACGATGTCGTGCGCCTGGCGGAAAGGAATGCCTTTGTGCACCAGATAGTCGGCCGCTTCTGTGGCCAGCAACGCGGGGTTAGACGCCGCAAATTTCAATCGCTCGGTGTTGAACTTCGTGGCAGCGACGGCCCCGGTTGCGACCGCAAGCATGTCCGCGACTTGATCGTGAGCGGTGAAGAGCGCCTCCTTGTCCTCTTGCAAGTCCCGCTGATAACTCGTGGGCAAGCCCTTCAGTGTAGTGAGCAAGCCGAGCAGCGCGCCGGTGATGCGTCCCGTTTTTCCACGGATCAGCTCCCAGGCATCCGGGTTTTTTTTCTGCGGCATCAAGCTGCTGCCGGTGGAATATTCGTCAGGAAGAATGACGTAGGAAAATTCCTGCGATGAAAAAAGCACGAAGTCCTCGGCCAGGCGCGAAAGATGTGTGCCAATTCCAGTGAGCGCGAAAAGATAATCGAGAGCAAAGTCGCGGTCGCTAACGGCGTCGAGGCTGTTTCCGGTGATGCGGGAAAACCTGAGTTCGTTTGCAATCGCGTTGCGATCGACGGCGAAAGAATTTCCAGCGAGCGCGCCCGAGCCCATGGGACACGCATCCGCGCTCGCCGAAGCGTGGTGCAGGCGAGTGATGTCGCGCGCGAAAGCTTCTGCGTGTGCCAGCAAGAAGTGCGAAAGCAAAATCGGCTGGGCATGCTGCATGTGCGTCATGCCCGCCATCGGCACATTGCGATTGGCTTTCGCCTGCTGCAGGAACGCATTCAGCATGGCTTCCAAGGCGTGCTGAATCTGTGCGGCCGCATCCATAACAAAGAGTCGAAAATCAGTGGCCACCAGTTCGTTGCGGCTGCGCCCGGTGTGCAATTTCCAGCCGAGCGGACCAAGTTCTTTGACGAGCGCCTTTTCAACGAAATGATGCACATCCTCGGCGGTCGCACCGAAAGATTCGAGCCACGCGGAATCCGTTTTTGCGCGCTCAGCGATTTTGTCGAGCGCTGCGAGCGTTTGCTTCACTTCGTCCACCGTGAAAATGCCGATGGGCTGCAAAGCTTTGGCCCAGGCGCGATCGACGGCAATCTCATAAGGCAGGAGACGGCGATCGAACGCAAACGAGCGCTGGAACGCGTCGAACTGAGCATTTGGCTCACGCTCGAAGCGTCCCCCCCACAGCCGGTCGTCTTTGCGTTCGGTCATTCGGTTTCGTGGACAGGCATTCTTGCCTGTCCCGGTTTTGTCTCCGTCAACGAGCAGCAGACAGACAAGAATGTCCGTCCTACTGATTTCCTTCTGCTTTCGCTTTCGGTCGCACCGTTACAGGCAGCGCAAACAAATTGATGAAACCTTCCGCGTCTTTCGGGTTGTAGCGGCCCATGGTGAAGCTGGCCAGGTCGGCGCGGTAGAGCGAAAAAGGAGAAACGCGTTTCGTGACGTTGAGCGTGCCCTTCCAGAGTCTCAGGCCCACGGCGCCGGTAACGCGCTGCTGCGCGACAGTAAAAAATCCATCGAGCGCTTCGCGAAGCGGAGCGAACCACAAACCGTAGTAAACCAGTTCGGCATAGCGCAACGAAAGCGCCTGCTGGAAATGCGCCGTTTCGCGGTCGATGGTGAGCCGCTCCAATTCCTGATGCGCTTTCACCAGCAGCGTTCCGCCTGGAGTTTCGTAGGCGCCGCGTGATTTCATTCCGACGAGGCGATTTTCAACCAGGTCGGTGCGGCCGATGCCGTGCTTCGCCGCAATTTCATTCAGCATGTTAAGCAGATCGACGGGACCAAGTTTTGAGCCATTGACCGAAACGGGCGTGCCCGACTCGAATCCGATTTCGACTTCTTCGGCTTTGTCCGGCGCTTTTTCCGGCGAGACGACCCACTGCCACATCGCTTCGCTGGGCGCGTTGGCGGGATCTTCCAGTTCGCCGCCTTCGTGGCTAAGGTGCCAGATGTTGCGATCGCGACTATAAATGTTTTTCTTGCTCTGTTCGACAGGAACGTTGTGTTTTTGCGCGTAGGCGATGGCATCTTCGCGGGAATCGATATCCCACTCGCGCCAGGGAGCGATGATTTGCACGTTGGGCGCGATGGCTTTATAGACCAGTTCGAAGCGGACCTGATCGTTGCCCTTGCCGGTGCAGCCGTGGGAGAGGCCATCGGCTCCGAGCTTGAGCGCAATTTCTGCCTGGCGCTTGGCGATGACAGGCCGTGCCATCGAAGTGCCGAGCAAGTACGTGTGCTCATAAATCGCGCCGGCGCGGAGCGTCGGCCAAATGTAATCGCGAACAAATTCCTCGCGCAGATCTTCGACGAGCGCCGAAGAAGCGCCGGTGGCGAGCGCTTTCTTGCGCGCAGCTTCGAGATCTTCCTGCTGGCCGACGTCACCGATGACGGCGATGACTTCGCAGCCGTAATTCTCCTTGAGCCAGGGAATGATGATGGAGGTGTCGAGACCGCCGGAGTAGGCCAGAACAACTTTTTTCGGTTTAGGCAATTGTGCTTTCACGATTCCTCTCATGCGTATGAATGTTGTCAAGCTGGGCGTCCGCCGCGGCGGACTGCGCCCCTACAAATACAATTCGTACAATTCGAAGCGATCCGATAATGAGCATCAATAGGTCAGAACAAAGTATGCAGGATGGCTTTCTGCACGTACATGCGGTTTTCGGATTGATCGAGGACGACCGACTGCGGGCCGTCGAGGACTTCCGGAGTGACTTCCAGACCGCGGTGCGCCGGAAGACAGTGCATGAACACGGCGTCCGGCGCGGCAAGCGACATCAAGCCGGCGTTGACCTGATACGGCTGGAACACGGTGTTTCGCACTTGCCCCTCATCTTCAAAGCCCATGCTGGTCCAGGAATCGGTGTAGACGCCCATCGCGCCGCTGACGGCTTCTCGCGGGTCGGTCATCAATTCGATTTTGGCTTTCGTTTCGCGGGCGACGCGCTTGCTGTCCGCGACAACTTCGGGCAAGGGAGCGTATTCCGCGGGCGTAGCAACGCGCAAGTGCACGCCCAGACGCGCGGCGAGGTAGATCAGGGAATGGCAAACGTTGTTGCCATCGCCAACGTAGGCGAGCTTGAAACCACGCAGCGAGCCGAATTTTTCGTCGAGTGTAAAAAAATCAGCGAGCGCCTGGCACGGATGGAATTTATCGGAGAGCGCGTTGATCACCGGAATGTTGGCATTGGCGGCCATTTCCTCGAGGACGCGCTGCTGGTAGACGCGGGCGACGATGCCTTGCACCCAGCGATCGAGATTGCGCGCCACGTCGGCGATGGACTCGCGAGCGCCGAGAGACGCGGAGGCTTGGGTGTGGTCGAGAAAAACCACCGAGCCACCCATGCTCTGGATGCCGACGTCGAAGGTGACGCGCGTGCGGAGCGAGGGCTTCTCAAAAATCAGCGCGATGAATTTGCCGTGGAGCGTGGAAGCGTAACGCACCGGGCGGGCCTTGATGTCCGCCGAGAGCTGGAGCAGTTCGCGCGTATGCGCAGGGCTCCATTCCGCTCCGGTGAGGAGATCGTTCGACAAAGAAATAGGCGCAACAAGAGTCGTCGTAGTCATTTTTTTCACCTTGCCGCGGCGTGGGCAACGCGTCCGGGATTCGCTGACTTGGCGGAATCCGGAGCGGAGGCTTGCTGCGGGGTTGTAGTAAGAACTAGTTCAAAGAGCCTGAGAAATTCGCGCACATGCGCGCGAGTGATGATAAATGGCGGCAGAAAACGCAACGTAAAATCGTGAGTGCAATTGATGAGCAAGCCGCGCTGCATGGCTTCGCTGACAAACGGCGCACCTTCGATGGAAAGTTCAACGCCGATGATCAGGCCTTCGCCACGGATCTCGCGGATGAAGCCGAATTTTGCGGCAAGCTTCGCGAGACCTTCGCGCAGTTCGGCACCACGCAGGCGGATATTCTCGAGGAGTTTTTCCTCCTCGATAATGTTGAGGAACTCGAGCGCAACGGCGCAAGCCAGCGGGCCGCCGCCGAAGGTCGTGCCATGCATTCCGGGAGAGACGCGTGAAGCAACCGCCTCGTTGGTAAGAATGGCTCCAAGCGGAAGGCCGGCGGCAAGCGGTTTGGCAACCAGCGCGATGTCCGGTTTTGAGGAAAATTTCTGATACGCAAAATAGCGGCTGGTGCGGCCGAGGCCGCATTGAATCTCGTCGGCGACTAGGAGAGCGCCATGCTCGGTGGCCAGCGAGCGAGCGCGATTCCAGAAAGCTTCGCTGACGGGATAAATCCCACCTTCGCCCTGGACGGTTTCAAGAAGGATGGCGCAGACGGTATCGTCGAATTTAGCCTCGAGATCGGCGACGTCATTGAAACGCACGAACCCGGCACCGGGAACGACGGGCGCAAAGGGCAAGCGATACTTTTCCGTGGAGGTCACGCTGACGGCCCCAAACGTGCGGCCATGAAAAGAATTCTCGAGCGCCAGGAAACGATGTTTCTTTGCGGCTGTCCCCGCCGGCTCGTCCGCACTGCGTCCGTACAGCCGCGCCAGTTTCATCGCGCCGTCGATGGCTTCCGTGCCGCTGTTGGTGAAGAACGCGCGATCGAGGCCAGACCATGCGGCGAGTTTGCGAGCGAGCGGGCCCTGGTAAGCATTGTGATAGAGATTCGAGAGGTGAATGGCACGCGCCGCTTCGCGACGGATCACTTTTACGATCCGCGGATGCGCGTGACCGAGCGCATTCACGGCAATGCCACCCAAGAAATCGAGATATTTCTTGCCGGTGGCGTCGTAGACATAAGGGCCCTGGCCATGGGTCATGACCGCGGGCTGGCGTTTGTAGGTGGGCAGAAGAAACTGCTCAGCATCGAGCAGGCGCGAGTCGGGTTTGGCGGATGGCGCAACCGCATGTTTGGATTTGCGCACGGAACGCACCAGAGACTTCTTTTTGGAAGAAGCGCGCATCATGCCGCCGAGAGGGCCACTTGCGCCGCGGACGTGGGTTCACGCAGAACCCGGGTACCCGGAACAAACGGGACGTTGTCGGGGGCAACCGTTTCCGTGGCGTGAGAAGCGAGCAGCAGAGCATCCGGAGATGTGCCGCCAACGATGCGAACCTGGTGAACACCGCCTTCGATGGCGCGCTTGGCGGCTTCCAGCTTCAGGACCATGCCTCCGGAAACCACACGGCACTGTACGAGGCGCTCGATTTCCTCGCAAGTGACCGCGGAGAGAACTCTTTCTCCATCGAGCACTCCGGCAACATCCGTGAGATAGATCAACCGATCGGCATTGAGAAATTCGGCACAGGCGGCAGCCATGTGGTCGGCATTGATATTGTAGAGTTCGTTGTCCGAGCCAATGCCGAGGCAAGGAGCAACGGGCACTAGTCCCTGGCGCCAGAGGGAGCCGATAAACTCGACGTTCAGCCCCGTAAGATAGCCGACGAAGCCTAGACTGCCTTCGACTTCATTGTGCACCATGGGCTCTGCCAGGAAACACTGAGCGTCCGCGGCAGAGATACCGACGGCAGGCTGGCCTTCCGCGGAGATCGCAGCGGCCAATTTCTTGTTCAGCAGACCCGCAAAGACCATGACGGCCACATCGCGCGTTTCGCGGTCGGTAACGCGCAAGCCGGCGATGAACTTGCTTTCGATGGCCATGCGCTTGAGAGTGGCGGTAAAAAGACGGCCGCCACCATGGACGACGAGAATTTCGTGGCCCTCCTGCGCGAGTGTCGCGACCTGCCGCGCGAGAGAATGCACTGTGTCGTCGTCTTCGAGCAATGCTCCTGCGAACTTGATCACGATTCTCATTGAAGTGAGGTTTGCTCCTCTATGCCCAACATGTGGTTGAAATTCTGCACGGCCTGGCCGGCAGCACCTTTTCCAAGATTGTCGAGGCACGAGACGAGGACCAGGCGGCGTCCAGACTTGTCCAGTGCGAATCCAATGTCGCAAAAATTAGTGTGCGCGACGTGCTGCAGTTCAGGCAGCGTGCCGGCAGGCCAGATACGGACCATGGAACGCCCGGCGTAGAATTTGCGATAGAGGGCCTCGATGTCGGCGGCGGCCTGCGGCTCGTCGAGGGAAACGTAAATGGTGGAAAGAATCCCACGAGCGAGCGGCAGCAGGTGAGTTGAGAAAACAACCTGCGACTCGCTCAGACCGGTGTGTTCGAGAATTTCCGGTGTGTGACGGTGGGTGAAAAGGCCGCAGGCCTTGAAATTTTCATCCACTTCGACGAAATGAAGATCACGGCGAGGGTCTTTGCCTGCGCCGGAAGCCCCAGATTTGCAGTCGCAAACAACGCTAGCGCCGGGTGTAAGCAAATTTGCCTGGGTAAGAGGTCGGAGAGCAAGAATCACGCTGGTGGCATAACAGCCAGGATTGGCAACCAAACGAGCTGTGGCAATTTCGCTCGAATAAAGCTCGGGAATGCCGTAGACCGCTTCCGCAAGCCAATCGGAATGGGGCGCGGGGAGCTTGTACCAGGAGGTGAAAGTTTCCGCCTGGCGAAAACGAAATGCGCCGCTCAAATCAACAACGCGGAGACCAGCCTGGATTAGGGCGGGGGCCAGCTCCACAGAAACTTCGTGAGGAGTGGCGAGAAATGCAGCGCCGGCATTGCTTGAAGTAATCCCGTCCACGGAAAGAGGCCGGAGCGACGCTTCACCCCAGCCGCGGAACTGCGGAAAGAGTTCGGCGAGGCATTTCGCGCCATTCGTTTCGCGGACATAGAAGACCGGAGGCTGAAGCGCTGGATGGCGCAGAAGAATGCGCGCCAGCTCGAGACCGGTGTAACCGGTGACGCCGACAACGGCGACTTGGCGGGGATTTCTCATTTCACCAGAGCTTCGATCTTTTTCTGGAGAGATTCGCGCGACTTTTTGTTGGGCGTAATGATGAGGACCGTGTCGTCACCCGCAATGGTTCCGGAGGTTTCCGGAAACTTGGCACCATCGACGGCGGCGGCCAGAGGTTGCGCGCCGCTGGGAGGCGTTTTAAGAACGAGAAGATTCTCCGCAGGGCGGATGTCCAGGAGAAATTCGCCGAGAGCTCGAGCGAGAGGAGGAAGAGGCGCTGGCTCTTCCGGCAACGCGGCGGCAGGGCGGTAGCCTTCGTGGGTTTTGATCAGGCGTAGCTCCTGGAGATCGCGGGAAAGAGTGGCCTGAGTAACGCGAAGTTTCTGGGCGGCCAGGCGGTGCCGCAGCTCCTCCTGGTTGGAGATGCGCTGATCCGACACCAAGCGAAGGATCTGGCCGTGACGAAATGTCTTGTGCGCGCCCATTGGATAAGAGGAGGCAGGCCTCTGTATTTTTATACATTGCAGCGCATACTCATGTCAAATGTTTTTCACGGATATTCGCAGGGCGTTGCACTCGGGGGAAGGGCGGCAGCGGGATGGGGATCATGTAAGATTCGCAGCACCGGCGCGATGGGCACTGGATTTTTCGTGAGGGGGATGTACCCTATGATAGCGCCACTGTCCCCATGGGAAACTCCTGCCAAATTTCGGGGTGCAAGAACGATGCGCCACAAGCGCTGGCCGAACAGCAGCTTTGCGTGCTGCATTTCACGCTGTCGGTAGAAGCCAGCTGCTCGGAGATGCGGCGGGAAACCGCGCTGGGCAACGCACCGCATGAGCGCCAGCGTGAAATCATGAAGTTCATCACGGAGCACGGTGAACGGCTGGCACGCGTGGCGACGAGCGGTTTGCACCTCACGGATGACCTGAAAGCGCGGATCTTGAGCACGTTTCTTACACTGATGAACCTGCGTGAGAATCTCGACCGTTCCAACATGCGCAGCTCGTTTGGGCGCTCGGGGCATCTCCCTCGCTGAACGCAATTCCGACATGAGATAGAAACGAAGGATCAAGCGCCGATGTAGCGCGAGTAGAGGGAGCGCGCCACGGCAGGATCCCTGGTGCCCTTGAGGATGGCGCGCCCGTCGGCGAAAACGGTCATTTCATAAGGCGCAATTCGAAAGCGCAGCAGAAAATCGTTCTGACGCATGTCGTGGACGAGCGGCTTCAATCGAGCTCCGAGAATGCCGAGGTCAAGAGCCCGGGAGCGTTCGTGAATCTGCACAGAATCACGACCGCACATGGTGACGTGGGGCTGGGCTTCTCCTTCCAGGTAAGTGAATTCGCGCCGGACACAGGCGCGGCAGCCGGGATGCCGCGACACGCGGATGGATTGCATGCGGCCGGTCCAGACGTCGCAAGAGAGCAAGCGGTCATGAAGAGCCTCGGTGCGACCGGCGAGGAGCTTCAAGGCTTCGGCTGCTTCCAGGGAGGCGATCAGATTGACGATGGGCCCGAGGACACCGACAGTGTCGCAGGTCTCTTCGAGGCCCTGGGTGGCAGCGCCAGTTTCGAGAAGACAAGCCAGGCAAGGAGTGGCGCCGGGGCGAATCGTCATGGTCAGTCCGTAACTGGCAACAGCAGCGGCGTAGATCCAAGGGAGAGCGGAGCTCACGGCGAAGTCGTTGATCAAGAAGCGAGTCTCGAAATTGTCGGTGCCATCGAGGAGCAGATCAACTCCCGCGAGGAGGGCTTCGGCGTTGCGCGGGTCGAGGTCTGCGACGACGCCATCGACGGCGACAGAGGAATTGATCGATCGCAATTTGCGTCCGGCTGCGACGGCCTTGGGAAGAGCATTGAGAGCGTCGGATTCATCGAAGAGCGTCTGCCGCTGCAGATTCGAGGTCTCCACGAAATCCCGATCGATGATTCTGATATAGCCGACACCGGCACGAACGAGAAGATTTGCCGCGGCAGCGCCGATGGCGCCGCAGCCGACGATCGCTGCGCGAGAGGCGAGCAGTCGCTGCTGGCCTTCCCTGCCGATGCCGGCGAAGAGCATCTGCCGCGAGTATTTTTCCTGAAGAGAATCGCTCACAAAAGGTACCGGCAGACCCTGCGGACGCGCCTGCTAAACTACATGATAGCTCCAAAGTGGACGGGACAGGCAACGCTGCTGTGCTAGGCTTCGTCTGACGAAGAGAAATATGAAATCGAGCTGGGCCACTGGGTTACGAGGCATTGCGGCGCTCGCACTCCTGACGGGAGCCGCGCCGACACCGGCGCAAACGCCGCAAGACTCTTCGTTGGCTAGTGATGTGAAGGAAGAACCAAGGATCGTGGCAGTCCGCATCGTCAAAGAAGATGGCCAGGTGCTGACCAATTCGCCGTCGGGCCTGCCGGTAGAAACAGGCAAAGCGCTGGACCGCGGCAAAGTTGCGGAGAGTTTGCGCGCGCTTTACCGGCTGGGCGATTACGCGGATCTGCGAGCCGTTGTGACGCCGGAAGCGGATGGTGTGCGTTTGGATTTCGTGGTACGGGAGAATCTGTTCTTCAACGAGGTGCGGATCGAAGGGCTTACGGCACCACCCAGCGAAGCCTCAGCAGCGGCGGCGATGCAGCTGGCGCTGGGGCAAACGTACCGGCAGACGGCGGTCAACGAGGCGCTGGAACGGTTGCGGGAGACACTTCATGACGAGGGCTTATATCAGGCGGAAGTCTCTGCGGAAACGTTGCCACACCCGGTGACGCATCAGATGGACGTTGTCGTGCACGTAAAACCCGGCCCCCGCGCAAAAGTTGGGAACATTCAATTGAAGAACGGCACGGAATACCCGGATGCGCAGATCCTATCGCCATTGAAGATGAAAGCGGGCAGTGAGATCACTTCGGCCCGGCTGCAGAAAGGAACGGATCGCATCCGGAAATTTCTGGTTAAGAAGGGACACCTGAGTGCGCGAGCCGGGGTGCGCCGGAGCAACTACGACGCCGCCAAGAACACGGTCCCACTAGACCTGGACGTCACGGAAGGGCCACTCGTGCACGTGACCGTGACAGGTGCGAAGTTCTCCGCGGGCGACCTGAAAAAGCTGATCCCCATCTACCAGGAGGGCGCTGTCGATGCGGATTTGCTGGAAGAGGGAAAACGCAATCTTCGGGAGCGGCTGGAACGGCAAGGGTACTTCGATGCTGAAGTGAGCTACACGACAGATACGCATGAGATGAAGCCCGAGCGTGGTACCGCACGAGGCACGGAAGAGATCATCACTTACATTGTTGAGCGGGGCGAACGCCACAAACTTGTGGGGATAGAAATCACAGGGAACCACTATTTCGACACGGAATTGCTGCGAAGCCGATTGCAGATCTTCGGTGGAGCATTCGGTTCGGCGGGACGGTTCAGCCGAAGGCTGGTTGCGTCGGATGCGGAATCGATGCGAAATATTTATCAGGCGAGCGGATTTCTTGATGCCAAGGTTGAGGGGCAGATCGAAGACGATTACAAGGGCAAAGAGGGTGATCTGTTTATTCGCTTTGTGGTCCAGGAGGGAAAGCAGACGCGCGTCGCATCGCTTTCGATCGAAGGCCTTCATGCGTTCAAGGAAGACGAACTGCTTGGCGTTATAGGCTCGACTCCCGGGCAGCCGTATTCCGATTTCGGCGTGACGACCGACCGGGACAATATCCTGGCGCTATATTTTAACGAAGGATTTCCGGAGGCCAGCTTCAGCGCGACTGCTGACCGTGTCTCTGAGGGACCGCCGGCGGACGCTGGCAGGAAAACGGTTTCTTCACAGGAAAATGAAAAAAGAGAGCAGGAAGAAAAAATATCCAAGCCTGTGATCGAGCAGGCCGACGCGGTTCGGCTCGTGTATCACATCCAGGAAGGCCCGCAAACGCGCGTCCGGCGAATTTTGATCGGCGGCTACCAGCACACGCGACCCGGCGTGATCCATCGAGAGGTGCACATCAAAGTCAAAGAACCGTTGCGCCAAGGCGACGTGGTGGAATCGCAAAGGCGTTTGTACAACCTTGGGGTGTTCAATCGAGTGACCATCGAACCGCAGAATCCCAATGGCACGAATCCTGAGAAGGATATCGCCGTTCTGGTTGAGGAAGCCAAGCGCTACACGCTGGCTTATGGCGGCGGATTCGAAGTGCAGAGGCTCGCCAGTACCACGAGCCCTACGGGGTCGCAGATCCAAGCCGCACCGCGCGGGATTATCGAACTCAGCAAACTGAATCTAACCGGACGCGGAGACGCGCTCTCCTTCAAATTGCGTGGAAGCACTTTGCAGGGGCGCGCTTTGCTGGGGTATTCAGCGCCGAACACCTTCGCCAGTCCCCACTTCAGCTTTCAAGCCACTGCGTTTGCGGAAAAAACGCGCGACATCAATACGTTTACGGCAGAACGCTACGAAGGTTCGCTGCAGCTGACAGAGCAAGCGAGTTCGAGGACGACAGTGCTGTATCACTACGCGTTCCGTCAGGTTCGCGTCTTCAACCTCAATATTCTGAGCCAGGAAGTTCCGCTGTTTAATCAGCCAACCTTGGTCTCACAATTCGGAGTGACCTGGTTCCGCGACTCACGCGACAACCCCGCGGACGCTTCGAAAGGCAGTTTTAACAGCGCTGACTTCAGCGATGCCGATACAAATATCGGTTCCAGTGCAAGTTTCCTGCGGTTTTCCTTTCAGAATTCCACGTACTACCCCATCAAGCGCCGATTCAGTTTCGCGCGTTCCGCCCGATTGGGCATTCTGGTGCCCTATCGCGATACGGTTTCGCTGGCCTTCCCCGCTCCAAGTTGCCCCTCGGGAACCACAACTTGCTCTCTTCCCACTGTGATTCCACTCCCGGAGCGATTCTTCGCGGGTGGCGGCACTTCGCTGCGGGGATTTGCGCTGAACCAGGCGGGACCACGCGATGCAGTAACGGGCTTCCCGGTTGGTGGTCAAGCGATGCTGGTGCTTAATCAGGAATTCCGTTTCCCGATGCGCTTGCCATTTGTCGGCACGTCCCTTGGTGGTGCCCTTTTCTATGACGGCGGCAACGTGTATAGCCGGCTGAGCCGAATCTCTTTCCGCGCGACGCTGCCAGCGCCAACTTTCAAGCTCGTCCCCGTGGATCCAACAAATCCAACTGGTCCGATGATACCGGCGTGCAAAACCAACTGTACGAACGAGCTGAACTACTTTGCGCACACGGCCGGCTTGGGCTTCCGATATAAGACGCCGGTAGGCCCGATTCGCATCGACCTCGGCTACCAGCTCAATCGCCCGTCGTTTGTTATCCCGATTCCGTGCCCCAGCAGCCTTAAGGGCTGCCAGGTTGGCTCGCTGGGCCAGCAAGGCACGCGGCTCCCTGGTTTTCAAATCTTTTTCAATCTCGGGTCGACCTTCTAATGCGCGCGCTTGCGATTTGCGCTCTCCTGTTCTCTTTGATCCCGGTGAATACGCCGGGATTGATGGCGCGGCAGGAGACCGTGGACCGCATTGCCGCGCGGATCGAAAACGACATCATCTTATTGAGCGACATCCGGGCTCTGAGCCGCTATCAGCAATTCGTCGACGGAAAATCAGAAAGCGATGCCCAAATCCTCGACCGGCTCATCGATCAGTGGGTAGTGCGGACCGAGGCAAGCGTGGCGCGTTTCCCGCGCCCCTCCGATGCCGAGATTGAGCGCAGTCTGGAGCGAGTGAGGACATCGTTCCCATCGACGGAAGAGTACGAAGCAAGGAAAAAGCAGAGCGGGCTGACCGACGCGGAATTACGGGAAATGGTGGTCAGCCAACTCTATTTGAACAACTACCTGGATTCGCGTTTTCGGGCCGGAGTGCAGATTGATCCCAAGACAATCGAGGACTTTTACGAGAAGTCAGTTGTGCCGCTAGCGAAATCACGCGGCCAGGAGCCGCCGACGCTGGAGACCGCACGCGACGCCATTCAGGAAGCCCTTGTGCAGCGCGGAATCAACGACCAGGCGGATCGGTGGCTCATAGAGAGCAAGGCGCGCCTGCACCTTGAAAAGCTTCTCAATGGGGCCGCGAAATGAAGCGTGGGACCCGCCACCCGATTTGGAACTGGGTCATTCATACGCCGTGGGTGCTGGCGGTCATCGCGCTTTTGGCGGTCGTTATATTTTTTGGCAGCGGCGCGGGCAACCCGTTGCTGAGCCGTCTGCTCGTAAGCCGCCTGGAGCAGATGACCGGGGGCAAGGTGGAGTTCCGCGCACTGTCGATTCAGTGGTTCGCCATGCGGGCCACTATAAAAAACCTGGTGATCCACGGCAGAGAGCCCGCAGGTACGGAACCTCTTTTTAGCGCAGAGGAAGTGCAGGCGGGTCTGCGTATCGATTCTATCTGGGGCCGTAGAATCTCACTGAATGAACTCGTGGTGCAGCAGCCGCACGTGCACATCCGCGTGCGGAAGGACGGTACAACCAACGTGCCCGTGCCTCCGCGGCCTGCTTCCGCAAGGAAACCGTGGCGCGACACGCTATTCGAATTGCACATCCGGCGGCTGCTACTCGCAGACGGATGGGTCCTCTACAACGACACAAAGACGCCGATCACGGTGCACGGGGGAGATCTAAAGTTCGGGCTCGATGCGGGGGGCACGTTGGACCACCCTTTGTATCTGGGCAATCTGGACTGGCAGACCCTGCAGTTCACATCGAAGAAGTTCGTGCCCTTGCGGGTAAGCCTAGCGGCGAAATTCACGATTTGGCGCGACGGTTTCACGCTCGAACAAGGGATGCTTACGGCCGGGCGCTCGCATCTCGATGCACAAGCAGAAATGAATGGCTTTTCGAATCCACAATGGGATTTCCGGTACCGCGGCTGGATCGATCTGCTGGATTTCCGGGAAACTCTGCGTAAACCGACGGTGCCAACGGGTCAGGTGGATGTGCGGGGAGAAGGCCAGTTCGCAGGCGGCCAGTTCAGAGGGAACGGAAGTTATTCAGGGCAAAACATCGCACTTCCGTACGAGGACTGTCATGCGACCGGGCTAACCAGCCACGGGAGCTATCGAATCGACAACCGCGGCCTCGAAGTGCCCGATTTCTTTGCCGGAGCGTTCGGTGGAAGAGTTACCGGGCGCGTGACGATGCTCTTCGACGGCCAGCAATTCCGAGCTACCACGCATGTGCAAGATGTGGCGCTCGCCGCGGTCCTGCCTTCGATCGAGCATCGCAACTTCCCGATCGACGAGCTGCACTGGGATGCGCGAATCTCAGCCGACACGGTCGAAACCTGGACCGGCCCGTTCCGCCACTTTGAAATATCAGCGAAAACCATCTGGGAGAATCCAGAAAAACCAGCGCAGCACCATGAGCCCGTGAGCGCGGCCTGGAAGTTTCGCTATCGTTACGATTCCAGCGTCCTGACAATCGATTCTGGAGAGTTCGAAACACCTACTTCGCGCGGCAGCATCGAAGGGGTTCTTGCACCTCGCAACTCCGCGATAGGAGTACGGTTCGAAACGGGAGCACTGGAATCCTATAAGGATTTTATCGATGCGCTGTGGGGCGCGAAGCCCGGCTCCCGGGAGGCGGCGAAACAAATCACGGGCAGCGTACGATGGGACGGCAAGATTGCCGGTCCCTCCGCCGGTCCCACGTTTCAAGGTCACGTCCGCGGAGAGCACGCGCGTTACGACGGCATCTTCTTGGACTACCTCGACGGCGATCTCACTTACTCGCCAGTGGAGTTCGCTTTTTTGCGCGGCCGCGCCCGGCAAGGGGAAATGGAAACAGGCATAGAGGCCAATCTTTCCCTGACGGAATGGAATTTTCTGCCGAAGAGCGAATGGACAGCGGAAATCAATTTCGAAAGAGTTCCCGTCGGGAGTATCGATAAGTTGCTCGGGCTGTCGTATCCGGTGAGTGGAACATTGACGGGCCAGTTCCACGGGCGAGGCACGCGAGAAAATCCCAGCATCACGGGCCTGTTTGATCTTGCCGATGGCAAGGTGTATGGACTCTCCTTCAATCGTCTTCGCGGGCAGCTCAGCGTCACTCCGGAAGAAGTGCGCATCGGCGACGCGGAGCTGCGATTCTTCCCGCCGGGGAAAGAGTCTGGTCGCGGCGCGGGCATCATCACGGGTTCCGCTGGTTACCGGTACGAAGATCAGACGATTTCTGCAAACCTCGTAGGGGCGGCACTGCCTCTGGAAAATTTTGAAAAATTGCAAGGGACGCATTTCCCCATGGGCGGGCAAGTGAGTTTCCGGTTGAAGGCGAATGGCCCAGTGAGAGCGCCCCTCGGCGACGGGACATTTCGAGTTGTGGACCTCCGAGTTGGCCAAGTGGTTGTAGGAAGCTTCGACGGCAAACTGACGTCGGACGGAATCACGGCACATCTCGAATTGGACTCCGCGATGACTACAGGAGAAGTTTCGGGAGGCTACACACTCGGACTTGCCGACCCTTACCCAGTGAGCGGCAAAGTTTCGATCAAGAACATCGACCTCGATCCATTTCTGCTCACCGCGCTGCACCTGAAGGAATTCAGCGGCCACGCGAACGCAGATGGAGACATTTCCCTAAATGGGTCGCTAAAGCAGCCGCAAAAAATCATCGTGGATGCGAATTTCTCGCGCCTCACAATGAATTATGCAAACGTGCGGCTCGAAAACGCCAGCCCCGTCCATTTCCGATCGACGAAGGACAGCCTGGAGATCGACCCGGTCACGCTGCGGGGAAAAGACACCAATTTGCAGATTGCGGGTTCGGTGCAGTTTGCGGGGCGTCGGACTGTTGGATTGCGCCTGAATGGGGCGCTGGACTTGCGCCTCATCAGCGGTTTTGTGCCGGATCTTGACGCACGCGGCCCGGCACAAATCAACGCTTCTTTCGAAGGGACACTGGACCACCCGCGCATTACCGGCCGGGTGCACATCGAAAACGCTTATGCCCGCGCCACGGATTTCGCCACGGGTCTCAGCGGGATCAACGGGGACGTGGTATTCGATGCGACGCGGCTGTACTTCGAGAACATGAGCGCGGAATCCGGGGGAGGCACGCTGCATCTTGCAGGCAATGTGAATTACGGAGAGAGCCCACTGCGGTACGACGTCAGCGTTTCTACCGATCGCGTGCGAATACGCTATCCGGAGGGGATGAGTTGGCTGCTGGCAGGGTCGCTGCGGCTGACGGGCACACCGGCGGCCGGGACGCTCTCCGGGCGAGTGACGATCGAGCGCGTCACGCTGACACAGGGCTTGGAGGTCGCGGGATTGCTGGTTTCCGCGAAAGAAGGGATCAGCGGCCCGGCCACCAGTTCCTCGTACTTGCGCAACCTGCAACTTGATATCGAGGCTCTGTCCGCGCCCGATGCGCGCATGGAATGGGCCAGCGCGCAACTACAGGCCGAAGCAAATATCCGTGTGCGGGGAACGTGGGAGCATCCCATTCTCCTCGGGCACATCCACATCCTGTCGGGTGATTTATATTTTGCGGGCAACCGTTATCGCGTGACGCGCGGAGATTTGAACTTTGCCAATCCGTTTCGGATTGACCCGGTCATGAATGTGGAAGCAACCACGACAATTCAACAGTATGAAATTACACTGAACTTTAACGGTCCGGCCAGCAAACTCACGCTGGCGTATCGCTCCGACCCGCCCCTTCCCGCAAATGACATAATCACCTTGCTGGCACTGGGGCAAACCAGTTCGGAAGCGACAGCGCGCAGCGGCGGCACGTCTCAGAGCGGGACCGCGGGAGCGTCGGCGATTCTCTCGGAAGCGATATCGAGCCAACTGGGCGGGCGGCTGGAGCGGCTGTTTGGCATCACGCGCTTTCGAGTGGATCCGGGCCTTGCGGGAGTTGGCTCGACGGGGTCGCAACAAAGCGCGGCATCGCGCATTACCGTCGAGCAACAGATCGCACGCAACCTTACCATCACCTATGTTTCGAATGTGAGCTCGACGCAGCAGCAGGTGATTCAAGTGGAATACAACGTGGACCGCAATGTGTCCATTGTCGGGCTGCGCGATCAGAACGGAACGTTTGGAATCGATATAAAAATCAAAAAGCGTTTCAAGTAGGCGGGAAGCGCTTCTAGAACGTCGATTCGTCCTATTGCGGATCTTGCTGCTGGGCGGTCTGCTGCTGAGGCGTTTGCCCTTGCCCGCGTGGTTGTCCCTGGTGCTGTTGCCAGCGGCCCTGACCCTGACCATTCCCGAGCCGTGCAGAGTGCCCAATCTCCGGATTCTGCTGCTTCATTTCGGCGAGCGACTCCTTGGCAGCTTTGGCGCCAACGGCGCGAATGGCAGCCTGACTTTCACGGCCGATCTTAGGCATCTCCGCCGCGACTTTTTGTCCGAGCGGCGATCCGTAAAATTGGAGGAGTCCCTTGATTTCATCTTCAGTGAAGTGCTTGTCGTAAATTCCCACGAGTTGATCGGTTACCTGGTCAACGTCGAATCTCTTCTGATAGCTGGCGGCAAAGGCATTCACAAACGCCTGGCCTTTGTCGTTGTTGGGAACAGTAGCGAGCAGTTTTTCGCGGGACTGTTCGACGACCGTGCTGGCGCCGTCCTGCACGAGGTCGCGCGCGCCGACCAGCTCCATCAATGAACGGATGTCCGCTTCTTTCGCGGGATCAATGGAACGAATTGTTTGAGGAGAGGCAGCGTTGTCCTGCGCCGAAGACGCGCTTTGCGGCACCGCTTGCACAGGGTTTTGCGACGCTCCCTGAATCACCAGAAAAAAAGTGCCCACGTAAATAATGACCAACGCCAGGACCGCTTTCATGACCGCCTCCGTGGCGGGATTGCTCGTGTTCGCGCCACGATTGCGATTTTAGGCAGAGCTGCGTGGCGGCGCGATAGGACTCCAGTACAGGCGTGCTGCGTCGTTCACTGGCCCGGCGTTCAGGTCGGGAAGCCAAGACAAATCTCTGTTAGGATGCCTCGCCATGAGCAAATCGGAAATGCCGCGCAGCGGGTCCATGGAATCGTCTGTACCTACTGAGGTCATCGAGCGCGAAGCAGGTCTACAACGCAAGCTGACGCCTGGGCAGCTTGCGATGATTGGCCTTGGAAGCACGATCGGAACCGGCCTTTTTCTAGGGAGCGCTATTTCCGTAAAACTTGCGGGACCCGCGGTGATTCTAAGCTTTGTCGGCGGCGCGTGCATCGCGGTAACCATGATGTGGGCACTGGCAGAGATGGCCGCGGCGCACCCGGCAGCAGGTTCGTTTGGACTCTACGCGGAGATGTACTTGCATCCGTGGGCAGGATTTGCGACACGCCTCACCTATTGGTTGTGCATGATGGTGGTAGTTGGCAGCGAAGTTGTAGCCGCGTCAATCTATTGCAAGTTCTGGTTTCCGGGAGCTCCCTCGTGGGTTTGGATCGGCTTGTTCTCGATTGTGATTCTCTACGTCAACTCCACCAGCATCGGAAGCCTTGGAACCTTTGAATATTGGCTATCGATGATCAAGGTCGTGACCATAGTTGCCTTTCTGATTCTAGGCACTGCGTTGCTGTTCGGCATCGGATTCCCGAAAGTGGGCTTTGCAAACTATACGGCGCATGGCGGCTTTCTTCCGAATGGGTGGAAAGGCATCGGCCTGGGTGTCATTTTGGGGCTTTTCAGTTTCTTCGGAATCGAAGTTGTAGGAAGCACGGCGGGTGAAGCCGCGGATCCGAAGTCGGCGGTCCCGAAGGCCTTGGGAAGAACGCTCTTCGCTTTAGTGCTTTTTTATGTGGCGGGACTGGCTCTGGTGGTCGGAATTGTCCCGTGGACACAAATCGGGCTTGGCGAGAGTCCTTTCGTTCGTGTTTTCAGAACCGTCGGCATTCCCGGCGCGAGCCATATCATGAATCTTGCGGTGCTGACGGCGGCGCTTTCCAGCGCAGTGGCCAACTTGTACTTCGGGGCACGGTTGGCGTTCTCGCTGTCGCGCGGCGGCTACCTTCCGGCGATTCTTGGCCGACTGAGCAGGAAAGGCATGCCCGTGGTTGCGGTGCTGGCTTCAGCGGGGGGCATGGCCGCGGCGCTCGTTCTGTCGAAGTACTTCCAGGATTCTCTTTTCGTATTCATGATTGGATTGAGCACGTTTGGGGCGCTATTTGCCTGGTTGATTACGCTATTGACTCATCTTGCGTTTCGGCGTTTTCACAAACGGCAGGCAAAACCATACCTTCAGCTGGGACCGGCTGGCCCCTGGGCGTCTCTCCTGGGGCTGGGAGGCGTATTGGCAGTCTTGGTCTCCACATGGTGGGTTCCGGGATTTCGCATTACCTTGCTGGCCGGCATACCCTGGCTGGCCTTCATCACGGTGTGCTACTTTGTTTGGAGAAGATCCCGACCACGCAAGCCGGTCCCGGGAGAAGCGCATGATGGATGAGCTTTTGAAGTGGCGCGGGGAATTCCCGATCCTGGACCACACCACCTACATGATCAGCAATTCGCTCGGCGCGATGCCTCGCGGCGTCTACGACGGGATGCGTTCTTATGCCGATTCGTGTGCGGAACGCGGAGTTCGCGCGTGGGAAGAGGGCTGGTGGGAGATGGCCGTCGGCGTGGGCGACCAGATCGCGCCACTGATCGGGGCGGGCCCGGGCGAGATTTCGCTTCACCAGAATGTGACGCTCACCCAAGCCGTGATTTCGTCCTGTTTCGACTTTCGAGGCCCGCGCAACAAAGTAGTCATGGTGGAGCTGGAGTTTCCTTCGATTCAGTATTTCTACCACGAGCAGCGCCGGCTCGGAGCGCGCGTCGAATTGCTCCCGACTTTGGATCACATTCGCATCGATCTGGACAAACTGCTCGCGGCCATCGACGAAACGACGTTGCTTGTTCCGATCTCGCAGGTTCTTTTCCGCAGTTCCTGCATCGTCGAAGCCCGCGCCATTATCGAACGGGCGCATCGAGTCGGCGCGCATGTGATTCTCGATGTTTTCCAGGCTGCGGGCTCGATTCCTATCGACGTGCGCGCTCTCGGTGTTGATTTTGCAGTCGGGGGAGTTCTCAAGTGGCTCTGTGGCGGACCTGGAGTGGCATACCTGTACGTTCGCGAAGATTTGCGCGCCAAGCTCCGCCCGGCGCTGACCGGCTGGATCGCGCATCGCCGCCCATTTGCCTTCGAAACAGGCGCGATCGAGCCACGCGAAGATTCCTTCCGCTATCTGAACGGCACGCCGCATATTCCAGCGCTCTACGCGTGCCAGCCGGGGCTGGAGATTCTCAACAAGATTGGCGTATCGGCGATCCGCGACAAATCGGTGCGCATGACCGCCCGCCTCATCGAAGGCGCCCGCTCTCGCGGCTGGCATGTGAACACCCCCGAAAATCCCGCGGAGCGGGCAGGGACGGTTTCCGTCGAATGCCCGCACGCTCATGAAGTTTGTCGCGAACTCCTCGCGCGCGACATCATCGTGGACTATCGTCCCAAGGCCGGCGTGCGTGTCTCGCCACACTTCTACAATAGCGAGGAGGAATGCGACTTTACCCTCGCGCAAATGGAAGAGATTCTGCATACCGGCGCGTGGGAAAGACATGCGGCAGCGGTTACTCATGCTTGAAGGAAAAGAATACGAGCCACGGCGCGCGGAAATGGTCGAAAAGCAGTTGCGCCGCCGTGGAGTTCATGATGGTCTCGTGCTTGCGGCGATGACGGCAGTGCCGCGGCATGAATTTGTGCCGGAAGAGCTGCGCTCGCAGGCATATGGAGACCTGCCTTTGCCCATCGGCAGCGGTCAAACCATTTCCCAGCCTTACATTGTCGCGGCCATGACGGCGGCGTTGCGTTTGCAGCCCGGTGACAGAGTTTTGGAAATTGGCGCAGGCTGCGGTTATCAAGCCGCCGTGCTCTCACGTTTGGCCAAGGAAGTCTTCACGATCGAGCGGAGGCCAGAACTTGCTTCCGCAGCTGCCGCGACTCTCGCGCGGCTCGGGTACGCAAACGCCCACGTGCACTGCGGTGACGGCACACTGGGGCTTACCGAGTTTGCACCTTTCGATGCCATCCTCGTCGCCGCCGCAGCTCCGGCGGTTCCAAGGCCGCTCCTTGCCCAGCTCGTGGAAGGCGGCCGCCTGATTCTTCCCGTGGGGGACGCGGAACATCAGGAACTACGGCTGATCGAAAAACGAGGCGATGCGTTCCCGGCAAAGATGCTGGAAGGCTGCCGATTCGTGCCGTTGGTCGGGTACCATGGCTGGCAGGAACCGCCCAAGCGATGAGCGCCGCTGCCCCCGATCTTTCTGTCATCATTCCTGCATACAATGAGGAATTGCGGCTGCCAGCCACGCTTGAACGTATTGCGGCCTACCTTCCGAATTGCGGCCGGGCAGCAGAAGTTCTCGTGGTTGACGACGGCTCGAAGGATGGCACCGCCGCGGTGGCGGAGTATTTTCGGATCAAGATTCCCACGCTGCGCGTGGTTTCGAATGGTGTCAACCGCGGTAAAGGCTACAGCGTACGCCACGGAATGCAAGAAGCCCGCGGCCGAATCGCGCTTTTCACGGACGCAGATCTCTCGGCGCCGATTGAAGAAGCCGGCAAGCTCATTGACGCTCTGGAGTCCAATGACGTGGCCATTGGCTCTCGGGCGATGGACCGCAGCCTGATCACCGTGCACGAGTCTCCCTTCCGCGAATTCGCCGGGATTGTTTTCAACAAGATTGTGCGAAGTATCTTGTGGCTGCCGTTCGTCGATACGCAGTGCGGGTTCAAAGCGTTCCGGCGCGAACGCTGCGGAATCATCTTCGAACAGCAGAAGATTGAGCGTTTCGGGTTCGACCCGGAGCTGCTGTACCTGGCGCGGCACCATGGATTGCACGCGGTGGAAATTCCCGTGCGCTGGGGGCATTCGCCGGCCACCAAAGTAAGCATGTGGCGCGACAGCCTGCAGATGTTCGTCGACGTCTTCACCATCCGGTGGAATTCGCTGATGGGCCGTTACCCGCGAAAAGGCTGATTCGCCGGTGAGCTTTATGCCATAAAGTACTTGACAACCCTCGCTTCTTGCTGTATGCTTTCTCCTATGGTGACCTCCGGTCCGCTTCGTCGCTCTCCCCAACGCGAGCCCATCCCCATCGACGCTCGCGCCGCCGACCATCTCCGCTACATCCGGGAAACGATGGAGAGCGCGGCCGAATTTACCGCCCTGCCCGGCTGGGCTGGCGTGGCTATGGGAATTACCGCGCTGGTGGCCGCGTTTGCTGCTTCGCGTCAGACTACCCCCCGCGCCTGGCTGACCGTCTGGCTGATCGAGGCGTTCGTCGCCGTCGCCATTGCGGCGCCCGCGGCGGCTACCAAAGCGCATCGCGCCAACTCCGCGCTCTTCTCTGGGCCAGGCCGCAAGTTTGTTCTTAGCTTTGCGCCGCCGATTGTCGTCGGAGGCCTTTTGACTTTCGTCCTCTTTGAGGCCGGCACCTTTGCGGTCCTACCAGGTATTTGGCTGTTGTTGTACGGAACCGCCATCGTTACGGGCGGGGCGTTTTCCGTGCGTATTGTGCCGGTGATGGGTTTGTGCCTGATGTTGCTTGGGAGTGCTGCCCTTTTTGCGCCTGCCGCCTGGGGCGATGCCTTTATGGCTGCTGGATTTGGAGCCGTGCAGATCTGCTTCGGATGGTGGATCGCTCGGCATTTTGGAGGCTAGCAGGAAATCGTGATGGCTAAGTCGTCTACAGCGCATCAAGAACGTGTGCAGCGATCTCGCGAGCGCGAGCTTTCGGTAGAAGCCACCCGGAATCCGGCACGGGAAACTGTGCCGGCGGATCTGGATCGGCTGATTCACGAGCGCATCCGTCTGGGTATCGTTAGCGCCCTGGCGGTCAACCGCTCGCTGACCTTCAATGAGCTGAAAGCATTGCTGAAAACAACCGATGGCAACCTGAGCGTTCATGCCCGTAAACTGGAAGAAGCCGATTATATCGTGTGCACGAAGTCTTTCGACGGACGCTTGCCGAAGACGGAATATCGCCTGGCCGCCGCAGGGCGGAAGGCGCTGGAGCGCTATCTGAATCATATGGAAGCGCTGATTCGCGCGACGCGCGAAGGGTGATCGGCAAAATTTTTTAGGCATTGACTTTGCATTGCAGAGTAGTTTATGACGCTTTCCCCGCGGCGGAGAAAGAACATGCTCATGCAACAACTTACCGTACAGCAAGTTCCCACCGCGCGGCCGGCCACCTCCGAGGCTCCGCGACTTCACGTGGCTATCATTTCGGACGGCAACGGCCGCTGGGCCGCTTCTCGCGGTTTGCCGCGCTCCACCGGCCATCGCGCTGGCGCAGAAGCAGCGCGGCGCGTTATCGAGGCGGCGCCTCGTCTCGGCATCCACACACTGACGCTTTTCGCACTTTCCTCCGCGAATTGGAAGCGTCCCGCTGCGGAAGTCCATGCGATCTTGCGTCTTCTTCACGAATACCTCCTCACAGAAACGACCCACTGCATCGACGAAGGCGTTCGGCTCAGCATGATTGGGCGCCGGGACCGTTTGCCAGCAACTCTCCGCCAGGCCATCGCGGATTCGGAGGCCGCGACGGCCAAGGGTACGCGTCTGCATCTTCGGCTCGCGGTGGACTATTCCGCACGCGAAGCCATCTATCACGCAGCCTGCCGCTACTACAAAGTTACCGAACTCTCGCCGGAGTCCTTCAGCACGGTACTGGCGGAGGTGTACCGCGGCGGCTCGACGGAAGTCGATTTGCTGATTCGCACCGGCGGCGAGCAGAGGCTTTCTGATTTTCTCTTGTGGGAATGTGCGTTCGCGGAATTCGTGTTCTTACAAAAGCGCTGGCCGGACTTTACCGCCGCCGACCTGGATGCGGCGGTGAAGGAATTCGGCAGGCGCGAGCGTACCCGGGGCGCATTGCCGGATGCTATTGCCGGTTAATTGGAATCAAGTTAGGGAGGAGAACAAGCCATGTCTGCATTCACGCCGCATTTTGCCCCTGGCGTCGTGCTCTTGTTCCTCGGCACGGTTTTGTTGATGGGCGCCTGTGTTCTCATAGTTCTGTACGGCACTCTCCGTAGTTCACCGTTCTTCACCAGGTTCGGTGGGACAGCGGCACTGGTGATCGCCCTTGGCTATTTTATGCTCTTGGCCGGCATTTCTTTGGCGAGCAGAGAGGAGGTCTTCCCTCCCGGTGGGTGGAAATATTTTTGCGAAATCGATTGCCACCTAGCCTATTCGCTGGTCGGCGCGCAAACAACCGCCACGCTGGGGCCGGAAATGCAACAGGTCTCGGCGCACGGAGAATTTGTCGTTGTCCGGGTGAAGACCTGGTTTGACCAGCGCACTATATCTCCCCATCGCGGGGACGGCTGGCTCACACCCAATCCGCGCGTTGTCTTCCTGGTGGACGACCGTGGACGGAGTTTTCTGCCCTCACCCGAGGGCCAGATAGCATTTACTCGAATCAACCGTCCAACCACGCCGCTCACGCAAGCCTTGCGTCCCGGTGAATCGTACACAACGGACTTTGTTTTCGACGTCCCCCAGGATGCCCAGAAGCTGCGGCTCCTGATCACCGAGAATGATCTCGGGACTCGTTTTGTGATTGGTCATGAAAACAGCCTGCTGCACAAAAAGATCTATTTGAGCCTGGACGCCATGACTCTCGGAAGCTAGGACTTCCCGTCAGGAGTGGTTCGACGGAATAAAATATGCAGAAAGGGGATGACATGGAAAGTGTAAGCAAACGACAATCCGTAATATTCAGACTGCCAACCGTTGCCGCCTGCGAGTGGCTGATGGTTTTGCCCGCCACTGTATTGCTTGCGGCGGCGG
>WNFJ01039049.1_pt1 | contig 36307 bp, 41 predicted proteins | sample 5400461 | NCBI WGS metagenome assembly WNFJ01 (sample SAMN13153349, study PRJNA577476) | soil metagenome | isolation source: 115 cm saprolite on Douglas fir-dominated hillslope | place: USA:California | collected 2013-09-17
CCTCATGGCCCAGCCCGACCTGCTCCTGCTCGACGAGCCGTCGCAGGGGCTCGGGCCGCGCATCGTCGAGCAGATCTTCGAGACGATCGACCGCATCCGGCGCGAGCGCCGGCTGACCATCCTCCTCGTCGAGCAGCGCGTGGTCGAGGCCCTCGAGCTGTGCGACCGCGGCTACGTGCTGGAGACGGGCCGCGTCGTGCTCGACGGCGGCCGCGAGGCGCTCCTGGCCGACACGCGCGTGCAGCGCGCGTACCTGGGCGGCTGAGGTTCGCGCGGATGGCGCGCGCCCCGACGACGACCGACACCGGCTGGCAGCGCAACGTCTGGGCGCTGACGCTCACGGTCTTCGTGGCCTTCGTCGGCTTCCAGTTCTTCTCGCCGTTCCTGCCGCTCTACGTCCACGAGCTCGGCGTGACGGATCCGCGCAGCATCGCGCTCTGGTCGGGGGTGCTGGCGGCGGTCACGCCCGCCGTCTCGGGCCTGCTCGGGCCGCTCGTCGGCCGGCTGGCCGACCGCTTCGGCCGCAAGATGATGCTGATCCGCTCGCTCGGCGGCTTCGTCGTCATCATCGCGGCGATGGGGCTGGTGACCTCCGTGCAGCAGCTCCTCGCCGCCCGGGTGATCCAGGGCTTCTTCGCCGGCTTCACGCCGATGGCCATGGCGCTGGCCAGCGTGTCGGCGCCGGTCAGCCGCGTGCCGACGGTGATCGCCATGCTGCAGTCGGCGCAGCTGCTGAGCAACGCCGTCGGGCCGGCGGCCGGCGGCTACGTCGCCTCGCACTTCGGCATCCGCTACGCGTTCTTCGTCACGGCAGGCATGTGCGCGCTCGCGCTGATCGCCCTCATCGTGCTGTTCCGCGAGATCGCGCCCGGACGCGCCGCCGAGCGCCAGGCGCCGCGGTTCCGCATGCGCGACGTGATCCGACATCCGAACTTTCCCGTGGTGGTCGCGCTGCTGCTGATCGCGCAGTTCCTCGACCGTGGGCTCGCGCTGCTGATTCCGCTCCAGGTCGCTCAGCTGCCCGGAGTGACCGCCATCGCGGCCATCTCGGGCACGATCATCTCGACGGCGGCCGTCGCGGCGACGGTGTCGTCCAACGTCGCGGCGCGGCTCACGCGCGGCATCCCCGCCGCCCAGTTGCTGATGCTCGCCCTCATCATCGGCGGCCCGCTCTGCGCGGCCATGGCGCTGGCGCGGAGCTGGCCCACGCTGCTCGTGCTCCGTGTGCTCGTCGGGCTGTGTCTGGGGGGGGCGATCACGCTCGCCTACACGCTGGGCGCCGAGATCGTGCCCAGCGAGCATCGCGGCGCGGCGTTCGGCTGGCTCGCGTTCGGCCTGCAGTTCGGGACGGCGGCGAGCCCGCTCGTCACCGGCGGGCTCGCCGCCGTCAGCCTGTCGGGCGCGTACGTATTCGACGGCGTGCTGGCGTGGCTGGCGGCGGCGCTGCTCGCGTTCGGCGCGCGTGGATTACGCACGCGCCGCGAGCACCCTGACCCGACCTAGGACTCTTCGTCTCGTCACGCCTTTTCGACTACTGCCGAGGCGAGCAGGGCCTTGGCGATGTCGATCATCGGCCGGCGATTGTCCATCGCCGCGCGGCGCAGCCGGCGAAACGCGTCTTCCTCGGTGAGCCCGAAGCGCGCCATCAGCGTTCCCTTCGCGCGCTCGATCACCTTGCGTTCCTCCAGCGTCTGCTTGAGCTGCCGAGTCTCCTGGAAGCGGGCGATGGCAAGGTCGAGGGCCGGCGCGAGGGCCGCCGTCCGGAGCGGCTTGAGCAGGAAGCCCATGACACCGGCCGTCCGCGCGCGCTCGACGAGCGCTTCGTCGGTGTGGCTGGTGAACAGCACGACGGGACAGTCGGCATGCGTCACCTGCGCCGCCGCCTGGACGCCATCGCCGTCGGGCAGACCCGCCGCGCACACGACGATGTCCGGCGACGTCTGGCGAATCATGGCGAGCGTATCCCGGCAGCGCAGGGACTCCCCCACGATCTCGCCGCCCGCCGCCCCGATCGCGCTGCGCAGCTCCGAGCGTGATCGCTCGTGATCGTCCACGATCGCCACCCGCCAACGCGTGCTGCTGTGTGCGGCCTGTTGAGTTTTCATGGTGGCCCACTCCCGCAAGGGCAGTGCCACGCCGCGTTGACGCGAAATCAGGGACTTAGCTCGAGCCGGGTGCGGGTCGCGTGCCCAGGGTTCCCGCATCGCGGGGCGCCGCGCTCAAAATCGTGGCACCAGATCCTTGCTGTTGGGAATGCCGGGGATCGGGCACTCCTCGGTGCCGGCCGTCGTCCGGGTGAGGTCCTCCACCATCTTGCGGGTGCCGGCCGGGTCGGTGATCCACTTCGTGTAGAAGTCGTACGGGCATGCGGCCAGTCCCTGGCTGTCCTCACCGGAGTTGATCTTCCCCGTGTAGCCGCGGTGCAGCAGCTTGAACAGATGATTTTCCGACTGGAGGTTCTTGCGGGCATCGCGGATCAGCCCCTTCGAGAGCGCGGCGTACTGGATCCCGTAGTCCTCTTCCCCGCATTCTCCCAGCGTCCGGCCGTCGAAGCCGATGATGGCCGAGTGGCCGAAGTACGAATACACGCCGTCGAAGCCGGCGGCGTTGGCCACCGCCACGTACACGTTGTTGGACCACGCCATGGCCTTGGCCATGATGATCTGCTGCTCCTTGGCCGGGTACATGTAGCCCTGGCAGCGGACGATCAGCTCCGCTCCCTTCATCGCGCAGTCCCGCCAGATCTCCGGGTAGTTGCCGTCGTCGCAGATGATCAGGCTCACCTTGAGGCCCTTGGGACCATCGGAGACGTAGGTGCAGCCTCCGGGATACCAGCCTTCGACGGGACACCAGGGCATGATCTTCCGGTATTTCTGGACGATCGCGCCCTCGTTGTTCATCAGGATGAGGGTGTTGTAGGGAGCCTTCTTGGGGTGCTCCTCGTGGCGCTCACCGGTCAGGGAGAACACGCCCCACACGTTCGCCTTGCGGCAGGCGGCGGCAAAGATCGCGGTCTCCTCGCCGGGGACGGCGGCCGCCGTCTCGTACATCTCCGTCGCGTCGTACATGATGCCGTGGGTGCTGTACTCCGGGAAGACGACCAGGTCCATGCCGGGCAGACCGACCTTCATGCCCACGACCATGTCGGCGATCTTCTTGGCGTTGGCGAGCACCTCCTGCCTGGTGTGCAGCCGCGGCATCTTGTAGTTGACGACGGCGACGCCGACCGTGTCGTGACTGCTCGAGATGTCTCCGTGCATCATGATCGGGCGCTCCTTCGGGTTGGAGGTACTGCGCGCCGCCCCGCGTGGCGGCCGTGGGGATTCACACGGTCAGGTAGGCGTGGATCCGCGAGGTGTCCACGCCGGCCTTCGGGCTCTCGTAAGCGAACTCCCCCTTGTCCAGGATCAGGAACCGGTCGGCGACCTCCATGGCGAAGCTCAGCACCTGCTCGGACACGAGGATGGCGAAGCCGTGCTCGCTCCGGAGCGCATGCAGGGTCCGGGCGATCTCTTTGATGATCGACGGCTGGATGCCCTCGGTCGGCTCGTCGAGCAACAGGAGCTTCGGCCGCGTCACCAGCGCGCGCGCGATGGCGAGCTGCTGCTGCTGGCCGCCCGACAGGTTGCCGCCGCGGCGGGCGCGCATACTCCAGAGCACCGGGAAGACATCGTAGATGTAGCGGGGGACCGTCTTGTCCGTCACCGTCTCCAGCCCGACGAGGATGTTCTCCTCCACGGTCAGATACGGAAAGATCATCCGGCCCTGGGGCACATACGCGATGCCCGCCGCGACGCGCTCGTAGCTCTTCTTGTTCGTGAGCTCCACGTCGTCGAGCCGCACCCGGCCGCTGCGGACGGGGAGCAGGCCCATCAGGGCTTTGAACAGCGTCGTCTTCCCCATCCCGTTGCGGCCCATCACGGCGATCGACTCGCCCGGGCCCAGCGAGAAGCTCACGTCACGGATGACCTGGCTCTCGCCATAGGACACGTTGAGGCGCTCGACGGTCAGCACGGTGACATCACTCTCCGAGGTAGACCTCGATCACCCGCGGATCGGCCTGGATCTCGTCCATGGAGCCCTCCGCGAGCACCTTGCCCTGGTGCATCACCGTGACCGTGTGCGCGATCATCCGGACGAAGGCCATGTCGTGCTCGATGACGATCGTGGAGCGCCCTGCGGTGACGCCGGTGAGCAACTCGGCCGTCCGCTCCCGCTCTCGCGGGCTCATTCCGGCCACCGGCTCGTCGAGCAGGAGCAGCTCCGGATCCTGCATGAGCAGCATGCCGATCTCCAGCCACTGCTTCTGGCCGTGCGAGAGGAGGCCGGCCTTCACGCCGAGGTGCTCGCCCAGATAAATGCGACGGGCCACGTCGTCGATCTTGTCCATGAGCGCGGCGTCGCGCGCGAAGAAGAGCGAGCCGACCACGCCCCGCTTCTTCGGATAGGAGATCTCGAGGTTCTCCAGCACGGTCAAGTCTTCGTAGGTGGACGGCGTCTGAAACTTGCGGCCGACGCCGAGTCGCGTCACCTCGTACTCGATCAGCTCGGTCAGCTCGTGCGCCTTGAACTTGATCGAGCCGCGCGAGGGGCGCGTCTTGCCGCAGATCATGTCGAGGAGGGTCGTCTTGCCGGCGCCGTTGGGACCGATCACGCAGCGCAACTCGTCCTCCTCGACCGCGAGGTCGAGCCCATCCACGGCCGTGAAACCGTCGAAGGACACGGTGAGGTCCTCGACGGACAGGATCATGCCGGCGGCGCGCTGCCCACTTCGACGGGCGTGTCGATCTCTTCGGGCACCGCACGCCCAGGCGCGGCCACGCGACCGCGCCGGGGCCGCAGGACGGATGCGAGCGTCTCCGCGAGGCCGGCGAGGCCGGTGGGGAGGAACACCACCACCAGGATGAAGACGGCACCGAGCAGGTAGAGCCAGATCTCGGGGAAGTTCTCGGAGAAGAACGTCTTCGCCGAGAACACCACGAGCGTTCCGTAGACGGCGCCGACGAGCGACAGCCGTCCGCCCACCGCCGCGTAGATCACCATCTCGATCGACGGCACGATGCCGACCAGCGAGGGTGACGCCAGCCCCTCCTGCAAGGCGAACAACGCGCCGCCGACCGCGGCGAGCAGCGCCGACGCCGCGAACGCGAAGGCCTTGAACGTCGCCGGGTTGTAGCCGGAGAAGCGCACGCGGTCCTCGCGGTCACGGATCGCCACGAGGATCTTCCCCGTGCGGCTCGCGAGCACCAGGCGCGCGCTCAACACCGAGGCGACCATCGTCACGACGGTGATGAAGTAGAGCACGCGCTTGATGCGGTCGCTGAGGATATCCACGCCGAGGAACGTCTTGAAGTCGGTGATCCCGTTGACGCCGCCGGTGTAGCCCTGCTGGCCGATGATGACGATGGACGCCATGGCCGCGAGCGCCAGGGTGATGATGGAGAAGTACACGCCCCCCACCCGCTTGCGGAAGTTGGCATAGGCGAGGAGGAACGCGAAGAGGGGCGGGATCACGAGGATGGCCCCGATGGTGAACGCCGGCGAGTGGAACGGCCTCCACCACCACGGTAGGACCTCGACGCTGTTCCACACCATGAAGTCGGGCAGGCTCGACCCATAGAACTGCGAGAGCGCCGACCCCGTGTTGCTCTGCGCGGCGGCCTCCAGCTTGAGGAACATGGCCATGAAATAGCTGCCCATGCCGAAGTAGAGACCCTGGCCGAGGCTCAGGATGCCGCCGTGTCCCCAGACGAGCACGAGGCCGACCGCCGGGAACGTGAAGCACAGGTACTTCGCGACGAGCTGCTCGCGAAAGGGATCGACGACGAAGGGGACCGCAAGCAGCAGCAGTACCAGAATCAGCAAGCCGGCCGGTGGCCGCGTCCGGTGGCTCGGAGCGTACCCGATCGCCATCGCTACCGTCGGACCTTCGCGGCGAACAGTCCGGCCGGGCGGAAGTAGAGCGCGACGATCACGCAGAGGAGAATGGTCGCCTTCGCCATCGAGCCGGTCAGCGTGAACTCCAGCCACGACTGCATCTGGGCGATCGTGAACGCCGCCATGAACGTGCCGAGCAGACTCTCCACGCCGCCGAACACCACCACGATGAAGGTGTCGACGATGTACTGCTGGCCGGTGACCGGTCCCGTCGAGGCGAGCATCGTGAACGCGCTGCCGGCGACGCCGGCCAGCCCGGAGCCGATGGCGAACGTCACGGCGTCGACGCGAGCCGTGTCGATCCCGACGGCGCCGCTCATGGCCCGGTTCTGAGTGACCGCGCGGATACGCAAGCCCCATCGGGTGCCGAAGAGCAATCGATAGAGCGCGCCGCCCACCACGACGGTGAGGCCGATGATGAAGAGGCGCGAGAGCGGGATGGAGATCCCGCCAATCGGCTGCCACGCGCCCGTGAGCCACGACGGCGACGGCACCCCCACCTCGCGAGGCCCGAACAGGGAGCGGAACGCTTGCTGGAGGATCAGGGAGAGCCCCCAGGTGGCGAGCATGGTGTCGAGCGGGCGGTGGTAGAGAAATCGGATGAAGCTGCGCTCGAGGGCGAACCCGAACGCGAACGTCACGCCGAACGCGAGCACGACGGCGACGGGCAGATAGAAGTGAAGCAGCGTCGGCGCGAAATGCTCGAAGATCACCGCGGTCAGGTACGTGGTGTAGGCGCCCATGGCCATCAGCTCACCATGCGCCATGTTGATGACGCCCATGAGCCCGAAGATGATGGCGAGGCCGAGGGCCATGAGCGCGAGCACGGTGAACAGGCTCAGCCCGTTGAACGCCTGCATGACGGCGATGTCGAAGCTCATCGAGCCTCAGATCTTCGGGAACGGATTGGGCTCGATGAGCGGTGACTCGTAGATCATGTCGATCTGCCCGTCCTTGCGGAAGGCGCCGATGCGGGCGTGCTTCCACAGGTGGTGATTGGCCTTGTGGAACTTCACCTTGCCTTCCGGCGCGTCGATCTCGAGCTCCGACGAGGCGGCCACTACCGCCGGCACCTCGAAGCTCTTGGCCTTCTCGGCCGCCATCTTCCAGAGATAGACCGAGATGAAGCCGCACTCGAGGGTGTCGCCGACCACACGGTTGGCGCCGTACTTGGCCTTGAACGCTTTCACGAACTTGTCGTTGGGGGCGCCCTTGAGGCTCTGGAAGTAGCCCATGCAGGAGAGGAAGCCCTCGAGGTTCTCCGTGCCGATGCCGGACGCCTCTTCCTCGGAGACGGCGAGGGCGAGGAGCGCCTGGTTCTTGCCGTCGACGCCGGCGGCCTGCAGCTGCTTGTAGAACGCGACGTTGCTGCCGCCCACGACGGTCGAGAGGATCACCTCCGGCTTCTGCGCCTTGATCTTGTTGATGACGGACGCGAACTCCACGTTGCCGAGCGGAATGTAGTCCTCGCCGAGCACCTTGCCGCCCGCCTTCTCGATCGTGGGCTTGGCGATTTTGTTGGTCGTGCGCGGCCAGATGTAGTCGGAGCCCACGAGATAGAAGGACTTGCCCTTGTTCTGGGCGAGCCAGTGGACGGCGGCGATGACGGACTGTGTGGCCTCCTGCGCCGTGTACATGATGTTCGGCGACTGCTCGAGGCCTTCGTAGTACGTCGGGTAGTACAGGAGTCCCTTGCTCCGCTCGACGACGGGCAGCGTGGCCTTCCTCGAGGCCGACGTGTAACAGCCCATGATGGCCGCCACCTTGTCGCGGTCGAGCAGCTTGCGCGCCTTCTCCGCGAACGTGGGCCAGTCGCTCGCGCCGTCCTCGACGATCGTCTCGATCTTCTTGCCCATGACGCCGCCGCTCGCGTTGATCTCCTCGATGGCGAGCTTCTCGGCGTCCACCACCGAGGCTTCGGCAATGGCGATGGTGCCGGTGAGCGAGTGCAGGATGCCGACCTTCACGGTCCCTTGCGCCCACCCGCCGCGCGGCCAGATGAACGGCCCCGTCGACGCCGTGGCGACGGCGGCGGCAGCCGTTCCCTTCAGGAATCCCCGTCTGCTGAGCGTCATCTCCATCCTCCTGTTGTCGCGGGTCGCGTGTCGGTGCAAGAAGAGGACCGACCGCGGTCGTTGTCGCCGGCATAGCGCGGCGCGACCCAAAGTGTCGGGGCCATCAGGATTTATGGTCGTGTTGATCGCGACGCACACCGTCGCGTCGGTTCCATCCTGCTGCCGCTTTCGTCATCGCCTGATGAAATCGCGCGCACGCCTCGCGCGAAAACCGGCGACCGCAGGAGTCCAGGACTCCTCCGACGCTCGTGGCCCTGCACGCAGCACAGGCATCTCGCGCGAGATGCGTGAACGAGCCGTGGGTCTGATTGATCGCCATCTCAGCAGCGGTGAAGGCCATGCTGAGGGTTTACGCACGCGGCGGCGGTGGATCAACCCGGCGCAAGCGGCCGTTTCGGTGTGCCAGGCGCGAAGCCAAGAGCGTTCGCGAAGGGTGGCACATCCGTTGCTCCCTGGGCGCGTGTGCTTGACATGACCGGGACTGACAAACGCTCGCCGCTCGTGCCCGGCGCACCGGTGCCGCTCTACCAGCAGCTCAGCGACTTGTTGCGCGAGCAAATCCGCCGCGGCCGGTACGGCCCGCTCGATCGCCTGCCATCCGAGCATGAGCTGGTCCGCGAGTACGCGATCAGCCGGATCACCGCACGCCAGGCGCTCGTCGAGCTCGAGCGCGCGGGACTGGTGTTTCGCCGGCAGGGCCGCGGCAGCTTCGTGGCGCAGCCCGCGGTCGTGCAGCCGTTGTCACGACTCACCGGCCTGGCGGAAGCGATGTCGGGACAAGGACTGTCCTCGACGTCGCGCGTGCTGCGCACGACCACGCTGCGGGCGGGCACGATCGTCGCCGGACGCCTCGGCGTGGAGCCGGGCGCGCCGATCTTCGAGATGCGGCGCCTGCGGATGGTCGGTGACGTCGCCGTCTCGCTGGACATCAGCTATTTCCCGCGGGAGCTGGGCCGCCGGCTGGCCGGTGAGGATCTCGAGAGCCGCGACGTGTTCTGGCTGCTCGAGAACGTCTGCGGCGTGGTGCTGGGCGCCGCTGACTGCGAGATCGGCGCCGTCGCCGCCGAGGGCGAGGTGGCGATGCAGCTCGGGGTGCCGGCCGGGGCGCCGCTCGTCTTCATCGATCGCCTCACCTACGACGCCGCCGATCGGCCCATCGACTACGAGCACCTCTACGTGCGGGCCGACCGTTTCCGCTACGGCCTGCGGCTGGAGCGCCGTCCACGCCCCGGGGAGAGCGAGTCGCCATGACGACGGAGACGCTGCGATGGGGCGAGACGCTCACGCTGGACGCCGACGTGCTCGTGATCGGCGGGGGCAGCGCGGGCTCGGTGGCCGCCATCAAGGCGAAGGAGGCGCTGCCGGACGCGACCGTGCTCGTCCTCGAGAAGGCCAACGTCAAGCGGAGCGGCGCCATCTCGATGGGCATGGACGGCCTGAACAACGCCATCATTCCCGGTCACGCCACGCCCGCCCAGTACGTCAAGGAAATCACGACGGCCAATGACGGCATCGTCGACCAGTCCGCGGTGATGGCGTACGCCGAGCGCAGCTTCGCGATGATCCAGGAGCTGGATTCGTGGGGCGTCAAGTTCCAGAAGACCGAGACCGGCGACTTCGACGTCAAGAAGGTGCACCACCAGGGCACGTACGTCCTGCCCATGCCCGAGGGCTACGACCTCAAGAAGATCCTCACTCGGGTCATGCGGCGCGTGGGCGTCAAGGTCACCAATCGCGTGATGGCCACGCGGTTGCTCACCCGCGACGGCCGCGTGATCGGCGCCATGGGTCTGCACACACGCAACGGCGCCTTCGTGATCATCCGGGCCAAGGCGGTCATCCTCTGCTGCGGCGCCGCCGGCCGGCTCGGGCTGCCGGCCTCCGGCTATCTCTATGGGACCTACGAGAATCCCACGAACGCGGGCGACGGCTACTCGATGGCCTATCACGCCGGCGCCGAGCTGTCGGGCATCGAGTGCTTCCAGATCAACCCGCTGATCAAGGACTACAACGGGCCCGCCTGCGCGTACGTCACCGGCCCCTTCGGTGGACACACGGTGAACGCCAAGGGCCACCGCTTCATCGCGTCCGACTACTGGAGCGGCCAGATGATGATGGAGTTCTACAACGAACTCCAGGCCGCGAACGGGCCCGTCTATCTCAAGCTGAACCACCTCGCCGAGGAGACGATCCTCGAGATCGAGCGCGTGCTGCACGGGACCGAGCGGCCGAGCCGGGGCCGCTTTCACCAGGGTCGCGGTCTCGATTACCGCCACGGGATGGTCGAGATGCACATTTCCGAGATCGGCCTCTGCAGCGGCCACAGCGCCAGCGGCGTGTGGATCAACGAGCGCGGTGAGACGACGGTGCCCGGCCTCTACGCTGCGGGCGACATGGCTTCGGTGCCCCACAACTACCTGCTCGGCGCCATGACCTACGGTAAGATCTGCGCCGGGAGCGCCGCGACGTATATAAGGATGCTGTCCCAGGCGCCCATCGACGACGCCCAGGTCGAGGCCGAGCGCGAGCGGGTCTATCGTCCGACGCGTCAGCCCCACGGTCTGCCGCACCACCAGGTCGAGTACAAGATCCGCCGCTTCGTGAACGACTATCTGCAGCCGCCGAAGTCGGCCACACGCCTGGAGCTCGCGCTGTGCCATTTCGAGCGCGCTCGCGCCGACCTCGACGCGATCGGCGCCGACAATCCGCACGACCTCATGCGGGCGATGGAGGCGCACTTCATCCGCGACTGCGCCGAGATGGCCGCTCGCGCCTCGCTCCAACGCACCGAGAGTCGATGGGGTCTCTACCATTACCGGGTCGACTACCCGGCGATGGACAACGACAATTGGTTCGTCCATCTCAACCTCAAGAAGGGCCCGCGCGGGGAGATGACGTTCCGCAAGCAGCCCGTGGCGCCGTACGTGGTCCCGCTCGACGAGGAGGAGATGCTCGCGTACCACCGGCTGCGCATCCCGGCGGCCACGGAAGCGACGCCGTAGCCATGGCCCAGACGACGATGAAGTTCGACGTGCCGGTCGTCGTGGACGAGTCCAAGTGCATCAAGGGCTGCCATCTCTGCGTCGATGTGTGCCCACTCGACGCGCTGGCGATCAATCCGGAGACGGGCAAGGCCTTCATGGCGCGCGACGAGTGCTGGTACTGCACGCCGTGCGAGGTCGACTGCCCGGCCGACGCGGTGACCGTGTTCATCCCGTACCTGGTGCGCTGATGCGCGACCTCGACGACGACGCGCTGCCCCTCGAGGAGGCGATCGCGAGGCTCGCCGACGCCGACCCCGCCGTCCGCCAGCTCGCGGTCCTGTCGCTCGGCGAGCTGTGCGAGCCGGCGGCCCTCGGCCCGCTCATCGCCGCGCTGAGCGATCCCGATCCGACGGTGCGTCGCGTCGCCGTCGGTGCGCTGGAAGAGCTGGGGGACCCCCGCGCGGTGGGCCCGTTGGTGGGCGTGCTGGGCGATCCGGCGCCCGCGGTTCGCGCGGCGGCCAGGACGGCGCTGCGGGAGTTCCGCACGCCGGAATCGGTGGAGCCGCTGGTGGCCGGTCTCGCGCACCCGGACGCCACGGTGCGGGCGGCGGCGGTATTCGCGCTCCGTGAACGCACGGACCCGCGCGCCGTCCAGCCGCTGCGCCATGCCCTGGGGGATCCCGATCCCGACGTGCGACGGGAAGCGGTCACGGCCCTCGGCTACCTGCGCGAGCGCGGCGCCATCGCCGATCTCATCGGCGCCGCCCGCGACGCCGACGCCTCCGTCCGGCGCCTGGCGCTCGGGGCGCTGTCGTTCTTCGCCGAGGCGTCGCTGCTCGAGGTCTTCCTGGCCGCCCTCGCCGACTCGGACTGGCAGGTGCGGCAGGAGGCCGCCATCGTGCTGGGCCGCGCCGGGGATCGGGCGGCGGCCGCCACGCTCGTGGCCGCGCTCGACGATCCGTACTGGCAGGTGGTCAAGGAGGCGCTGGTGGCGCTGGGCAAGGTCCGCGCGACGTCGCCGGCTCCCGTGCTGAAGCTGCTCGGGCATTCGTACTCGGAGATCCGAAAAGTGGCGGCGGTCACACTCGGCGCGATGGGCGCGCTGGAGGCGGTGGACGGGTTGACGGCGCTGGCCGAAGACGACGACATCGAGGTTCGCAAAGCCGCGAGCCGTGCGCTGGACGAAATCGCGCTGAGCGGGCGCGCGGCGCGCTGAGCGCGCCCTGTAAGGAGGCCGGCTCATGAGGTGGCTCGCGGCGGTCCTGGCGATTCTGCTGACGGCGGGCGCGGCGGCGGCGGAGGACATCCGCATCGCCATCGGCACGCAGGACACGACGATCAACTGCGCGACGGCGGGCCCTCTCGTGCGCGAGCTCAGGCTGCTCGACAAGTACCTGCCACGCACGGGCAAGTACGCGAACGCGAAATACGAGGTCATCTGGAAGACGTTCACGTCCGGGCCGCCGGTGACCAACGAGATGGTGGCCAACAAGCTCGACATCGGGATGATGGGCGACTTCCCCGCGCTCCTGAATGGCGTGACCTTCGACCGCAGCCCAGCCGGGGTGAAGAGCCTCTACGTCGCCACCATTTCCGGCAGCGTGACCGGCGGCGGCAACGGTCTCGTGGTGCCGCTCGACTCGCCGGCGCACAGCCTCAAGGATCTCCGGGGCAAGCAGATCTCGGTGCCCTTCGGCTCGGCCGCGCACGGCATGCTCCTGCGCGCCATCAAGGACCTCGGCTGGGATCCCGACAAGGACGTCGCCCTCGTATCGCAGTCGCCCGAGATCGGCGGCTCATCGCTCAAGGGCAAGAAGATCGACGCCCACGCCGACTTCGTGCCCTTCGCCGAGCTGTTCGCGTTCCGCGGCTTTGCTCGCAAGATCTACGAGGGCGCCACCGTCGGCGTCCCCACCTCGCACGGCGTGCTCGTGCGCTCCGACTATGCCGAGAAGTACCCCGAGGTGGTGGTGGCCTTCCTGAAGGCGATGCTCGAGGCCAACCGCGTCTACGCCGAGAAACCGGAGGAGCTGTCGGAGAAGATGCAGGAGTGGACGGGTATCGAGGCCGAGGTGAACTACATGTTCCACGGCCCACTCGGAATCCAGACCGTCGACTTCACGCTCAAGCCGGAGTACATGAAGGGGCTCAAGACGGCGCTCGAGACGCTCAAGCTCATCAAGCGCGCCGAGGGAGACTTCGACGTCGATCGGTGGGTGACCGACCGGTTCATCCGCCAGGCCGCGAAGGAGATGAAGCTGGACTACGACAAGCGGCTGCGCTCCTACGCGCCCTTGCCCCTCAGCGGCAACGACGCGCTCACCGGCAAGCCGATCGACGATCCGAAGCTGGCCGGCCAGATCTGGGTGAAGGGCGAGGGCAAGGTACGGGGCTATGCGACGCCGGACTCCACGCTGGCGGCGCTGAAGAATCTCGAGGGCGAGAAGCGCGAGGTCCGTGTGGCGTTCGTGCACGACCGCGGGACCGGCTTCAAGCTGTTCGCGGACAAGGCGTGGTACGTCAACGGCGCCAAGTCCGGCGGCGCCGCCTTCTTGTTGCGCGGCGCGGCCGAGGATTGGGCGCGGGCCAACGGCGGCGCCGTCGTCGAGTTCGCCGCGGCCAAGCAGACGGCGCACTGAGGCAAGACGCGGCATGAGCACGATGCTCGCCCCCGTCCGACCCGCCGCCCTCGCGCGCGGCGCCGATGCCGCCCGCGCGCTCGCGGGCCGGCGCCCGGCGCGGGCGGCCATCCGCATCGCCGCGTGCGTCGCCTGCGTCGTCGTCTGGCAGCTGGCCTCGGTGTGGCGGCTCGACGTCGTCGTCAACTTCCAGAACATCCCGTCGCCGGAGCAGGTCGCCCGCGCCAGTGTGGACCTGCTGCACTCACCCAAGCTCTTCGCCCACATCGGCAACAGTCTGCGGCGAGTCTTCGCCGGCTTCGGCGCCGCCGCCGTCCTCGGCATCGGCCTCGGCCTGCTCATCGGACGCTCACGCCTGGCCGAGGACTCGCTCCTGGCGCCTCTCGAGCTGCTGCGCCCGATCCCGGCGGTGGCGTGGATCCCGCTCGCGATCTTGATGTTTGCGTCCTCGGAGGTGAGCATGATCTTCATCACCTTCATCGGCGCGTTCTTTCCGATCCTCCTCAACACCATCCACGGCGTGGAAACGATCGACCGGAACCTCGTCGCCGCCTCGCGCTCGCTCGGCGCCGGGCCCTGGGCGATCTTCCGCGAGGTCGTGCTGCCCGGCTCACTGCCGAGTGTGGTGACCGGGCTCAGCATCGGGATGGGCACGTGCTGGTTCTCGCTCGTGTCGGCCGAGATGATTTCGGGCCAGTTCGGGATCGGCTACTACACATGGGAGGCCTACAACCTCCAGAAGTATCCGCCGATCGTCGTCGGCATGATCGCCATCGGCCTGCTCGGCATGGGCTCGAGCGCGCTCGTACGCGCGGCCGGCGCCCTGCTGATGCCGTGGCGGCGGGCCGAGCAGGGACGAGGCCGATGAGCCCCGGAATGCTGTCGGGTCACATCGTGCTCGACGACGTCGGCATCACCTTCGGTCGCAACGGCGACCGTGTGGACGCCGTGCGCCATATCTCGTTCGAGGTCGCCGGCGGCGAGTTCGTGTGCCTGCTTGGGCCCTCGGGCTGCGGCAAGTCGACGCTCCTCAACGCCATGGCGGGCTTCATCCTGCCCACCACGGGTTCGCTGACCGTCGACGGCGAGCCGGTGCTACGCCCGGCCGCCGACCGCGGGATGGTGTTCCAGCACCACTCGCTCTTTCCGTGGAAGACGGTGCTCGCCAACGTGGAGTTCGGGCTCAAGATGCGCGGCATCGGCTCGCTCGAGCGCACCGGCATCGCCCGCACCTTCCTGCACGCGGTCGGTCTCGGCGGTTTCGAGAAGCACTACCCGGCGCAGCTCTCGGGCGGCATGCAGCAGCGTGTCGGCATCGTGCGCGTGCTCGTCAACAACCCCCCAGACGCGGCTCATGATGCAGGAGCTGCTGCTGGGAATCTGGCAGGAGGTGCGCACGACCGTCGTCTTCGTCACCCACGACATCGACGAAGCCATCTTCATGGCCGACCGCGTCGTGGTGATGACGAGCCGCCCGGGTGAGGTGAAGGCCGAGGTGAAGGTCAACCTGCCGCGCCCGCGCACCCACGAGATGACGGCCGACGCCGTCTTCGCCGACCTCAAGCGCGAGTGCCTCACCATGGTGCGCGAGGAGAGCCTCAAGGCCATGGGTCCGCTACCCACCTCCTCGCTGGTCGCCCTGCGTCGCGCGCGCTGAGGAGCCCGGAACTCAGAAACCGAGATCGGTCAATCCGGGATGGCCATCCGGACGACGACCAAGCGGCCACCGATACCTCCGGTCCGATTCCTTGATGGGAAGATCGTTGATCGATGCCAACCGCAACCGCATGAGACCGTCCGCATCGAACTCCCAATTCTCGTTGCCGTACGACCGGTACCAATGTCCCGAATCGTCGTGCCACTCGTAGGCGAAACGCACGGCGATGCGGGGCCCGTCGAAGGCCCACAGCTCCTTGATCAGGCGGTAGTCCAGCTCCTTCGCCCACTTGCGTGTAAGAAACGCGATGATCTCGTGCCTTCCGTTCACGGATTCTGAGCGGTTTCGCCAGCGGCCATCGACCGCGTAGGCGAGAGCCACCTTCTCAGGATCGCGCGAATTCCAGGCATCTTCCGCCAGACGGACCTTCTGGATGGCTGTCTCCCGCGTAAATGGCGGCAATGGAGGGCGGGTTGCTTGCTCGCTCGCCTGTCTCGTTACACTCATCACGTCACCTCGTGAGCCGAATGCCCTCAGTCAGCTTTTTAGACACCCGGCGGCCCCGGAGTGGATTCGGAGAACGACCTCTGTGCGGATGCGTTACGCGTCGCGGCGGCGGGTCAGGAACCGGTCGAGCTGATTCGCGAACAGCTGCCGGTCGCTCTGTCGGAACGGGGCCGGGCCGCCGAGCAGCTCGCCTCCCGTGCGCAGCTCCTGCATGAGGTTCCGCATGGCCAGCCGCTCCCGGACGTTGTCCTCGGAATAGAGCTCGCCGCGCGGATCCAGCGCGTGCCCGCCGCGCGTCACCACTTCGGATGCCAGCGGCAGGTCCGCTGTGATGACGAGATCTCCGGGCTGCATCTCGGCCAGAATCCGATCGTCCGCGCCGTCGAACCCCTTCGCCACCCGGATGGTCCGGATGTACGGTGACGTCGGCGTACGCGAGAGCGGCATGTTCGAGACGAGCGTCGTCAGGACCTGCGCACGCTCGGCGGCCCGAAACAGGATGTCCTTGATGACCTGCGGGCACGCATCCGCATCGACCCAGATTTGCATTGTTTAAAGGTTGTCGAGGGGCCGCACGGTTTTGCCGGGACGCCCCGAGCGTTGGCGGTGCTCGAGGAGCGCCACGGCTTTGCCGGGGCGCTCCGAACGTTGGGGGGTGTGGGGGGCCATCTCGGGGCCCCCCACGTTCTCAGGAGCTCGAGGCCTTGAGCGCCGCCAGGACCTCCGAGGGCTCGAGCAGCATCGTCGGGTTCTCGAGCACCTTGACGAACTTCACGACGCCGTTCTTGTCGATGATGAAGTACGCGCGCTTGGGATAGCGGTAGATCGGGCTCGCCTGGTCCGTGACGAGCGCGCCGTAGGTCGGCAGCATTTGACGGCGGAAGTCCGAGAGCTGCAGGTGCTTGATGCCGTTTTCCTTCTTCCACGCCGCGAGGGCCTGCCAGGCATCGCCACTCACGCCCACGACCTGGGCGCCGGCGGCTTCGAACTGCGGCAGCGCCGCGTCGAAGCCCGCCACTTCCTTCGTTCAGGTGCTGGTGAACGCGGCGACGAACGTGTAGAGGACGACCGGCCCCTTCGCCGTCAGCTCGGTCAGCTTCACCGGCTTGCCGTCAGGACCGTTGAGCGTGAAGTCGGGCGCCTTGTCGCCCACCTCCAGCGCGTGCGCTGCTCCGGCGAGCGCCAGACCCAGCGCCGCCACCACCACCATTCCGATCACGGTTCGCATGGCTCCTCCTTGGTGACGATCACTTCAACGCGCGCCGCGCAGCCCCGCCTCGCGCAGCCGCGGGAACACGACGTCGCGGAACGCCGCGATCTCGGGCTCCGGCAGCCCGAAGGTGAGCAGCGGCATGAGGTAGAGGTTGCGCACGCCGAGCTTCGTCATCTCGACGATGCGCGCGGCGCAGTCGGCCGGCGTGCCCACCAGCCCGAGCGCGTCGCAGAGCTGCGCGACCACGTCGTCGGGGACGAACGACGTCGCGGCGATGGCGGCCTCCCAGTCGTGCGCGTGGGACAGATCGGGATAGATCTTCGACACCGCCTCCGGGATCTCGAACTTCGGCAGCCGCAGCCCGGCGGGCTCGACCCAGTGGCCGCCCCAGCGCAACACGCCCCAGTGGACCGCCGTCGGCCGCGCCAGCCGCCGCGCCTCGGCCGTGTTCGCCGCCGTCCCGACGCGAACGGCCCAGACGATCTCGAGGTCCTCGAGCCGCCGGCCCGAGCGCTTGGCGCCGCGCTCGAGGTGCTCGAGCGCCCTCGTGACGATGCCGCGGTTGAAGCCCACCAGCAGCAGCGCGCCGTCCGCGACCTCGCCCGCCAGCTCGATCGCCTTCGGTCCCGACGCCGCCATCACGATCGGGATGCGTCGCTTCGCGGCGTAGCCGAGCCGGCCGGGCGTACCCGCGAAATCCACCGACTCTCCGGCGAGCAGGCCGCGGACCATGCCGATGCACGCGCGCATCTCGGCCAGCGTCGAGGGCTTGCGGCCGATCGTGCTGGCGGAGGTGTAGCCGGTGCCGATCACGAACTTCACGCGCCCCGGTGCCATCTCCTCGACGGTCTGGATCGCCCCCGCCAGCACGGAGGGGTGGCGCGTGAACGGATTGGTCACCGCCGGAAAGAGCGTCAGCCGCGAGGTGTTGCTCGCCGCCTGGCCGAGCACGACGAAGGTGTCGCGCGAGAGCATCTGGCTGTCGAGGATCCCGGCGCCGTCGAAGCCGGCGGCCTCGATGGAGCGCAGCAGCCGCATGAGGTCGGGCATCGGCGCCGTGCCGGGGACGCGCAGGTGGACCCGGAGCGGCTCGGTCATCGCGCGCCATGGTATACCCATACCGCCATGAGCGAGCGCGCCGCGGAGCCCATGCGATGACCACTCGCTACCTGCTCGCGGCAGGCGCCTGGATCGCGCTCACGCTGGCGCAGTCGGGATCGGGCGCGGGGCCGGCGCAGGCCCAGCCGGCGTCAGCGCTCACCGGACAGGTGACGTCGGCCGACGAGAGGCCGATGGAAGGCGTGCTCGTCAGCGTGAAGAAGGCCGGATCGACCATCACGACGACGGTCGTCACCGATCAGCAGGGTCGTTATCGATTCCCGGGGCCGCGTCTGACGCCCGGACCGTACGCAATCTCGATCCGCGCGGTGGGCTACGAGCTGGACCGTCCGACCGTGGCCGACGTCGGCGCCAACGGGCCGGTCACGGCCGACCTCCGGCTCCGCAAGGCGCGCGATCTCGCCGCGCAGCTCACGAATGCCGAATGGCTCGCGAGCATGCCCGGCACCGAGGATCAGCGAAAGGCGCTGCTCGGCTGCGTCAACTGCCACACGCTCGAGCGCGTGCTGCGCACCTCGTACGACGCGTCCGGCTTCCTGCAGGTCCAGCAGCGCATGGGCACCTACGTGAACCAGAGCACGCCGCTGCACGTCCAGCTGCGCCGCGCCGAGCGGCTGATGGAGATGCGCGGCGACGAGCGGCAGCGCGCGCGGCAGGCGCTGGCGGAGTTCCTGAGCGGCGTCAATCTCAACGGCCGCCCGTCGTGGCCATACGAGCTCAGGACGCTGCCCCGTCCGACCGGCCGCAGCACACGCGTCGTCATCACGGAGTACGACCTGCCGCGGCCCACGATCCAGCCCCACGACGTCATCGTGGATCCCGACGGCATCGCCTGGTACTGCAACTTCGGCGAGCAGACGCTGGGCAAGCTCGATCCAAAAACGGGGCGCGTCACGGAGTACCGCGTGCCCGAGCTGAAGCCCGGCTTTCCGACGGGCGCCCTGTCCGTCCGCTTCGACGGCGACAGCAACCTCTGGCTCGGGATGATGTTCCAGGGCGGTATCGCGAAGTTCGACCGCAAGACGGAGACGTTCAAGACCTGGAGCCTGCCGCCCGACGTGAACAGGGACATGACGCAGGTCAACATGACGAGTCCGCTCCACTCGCGCGTCGACGGCAAGGTGTGGACGAACAACAACGGCTTCGCCGCCGTCCACCGGCTCGACCTCGCCACCGGGAAGTTCGAGACGTGGGAGCCGTTCCGGGAAAGCGCGGCCCGGGGACGCAACCACAACATCTATGACGTCATCGCGGACAGCAAGAACAACGCGTACTTCACCGACTTCCTGAACGAGCACATCGGCCGCATCGACGCGAAGACCGGCACGTTGACCCTCCACACCATCCCGACGCCGCGCTCGGCGCCGCGCCGGGGGCAGATGGACGCGCAGGACCGCCTGTGGTTCGGCGAGTATCGTGGGAACAAGATCGGGATGTTCGACACGCGCGCCGAGCGCTTCACGGAGTGGACGGCGCCGCGGCCGTGGTCGCAGCCCTACGACGTCACGCTCGACAAGAACGGCGAGGCGTGGACCGGCTCGATGCTCGACGACCGGGTCCTGCGGCTCGACCCCACGACCGGCGTCTTCACCGAGTACCTGCTGCCGCGCTCGACGAACATCCGGCGCGTCTTCGTCGACAGCTCGACGACGCCGGTCACGTTCTGGGTCGGAAGCAATCATGGCGCCTCCGTCATCAAGCTGGAGCCGCTCGACTAGGAGACCAACCCACCCATGCGCTTCGGGACCTTCTACTTCTTCCAGGCCGTGCCGTGGCTGAGCCACGAGGAGGTCGTGCACCGCGAGCTCGAGCAGATGGAGTGGACGGAGGAGCTCGGCTTCGACCAGATCTGGCTGACCGAGCACCACTTCATCGACTACGGCCTCGCCGTCGATCCCGGCACGCTGGCCGCCGTGGCCGCCTCGCGGACCCGGCGCGTGCGCATCGGGCTGGCGGCGGCGATCCTGCCCTTCCATCACCCGCTGCGCCTGGCCGAGCAGACGGCGCTCGTGGACATCATCTCACGCGGCCGGCTCGAGGTCGGCTTCGGGCGCGGCAACCGGCCGGCGGAGTTCCGCGGCTACAACGTGCCGCAGCAGGAGAATCGCGACCGCTTCGAGGAGGCGGTGGAGATCATCACCCAGGCGTGGACCCAGATGGAGCCGTTCTCGTACGAGGGGCGGTTCTTCACGGTCCGCGACACGACCAGGTGTGCGGCAGCAAGGAGAGCATCGAGGGCACGGCCGCGCGCGGCTGGCCGATGCTGAACTCCGTGCTGCGCGGCAACGCCGAGCAGCAGCTGGCCACGAATCGCGAGGCGTACGTCACGGCGGCGCGCAAGGCGGGACGCACGGACGCCGACATCGCCTCGTTGTTGACGCGCTGGGGAGTGTCGCGCCAGATCTACGTGGCGCCCACCGACGCGCAGGCGCAGGCGGAGTCCAAGGATGCCGAGATGTGGTACCAGGAGTCCTTCCGCCGCTTCGTGGTCCCCGACCGCATCGAGGAGGCGCACCCGAGCTTACAAGCGCACTTCCGCCAGCTGGCAGAGCGGCTGGCCAAGATCAACTGGGACGATCTGGTCCGCGAGACCGTCGCCTTCGGCTCGCCGGACACCGTCGCGCGCAAGATCGAGGCGATGCGCGCCGCCGGCGTGGGCCACGTGCTCTGCTGGATGAACTTCGGCGGCTTACCTCAAGATAAGATCCGACGCTCGATGGAATTGTTCGCGCGAGAGGTGATGCCGAACTTCCGCGATTAGGGCCTATTCCGCGAACCACCCCGTGTCGAGCTGCTGGTTCAGGAAGTGGCTGGGCGTGATCGTCCAGCCCCGCACCTTGGCGCTGTGCGGGATGATCCGGTGGTTCTGCAGCGTGTAGAAGTAGTGGACCTCCTCGTCGAGCAGCCGCTTCTCGAACGCGCGCAGGTACCGCTTGCGCTCCTCGGGGTCGTGTCGATGTCCAGGTCCGGCTCGACCATGAAGCTGCACTGGAAGTCCATGGCCACGTCGAAGTCGCCGCGCTGGAGCATCGGGTGGTGCGCGGACGCCTCGTTGGTCTCCTGGCGAACGTTCAGCCCGATCTGCTTCCACTGGTCGATGAGCCAGATCCCGAGCGGCTCGTAGGGCTGGGGGATGCCGCGGTTCTTGAACGTGAACGAAAAGCCGTCGGCAATCCGTGCCTCGCGCAGGAGGCGGCGGGCCTCGGCGCGGCTGGCCTTGATGTCTCGCCAGTAGCCCGCGAGCTTCTCCAGCTCCGCCGGCGGCGTCGCCCACTGCGTGCCGGGCACCGCGCGGTACTGACCCTTGCGGTACGACGACGTCTCGGGCGGCGGGAAGACGATCTTGTCGTAGCTGGCCTTGACGTCGCGCGAGGTTATCACGCTGCCGTCGTGGAAGCGCACGCCTTGGCGCAGCTTCAGCGTGTAGACGAGGCCGTCCGCCGAGATCGTCCACGACTCCGCCAGGTCGGGCACCGGCTTCGTCCCCGTCCGGTCGGCGGGATCGTGTTCATGTCTCTCTTTCCTTCGCGTGCCGAGCCCGCTTACTCCGCCAGCCAGACCGTGTCGAGCTGCTGGTTGAGGAAGTGCGACGGCGTGATCGTCCAGCCCCGCAGCCTGGCGCTGTGCGGGACGATGCGGTGCCACTGCAGCGTGTAGAGATAGTGGACCTCCTCGTCGAGCAGGCGCCTCTCGAGGGCGCGCAGATGCCGCTTGCGCTCCTCGGGGTCCACCGCGCGTGATTGCTTCGCGTAGAGGTCGTCCAGCACCGGGTCCTTGGAGCGGCTGTAGTTGTTGTCGGAGATTCCCACCGACTGGTACTTCTGGAGGTCGATGTCGGGCTCGACGATGTAGCTGCACTGGGCGTCGCTGGCCACCTCGAAGTCGCCGCGCCGCAGCACGGAGACGTGCGCCGAGGCTTCGATCGTCTCCATCCTCACGTTCAGGCCGATCTGGCGCCACTGGTCGATAAGCCAGATCGCGATCGTCTCGTAGGGCTGGGGGATGCCGCGGTTCTTGAACGTGAACGCAAAACCGTCGGGCACGCCGGCCTCGCGCAGCAGTCGGCGGGCCTGGGCACGACTGGCCTTGATGTCACGCCCGTAACCCGCGAGCTTTTCCAGCTCTTGCGGCGGCGTGGCCCAGGGCGTGCCCGGCACCTGGATGCCGGCGACCTCTTTCACGACGGCGATCCGCGAGAGGTTCCGCGCCGCCTCGTGGCGATCCAGCGCGAGCGTCAGCGCGCGACGAACGCGCTTGTCGTCGAAGGGCTTGCGCTCCTCGTTCATGGTCACCAGCGACAGGCAGTCCCAGGGGCTCTCCTGCACGGTGATCTTCGGTCCGAGCGCGGTGACGAGCGCGTCGCGGTCGGGCGGGGCGAAGCCCCGGAACTGGACGTGTGCGCGTTCACCGCGGATGGCGGCGACCTGGGCCGAGTTCGAATTGATGAAGATCGCGCGATAGCCATCGAGGTACGGGCGGCCCTTGTCCCAGTAGTCCGGGTTCTTCCTGCCGACCCAGTGCGAGCCCTTGACGTGCTCGACGAACTTGAATGGGCCGGTCCCCATCACGTTCGTCTCGTACCAGCGGATGTCCCTGGCCAGGATGTCCGCCTTGAAGATCCAGTTGAACGGCGAGGCCAGGCTGACCAGGAACGAGGCCTCGGGCCACTTGAGCCGGAACCGCACCGTGTGCGGGTCCGGGGCCTCGACGACCTCCACCGCCTGGTACGCGCCCTTGCGCATGGAGATGACGCCGGCGGGCGGCGCGACGATCTTGTCGTAGCTGGCCTTGACGTCCCGCGAGGTCATGACGCTGCCGTCGTGGAAGCGCACGCCCTGCCGCAGTCGGAGCGTGTACGTCAGCCCGTCCGGCGAGATCGTCCACGACTCGGCGAGGTCCGAGACCGGCCTCGTGCCCGTCCGGTCGGTCGGGTCGATGCGCAGCAGCGTGTTGTAGTGGGGCGCCAGCGGGTGGACGACGCCGAACGTGCCCTCCCGGTGGCCGTCGTACGACGGCGGCTCCGAGGGCACGAGGAAGATGAGCTCGCCGCCGTAGCGCGGCTTGTCCTGGGCCGAGGCGGGCGACAGCAAGGCGAGAACGACGACCGACGTGGCGGTCAGCGCGGCGAGGATGAGCCGGGCGCGCATGGCGCTACTCCGCCAGCCAGATCGTGTCGAGCTGACCGTTCAGGAAGTGGCTCGGCGTGATCGTCCAGCCGCGCACGCGCGCGTGGTACGGCACGATCCGGTGCCACCAGAGCGTCGGGATGACGTGCGCCTGCTCGTCGAGCAGGCGCTTCTCGAACTCGCGGACGATCTTGCGCCGCTCCTCGATGTCGTGCGCGCGGGCCTGGCGGTCGTAGAGCGCGTCGAGCGCGCGGTCCGTGTAGCGCCCGTAGCTGGCGTCGGTGCGGTCGGCCGAGAGGAACTTGTAGAGGTCGAGGTCGGGCTCGACGATGTAGCCGCACTGCCCGTCCAGGCTGACCTCGAAATCGCCCGTGCGGAGCGCGTGGAACCAGGCGGCGCTCTCCAGCATGCGCACCGTCGCGTTCAGCCCGATCTTCTTCCACTGGTCCACGAGCCAGATCCCGAGCGGCTCGTACGGCTCGGGCAGGTTGCGGTTAACGAAAAGCCGTCGGGCACGCCCGCCTCGCGGAGCAGGCGCCGCGCCTCCGCGCGGGCGGCCCCGACGTCCCGGCCGTAGCCGGCGAGCTTGACGAGCTCCGTCTCCGTGGCGGCGTACGGCGTGCCGGGCACCTGGACGCCGCCGACTTCCTTCACGATCGTGATCCGCGACAGCGCCTTCGATCCGTTCCAGCGGTCGACGGCCAGCGTCAGCGCCCGGCGCACGCGCGGATCGTCCCACGGCTTCTTCTCGTGGTGCGGCGCGACCCAGAGCGCGCAGTCCCACGGGCTTTCTTTGACGGTGATCTTCGAGCCGAGCGCGCCGACGAGGACGTCGCGCGCCGTCGGGTTGAACGCGCGGAACTCGATCAGCGCCCGCTCGCCGCGCACGGCCGCGATGCGCGCCGCAGTGTTGGGGATGAAGATCGCCCGGTAGCCGTCGAGGTAGGGCCGGCCGCGATCCCAGTAGTCCGCGAACTTCCTGCCCACCCAGTGCGAGCCCTTCACGTGCTCCACGAAGGTGAACGGCCCCGAGCCCAGGATGTTCTTCTCATACCAGTGCGGGTCCTTGGCCAGGATGTCGGCCTTGTAGATCCAGTTCCAGGGCGAGGCGAGGCTGGACAGGAAGCCGGCCGATGGGTGCTTGAGCCGGAAGATCACGGTCTCGGCGTCGGGCGCCTCGAGTGCCTCCACCACGGCGTACTGCCCCTTGCGCGGGCTCGTCACGCCCGGCGGCGGTGTGATGATCTTGTCGTAGGACGCCTTGATGTCGCGCGCCGTGAGCGTCGAGCCGTCGTGGAACTTCACGCCGCGGCGCACCTTGAACGTGTAGGTCAGGCCGTCCTTCGACGTCGTCCAGCTCTCCGCGAGGTCACCGACGACTTTCGTCCCCGTGGTGTCGGTCGGGTCGACCCGCAGCAGTGTGCTGTAGTGCGGCGCCGCGGGGTGGATGAGGCCAAAGGTCTCCTCGCGGTGCGCGTCGTAGGACGGGCTCTCCGAGCCCACCACGAACACCAGCTCGCCGCCGGAACGCGGCGCCTGGGCATGCGCCGGCGAGCCGAACGCGAGCAGCAGCGCCGCCGTCAGGACGAGTCGTGGACGCATCGTCGGTTCTCCTCGTCGGGAGTGGGGCATTATACGGCCATGAGCCCACTCATCGTGCAGGGACCGATTCCGCCGACCGCCGCCAACGCCAGCTGGCCCAACGTGCTGCACACGCGTGTCGCCGACGTGATCGCCCAGATGAAGCCGGCGCCGTGGTCCAAGCGCATCATCGCCGACGAGCGCCAGCTGGTCACCCTGATCGCCAGCCCACCCGGCGGCGGCAACCGTCCGCACTGGCACAGCGACTTCGACGAGTGGTGGGTCGTGCTGGGCGGCGTGCTCGAGTGGGAGCTGACCGGCGGCACGGTGGTGCGGGCCAACAAGGACGACATCGTCTGGGTGCCCCGCGGGACCGTCCATCACATCAAGAACGTCGGCACGGAGCTATCTCTGCGGCTCGCCGTCGCCATGCCGCCCGCCGTGCACTACTTCAGCCCATGCGAGCAGTGCGGCTTCGACGACGACGGCCCGCGCGAGTGGAAGGCGTGAGTCGTCACACGCCGAGGTAGTATTTCTTCACCAGCTCGTTCTCGCGCAGCTCCTGCGTGCTGCGCCCCTCGAACTCGATCTTGCCGTGCACGATGATGTAGCCGCGGTCGGCGATCTTCGTCGCCTGGTTGAAGTTCTGCTCGGCCATCAGCACGGTGAGGTGCCGCCGCTCCTTCAGCTCCTTGATCTTGCCGATCACGCGGCTCACGAGGATGGGCGCCAGCCCCACCGACGGCTCGTCGACGAGGAGGATCCGCGGCGAGGACATCAGCGCGCGGGCCACCGCGAGCATCTGCTGTTCGCCGCCGCTCATGCTGCCCGCGAGCTGGCCCTTCCGCGAGCGCAGCACCGGAAAGGCGTCGTAGGCGAAGGCCAGGTTGGCGGTGATGTCGGCACGCGCGCTCCGGCGATAGGCCCCGAGCAGGAGGTTTTCCTCCACGCTCAGCCGGGGAAACAGCCGGCGCCCCTCCGGCACCAGCGCGATGCCGAGGCTCACGATTTCTTCCGTGGACTTCCGCGTGAGATCGACCCGCACGCCATCGGTCTCGAGAAAGACCCGGCCGGCCTCCGGCGACACCATGCCCATGATGCACTTGATGAGCGTGCTCTTGCCGTTCCCGTTGGTGCCGAGCAGGGCGACCGTCTCGCCCTCGCGGACCTCGATGGAGACGCCGTGCAGCACGCGCACCGCGCCGTAGCCGGCGTCGACGTTCTCGACGACGATCCTACTCGCCAAGGTAGGCCTTCTCCACGGCGGGATTCCGCACGATCTCGTCGGGGGTGCCCTCGGCGATCCGCTCGCCGGCGTCGAGCACGACGATGCGCTCGGAGAAGCGCATCACCGCCCGCATGATGTGCTCGATCATGATGATCGTGATGCCCCGCGCGTTGAGCCCGAAGAGGATGGCCAGGATGTCGTCCACCTCGGCGTGCGACAGTCCCGCCATCGCCTCGTCGGAGATCAGGAGCTTCGGCCGCGCGGCCATCGCCCGCGCCAGCTCGAGCTTGCGCATCTCGATCTGCGTGAGCCCGGCCGGCCGCAGATGCGCCTTGCCGGCCAGGCCGATGGCCTCGAGGATCTGCATGGCGTCGGCGCCGTCGGCGCCGCGCCCGTGGGCGGCGTTCTCCAGCGGGATGCCGAGGTTCTCGAGCACGGTCATGCTCGTGAACGGCTTGGGGATCTGAAAGCTCCGCACGATGCCGAGCCGCGTGCGCCGGTGGGCGGGCATCGCCGTGATGTCCCGCCCCTCGAACGCGATGCGGCCGCCGTCCACCGGCAGCGAGCCGGACACGCAGTTGATCAGCGTGGTCTTGCCCGAGCCGTTGGGACCGATGAGCCCGAACCGCTCGCCGGGCTTCACCGCGATGCTCACCTGGCTGAGCGCCAGGAACCCGCCGAAGCGCTTGGTGAGACCGCTGATCTCGAGCAGCGCGCCGGCCATCGTCAGCGCGCCCGCAGCCGCCGCACGAGGCCAAGGATGCCCTCGGGCGCCAGGACGACGAACGCGACCAGCACGACGCCGACGATCAACAGATTGAGCTCGGAGGAAATGGTCACGGTGGCAAGCTGCTGCGTGGTGCCCAGCAGCACGGCGCCGATCACCGGCCCCACCCAGCTCGTCGTCCCGCCGATCATCGGCATGGCCAGCGCGTTCACCGCATAGTCGAGGGCGAAGGCGGAGTTGGGCTCGACGAACGTCACGTAGTAGGGAAACGGCGCGCCGGCCACGCCGAGCAGGAAGCCGCTGACGGTGGTGGCGAACAGCTTGAGCCGCAGCGTGGGCACGCCCATGCACTCGGCGGCCTCCTCGTTGTCCCGCAACGCGGCCAGGCCGCGGCCGATCCAGGAGCGTTCGATGAAACGCGCCACGAGAACGGCGATGACGGCGAGGCCCACCATCACCGTGAAGAGGAAGACGCCGTAGTTGCCGAAGGGAGGACCGCTCGGCCGGATCACGCTGATCCCGCGCGAGCCGCCGACGTACTCCCAGTTGATGATCATCGTCTGCAGCACGACCGACAGCGCCAGCGTCGCGATCGAGAAGAACGTGCCGCGCAGCCGAAGCGTGAGGTAGCCGATGCCGAGGCCGAGGAGCGCCGACACGAGTCCGCCGGCGACGATCAGCACCGGCAGCGGCGCCTTCATAGATTGGATCAGGAAGACCGCGGTGTACGCGCCAAGCGCGAAGAAGGCCGGGGTGCCGAAGTTCACGTAGCCGCCATAGCCGCCGAGGATGTTCCACGCGGTGGCGATAACGACGTATTGGAGAATGATGTAGCCGGCGAAGTAGAGATAGTTGTTCACGCGCAGCATGGCCAGCGCGATGCCGGCCCCCACGACGAGCACGCCCACCGCCAGCGTCGGGAGCACGCGCATCATCTAGCGACCGAACAGTCCCGCCGGGCGCACGGCGAGCGCGGCCAGCAGGATGCCGAAGGACACCGCGAGCGACCAGGACGGCCCGAAGAACGTCGCCATCAGACTCTCCACCACGCCCAGGATGACGGCGGCGACCAGCGTGCCGCCGATGCTGCCCATGCCACCCAGCACCGTGATGGCGAACATCCGGCCGATGTAGTCGCGGTCGGTGGACGGAATCACCGGCGCGATGCTGATGAGCAGCGCGCCGGCCACGCTGGCGGCGGCGATGCCGATGCCGAACGCGATCGTCTTGATCTGCACGGGATCGGCGCCCATGAGGCGCAGCGCCCCCTGGTCCTGCGACACCGCCATGATCGCCCGCCCGTAGAACGTCCGGCCGAGAAACAGGTAGAGGGCCAGCGTCATCATGACCCCGACCACGCACGGCACCAGGTAGCGGAAGGCGATGCCGACGCCGCCCCCGAGGTCGATCGACTTGCCGATGTACCCGGCCTGCACCAGCCGGTAATCCACGCCGAACTTCAGGCTCAGGCTGACCTCGATGATGAAGAGCACGCCGAAGAAGAACACGAGACCGCGCAGCGCCTCGTCGCCCCGCCGCTCGAACGCCGCATAGTAGATGCGGTAGACGGCCGCGCCCACGAGGTAGAACAGCGGGGTGAAGAGCACGCCGGCGAGGATCGGATCGAGACCGTAGGCGCTGTTCATGACGTACGCGCCATACGCGCCGAGGATCACGAACGCGGGCTGGGCGATGTTGGCGATGTCGAGGAGCCCGAAGATCAGCGAGATGCCCAGGCTCACGGCGGCATAGAAGCCGCCGAGCAGCAGTCCGGCGACCACCGCGTTCGCCAGCAGGTCCCAGGAGAACACGGGACCCGGGCTATTTCAGCGCGGCCGAATACGGATAGATGATGGTGCCGGACTTGAGCTCGTCGGGATAGAGCACGACCTTCTTGCCCGGCCCGCGGAACTGGTCGATGCCCGTGCCCTGGATCTTCTGGTACTGGACCATCAGCGTACGGCCCTTCGCCCACTCGCCGTTCTTGCCGAACTTCACCTTGCCGACGACCGTGCTGAACTCGTGGCCGCGGATGTAATCGGCGATCTTCTGCTGATCGAGGCCCTTGGCGCCTTCGACGCCCTGACCGAGCACCTGCATCAGCGCGTACGAATACGGCGGCAGGTAGTAGCCGAGCGGATCGACGCCGGCCTTCTCCGCGCGCGCCTGGTACTCCTTCAGGAACTCCTTGATGCCGGGTATCGCCAGCATGGAGGGCTCCGGCGCCCAGAAGTCGTAGTTCACGATGCCATTGAGCATGGGGCCCATGCTCGTCATGACCGTCGTGAACATCAGCCCCACCATGCCGCCGCCGAAGATCTTCGGCTGCAGGCCGACCTCGTGAGCCGCGCGCAGCATGCCGACGGAGTCCGGCGGGTAGCTGGCCACGAAGACGATGTCCGCGTTGGTCGCCTTGATGGCGCGCACGATCGGCGTGTAGTCCACGGTGCTGGGCGGATAATTCTTGTCGTAGACGGTCTTGAAACCGAACTTCTTGATGAGCTCGCGCGCGCCGACCATGGCGTTCTGCGGATACTCGGCATCGGCGCCGACGATCGCCACCGTCTGCGGCTTCGGCGTCTGCCTGGCCGCGAGCTCGAAGAAGCCGATGGCCGTGCTCGTCTGCGGATCCGGGCCGGCCGGCTGAATCTGGAAGTAGTTCGGGTACTGGTACTTCTCGTTGTTCGCGAGCCCGAACATGCCCATGATGGTCAGCTTGCGCTCCATGGCGATGGGCATGAGCGGCGCGATGAGGTTGGTGCCGTAGCCCGACGTGACGAGATCGACCTTGTCGACGTCGAGCAGCTTCGTGTAGATCCCCGGCACGGTGGCCGGGTTGGTCTGGTCGTCGTAGAACACCAGCTCCACCGGCCGCCCGAGCAGGCCGCCCTTCTTGTTGACGTCGTCCTTCCAGATCTGCATGGCCAGCAGCGCCGGCTTGCCGTTCGCCGAGAGCCCGCCGGTCAGGGCCATGCCGAAGCCGATCTTGATCGGGTCGGCCGCGCGCGCGACGGGGACGAGCCCGACGACGGCGATCAGGACGAGCGTGGCGGCGACGACGCCGATCAACACCCGGGTCCGGTTCATGAGGTCCTCCGTGGCGACGTATATTACACGGCGGAGGTTGCCATGGCACAGGCGCGAGGCATCACGCAGATCGGCTACTTCGATTGCCCGGGCGGAGGGCAGGTCGTCGTCAGCGGCACCACGGCGTACGTGGCCCACATGAAGGCGCCCCACGGGACCACCGTGGTCGACGTGAGCGACCCCGCCAGGCCGCGCCGGCTCGCGGAGATCACGATCCCGCCCGACGTGCACAGCCACAAGGTGCGCGTCGTGAACGACGTGATGCTCGTCAATCGCGAGGCGCCGCCGCGCAGCAAGCCCGGTCCCGGCTTTCGCGGCGGCCTCGGCATCTTCGACGTCTCGCACCCCGGCACGCCGCGCGAGATCGCCTTCTGGGAGTGCAACGGTGTCCACCGCTTCACCTTCGACGGGCGCTACGCGTACCTCTCACCCGACCTCGACGGCTATCGCGGCAACATCGTCGGCATCCTCGACCTGAAAGATCCCGCGCATCCCCAGGAAATCGGCCGCTGGTGGATGCCCGGCCAGTGGACCGCGGGCGGCGAGACACCCACGTGGGACGGCCGCGCGCACCGCTGTCACCATCCGATCCGGCTCGGCAACCGCCTCTACGTCTCGTACTGGCACGGCGGCTTCGTCATCCTCGATATCGAGGACATGGGCAAGCCGCGGTTCGTGTCCGGCGTCGACTGGAGCCCGCCGTTCAGCACGCCGACCCACACCGCGCTGCCCATTCCCTTCCCGCTCCAGGGCCGGCGCGTGCTGCTCGTGGCCGACGAAGACGTGATGCGGATCGCGCCGGGCGTGCCGGCGTTCCTCTGGCTGGTGGACATCTCGGAGGAGACGCGGCCCACACCCTTCGCGAGCTTCCAGGTGGACGGCATCGACGGCTCGCCGCAGCCGGAGTTCACCGGCTGCCACCAGCCGTGCGAGGAGGTGCGCGGCACGGAGATTCCCGTCGCGTGGTTCGCGCACGGCCTGCGCATCGTCGACATCGCCAGGCCGCACGCGCCGCGCGAGGTCGCCTCGTTCGTCCCCGCCGCCGCCGACGGGGGCCGCGTCTGCAGCAACGACGTCTGCTACGACGGGCGCGGCCTGATGTACCTCATCGACCGCGACCGAGGCCTGCACATCCTAGAACGAACGTAGCTACGCTGAATCGAGGGGGGTCACCCCGCCCGGCGATCCTTCCAGGGCTGCGCCGCCTCGAGCTGCGACGCGAGCCGGAACAGCGTCGCCTCGTCGCCGAACCGCGCCGCGAACTGCACGCCCAGCGGCAGCCCGCTCTGCGACATCCCCAGCGGCACCGACATCGCCGGATGGCCGGAGGAGTTGAAGAGCGAGGTGAATCCGACCGAGGCCGACCGCGCGGCCATGAACGCCGCCGGGTCGGGGGTCGAGAGGCTGAGCACGCCCAGCGGGTGCGGCGGCTTGGCCATGGTCGGCGTGAGCAGCACGTCGTAGCTCTCGAGAAACCGCGCGACCACGCGGCCCGTGCGGTGCACGGTGTGGATGGCGCGCGCGTAGTCGGCGGCGGACAGCGAGCGCCCCAGCTGCACGCGCTGCCACGTGATGGGCTCGACGTCGTCCTCCCGCAGGGCCCGGCCCAGGGCGGCGGCCCGCGTCTCGAGCGCGAAGGTCAGGCTGGCCGTGACGATGGTGAGCGTCGCCTGCAGCCACGCGGCCTCGTCGATCTGCGGACGCGCCTCCTCTATATGGTGCCCGAGGCTCGCGCAGAGCTGGGCGGCGGCGCGCGCGGCCTCCGCGCACTCGGGGTCCACCGGGCCCTCGATCCACGGGGTGACGGTCAGCGCGATACGCAGACGGCCGGGGTCGCGACCGACTTCGTGCAGAAACGGCCGCACCATCGGCGGCGCCCAGTACGGATCGCCGACGTCGGGACCGGCGGTCGCATCCAGCAGCGCGGCGCTGTCGCGCACGCTCCACGTGACGGCGTGGCCGATCGACGCGCCGCTCCAGCCCTCCCCCGCATCGGGGCCCGCCGGGTTGCGGGCGCGCGTGGGCTTGAGCCCGAAGAGGCCGCACGCGGAGGCCGGGATGCGGATCGAGCCGCCACCGTCGGTGGCGTGCGCCATGGGGAGCATGCCGACCGCCACCGCCGCGGCGGCGCCGCCGCTCGAGCCGCCGGCGCTGTATGTGAGCTTCCACGGGTTGCGCGTGGGCCCGAAGAGCCGCGGCTCCGTCGAGGGCGCGATGCCCATCTCCGGCGTGTTCGTCTTGCCGGCGATCACGAGCCCCGCGCGCTTGAGCCGCGCGACGATCTCGCTGTCGTGGTCGGCGCTGTAGTTGGCGTAGAGCCGGCTGCCGAAGCTGGTGACGGTGCCCGCGTAGAGGACGCCGAGATCCTTCAGAAGGTACGGGACGCCTTTGAACGGCCCGTCCGGCAGGCCGGCGCGAATCGTCGCGCGCGCCTGCTCGTCCATGCGCAGGACGACGGCATTCACGGCGGGATTGCGCGTGTCGATGCGCTCGAGCGTCGCCGCCAGCACCTCGTCGGGCGAGACTTCTTTCTTCCGGATCAGCTCGGCCAGGCCGAGGCCGTCGTACTGCTCGAAGTCGTCAGCGAGGCGGCTCACGCCGAGACCTTCGCACCCCCGAACACGGGATTGTCGGTCCGGTCCACGAGCGCCTCCGGCCCTTCGGTCGGCAGTCTCTCCGAGAAGTTCTGCGCTCCGTCGATGTCCTTCTCCCACACCTCGCGCGGCAGCTCGTAGAGCACCTCGATGCCGTGACCGTCGGGGTCCTCGATGTAGACGCTGTGGGTCATGCCGTGGTTCACGCGGCGCAGGAACTTCACGCCCTTCTTCTGGAGGAACTCGACCTGTGCGAGCCACGACTCGCGGTCGGGCCACGCGATGGCCACGTGGTTGAGGCCCACGCGCCGGGGCTGCATGCTCCACGACTCGGGGGCGCCGTTCTGCGGCGGCGCCTCGGCCAGCGCCAGGTCGTGGTGCGTGACCCCGCCGTCCGCGTCCACGCCGCTGTAGAAGCGCATCTTGAAGGGCCGATCCTTCAGCTCGGCCACCTGGCGGAAGCCGACGATCTCGGTCCAGAACTTGTGCGAGACCTCGAGGTCGCGCACGTTGAGGACGAGGTGGTTGATCCCGCGAGGCGTGATGGCGCGGTCACTCATCGGTTGTCTCCTTGGCTGGCCTTCTGGTGCCGATGGTCGCGCGGCGCGGGCACCGCGTCAAGCGCCGCCGTAGGCCGCGCGGTCAGCGGTAGGCCATGAATCCAGCGCGGACAAAGTCTTCGTCGAATCCGAGGAAGCGGTCGAGGCCGAGTTCCTCCATGACGGCGAAGCTGGCACAGTCGACCCATCCGACCCGACGTTCACGATAGCGGACAAAGAGGTCCCACGCGTGGCGGCGACGCTCAGCCGTGGATTCGACGACGTAGCCGAGTCGTCCACCCTGAATCGCCTCACCCAGCGCGAGGGCATAGTCGACTGCGCCGCGCGCCTTGAGGAGTGTTACGGATTCCGCCATGACCCACTCGGTCGTCACGAGCCCCAGACCATCAGTCCGCAGTCGCCTCATCAGAGCCCGCGCCCGCGCGTGGTGCTGGTCACGCCCGTAGCGCAGCGCGACCCAGGCGCCGGTGTCGACGAAGACTGCCCGAAGGGCGCTCATCGCCGCCGGCGAGACCGCCGGGGCGCTCCGTAGAGATAATGATCGACATCCATGGACAGCCGAGGGTCTGGTTCGGGGTCCTCGAACGGCTCGCCCAGGAGGATTTCGTCGACGGCCTCGGCAGACGGCTCGACGCCACCGGTGCGGGCGAGGTATTCCTTGAGGGCCTCGCGGACGAGGTTGCCGAGCGACATCCGCCGCGCGCGTGCCGCCTCGGCGGCCTGACGGTGAAGCTCCCGGGGCAACAGAAGCTGAGTCCTGTGCATGTGTAGGACCCTACATCAGAAGCCGACGGTCCGTCAAATCGCGGTGCGTCGCTATACTCCGGCCACGAGGAGGCCGATCATGCAGACGACCACCCGGCTCGAGGTGCACCCCATTGCCGGCGCCCTCGGCGCCGAGTTCGCCGGCGTCGACCTCGGCGCCGAGCTCGACGACGCGACGATCAAGGAGATCCGCCAGGCCCTGCTCGATCACTGCGTGATCTTCTTCCGGGACCAGGCGTTCGACGCCGAGCAGCACAAGCGGCTGGCCCGGCGCTTCGGCGAGATCTTCGTGCATCCCAACTACGCGGGCATCCAGGCCGACCCGGAGATCGTCATGATCCGACGCGAGCCGGGCGACACGCGCGTGGTCGGTGAGGACTGGCATACCGACACCACGATGATGGCGAAGCCGCCGATGGGCGCGATCCTCTACGCGATCGAGGTGCCGCCCTACGGCGGCGACACGCTGTTCGCCAACCAGTACCGCGCCTACGAGACGCTGTCGGACGGGATGAAGCGCCTGCTCAACGGCCTGCGCGCGATTCACAGCGACCGCCTCGTCGCGGGGCCGAACGCCAACGCCAACGCCGGGCGGACGACGAAGGCGCGCGACGACGACGCCTGGCGCGAGACGGTCAACACCCACCCGATCGTCGCCACCCACCCGGAGACCGGCCGCCCGGTGCTCTTCGTCAACTACGCCTACACCGTGGGCATCGAGGGCCTCACCGACGCGGAGAGCCGGCCGCTGCTGGATTTCCTGATGGAGCACGGCCACCGCCCCGAGTTCACCTGCCGGTTCCGCTGGACCAAGGGCGCGGTCGCCTTCTGGGACAACCGCTGCGTCAAGCATCTCGCGATCAACGACGCCGGGCCCTACCGGCGGCTGATGCGGAGAGTGCAGATCGCGTGAGCCCGCCGGCGTCCCGGCGCCACCTCTCGATGATCCGCGGCTTTCACCTCGCGGATTTCCTGACCCTGGGCAACGCCGCGTGCGGCGTGCTCGCGATCTTCGCCGTCATGGCGTACCTCGAGATGCACGACGTCCGCCGCCTGCTGGCGGCGACCGCGCTCATTCCCGTGGCGCTGGCGCTCGACGTGCTCGACGGCCGGGTGGCGCGCTCGCGGCACATGCACTCGGCCCTGGGACGCGAGCTCGACTCGCTGGCCGATGTCATCTCGTTCGGCGTGGCGCCGGCCGCCATCGCGTACGGGGCCGGCATGAAGGGCTTCTGGGACATCGTGATCCTGATCTACTTCACCGCGTGCGGCGTCAGCCGTCTCGCGCGCTACAACGTCACGGCCGAGGCGCTGTCCGGCGGCGGCGAGAAGGTCGAGTACTTCGAGGGCACGCCGATCCCCACCAGCCTCGTGCTGGTCGCGATCGTGGCGGCGGCCGCGTGGCTCGGTCGCGTCGGCGACGCGCTGCCGCTCGGTGTCGTCCACGTGGGACCCTGGCGCCTTCATCCCCTGTCGCTTCTCTGGGCGCTGTCCGGCTCGCTCATGATCAGCAAGACGCTGCGCATCCCGAAGCTCTGACAAGAGGCGTCAGCCTTTCAACGCACGCACGTTGTAGGCAGCGACCGGGCGCTGGAATCCCTTGAGCGTCAACTCGCCGATCGACTCGGCGTCGATCAGGTCGCCGGCGGCGGCGTAGACGCTCTGACTGATGAGAATCTGCCCGGTGGCCGCCTCCGCGCACAGGCGGAAGGCGAGGTTGGTGACGGTCCCGATGGCGCCATAGTCCAGGCGGCCCTCGAAGCCGATGGCGCCGATGGTCGCGTAGCCCTGGGCGATGCCGAGGCCGGCATGCAGCTCGTGTCCGCGCTTGCGCCACCGCGCGGCGAGCTCGTCGACGCCGTCGCGCATGGCCACCGTCATGCGCACCGCACGCTGCGCCGCGTCGGGCACGATGACCGGATCGTTGAAGAAGATCATCATGCCGTCGCCCGTGAAGCGCTCGAGGGTGCCCTCGCTGGCGAGCACCAGCGCGCCCATCCGTGCGTGATACTCGCGCAGCACGCCCATCACCTCCTCGGGCTCGGCCCGCTCGGCGAACGCGGTGAAGCCGCGCAGGTCGATGAAGACGACGGTCACCTCCCGGCGGTGTGACACGAGGGGATCGTCGGCGCCGCCTCGAACGATGAGCTCGGCGAGCTGTGGCGAGAAGAAGCGCTTGAGCCGGCCGACGCGCTCGAGCTCGGCCAGCTGGCGCACGACCCGCTCCTCGAGGGTGGCGTTCCATCGCGCGAGCTCCGCGGTCTGGGCCTGGACGGTGTCGTGGAGCGCCTTGATCCGGAGCATCGAGCGGACACGGGCAACGAGCGCCTGCTGGTCGACGGGCTTGGTGAGGTAGTCGTCGCCTCCCGCCTCCAACCCGGCCACGACGTCCTTGCTGTCGGCCAGCGCCGTCACCATGATGATCGGCGTGAACGGGAACGCCGGGTCGCCCTTGAGACGGCGGCACACCGCGATGCCGTCGACCTTCGGCATCATGATGTCGAGGAG